>OCAV01000389.1_pt1 | contig 39345 bp, 43 predicted proteins | sample 1538331 | NCBI WGS metagenome assembly OCAV01 (sample SAMEA2580297, study PRJEB22360) | human gut metagenome | biome: human gut; feature: human-associated habitat; material: faeces | place: Denmark | collected 2008/2010
AGAGAATCTTCTTCCTCAACTCTTTGGTTTTCAGGGCCTGGATTAGTGTCCTCACCTAGATTTCCTCCCAATAGCGCGCCAATCGCGCGAAATACACAAACTAACGAACGAGCATAGTCTAAAGTGCCTACTTCGGCCACTTCATGTCTCGCGAATGTTACCTGAATTATGCTCCGTCGTACTGAACGGGGGGAAGCATACTCAAAACGATCATTGTGTTGAGACTGCTTCTCTGCACTCAGAACAACAATTTTTTAGAAAAGGGAACCCCCGTCCACCTATTGGCGGGCGGGGGGTTGTACAGCCTATTGCGCTCCCCGTAGGACTAATCAGTCCTCGGAAACGGAACCGCCGGCGGCCTCGATCTTGGACTTGGCGGAAGCCGAAACCTTAACACCCTTGAGGGTGAAAGCCACGGTGGTCTCGCCGTCGCCCAGAACCTTCACCGGAGCGTTGTCACGAACAGCGCCCTTGGCGATCAGGTCGGCCACAGCAACCTCGCCGCCCTCGGGGAAGAGCTCCACGAGACGAGCGATGTTGATGACCTGGAACTCGACCTTGAACGGGTTCTTGAAGCCACGAAGCTTCGGCAGGCGCATGTACAGCGGCAGCTGGCCCCCCTTCAAACCCCGGACGCACGTGGTTGCGCTTCGTCTGGCCCTTGGCGCCACGACCGGCGGTCTTACCCTTGGAGCCTTCACCGCGGCCCACACGGGTGCGGTCCTTCTTGGCACCCGGGGCGGGCTTCAGGTCGTGCATCTGCAGGATTTCGTTATCTGCCATAATCAGTCAACCTCCTCAACGGTGACCAGGTGACGCACGGCGTTCACCAGACCACGGTTGGCCGGGGTGTCCTCGCGGACAACGGTCTTACCGATCTTGTTGAGGCCGAGGGTCTTGACGGTGGCGCGCTGAGCCGGGGTACGGTTCACGATGCCGTGGTGCAGGGTAATCTTCAGGTTCTTAGCCATGAGTATCACTCACCATCCTTCTCTTCGGCGGCCTTAGCGGCAGCAGGCCCCTCGGCCGGCCTTGCGGACCCGGGTACCGCGAGCCTTGCGAGCCTCGGCAATGCCGGCGGCGCGGGCGCGCAGCAGAGCATCGGGAGCGACCTCGTCGAGCGCCAGGCCACGACGGGCGGCGATCTCCTCGGGCTCTTCGAGCTGCTTGAGGGCGTCGACGGTAGCGCGCACCACGTTAACGGCGGTGGCGGAGCCCATCGACTTGGTCAGGACGTCGGTGATGCCTGCGCATTCCATGACGGCGCGCACGGAGCCACCGGCGATTACACCGGTACCCGGGGCGGCCGGACGCAGCAGGACGGTGCCAGCAGCGTCGTGACCCTGAACCGGGTGGGTGATGGTGCCGCGGACGCGAGGCACAGAGAACATGTGCTTCTTGGCGTCCAGCTGGCCCTTGGCGATGGCGGCCGGGACTTCACGGGACTTGCCGTAGCCGACACCCACGGTGCCGTTGCCGTCGCCGACCACAACCAGTGCGGCGAAGCTGAAGGTACGGCCACCCTTGTGGGTCTTGGACACACGGTTGATGGTCACCACGCGATCGAGCAGCTCGTCGCCGTGGTTTTCTTCACGACGGTTACGACGCTCGCCACGACGGCCTTCACCGCGCTGGCCACGACGACCCTTGCGGTCCTCGTTGTTGGATTCGGTCGCCACAGTGTTCTGAGTTTCTTCAGCCACTTGGGTTTCCTTCGTTTCGTTGTCGCTCACAGTGCAAGACCTCCCTCGCGGGCGCCATCAGCAACGGCTGCGACGCGACCGGTGTACTTGTTGCCACCGCGGTCGAACACGACTGCGGTGATGCCGGCAGCCTTGGCCTTCTCGGCGATCAGCTCGCCGACCTTCTTGGCGGCCTCAGTCTTGGTGCCTTCGAAGCCGGCGAAGTCGGCCTGAAGAGTGGAGGCAGACACCAGGGTAATGCCCTTGGTATCGTCGACCACCTGAGCAACCATGTGACGGTTGGAGCGGGTGACCACCAGGCGCGGACGCTCGGGGGTACCGGAGATGCGCTTGCGGATACGCGCGTGACGGCGCTTGAGAGCTACCTTCTTGCCTTTTCCGAGAATAGCAACGCTCATATCACTTACCAGCCTTTCCAGCCTTGCGCAGGATGCGTTCATCGGAGTACTTGATGCCCTTGCCCTTGTAGGGTTCCGGAGCGCGCAGCTTGCGGATGTTGGCGGCAACCTGGCCCACGACCTGCTTGTCGGTGCCTTCGACAACCACGTGGTTGGCGTCGGTCACCTTCAGGGTGATGCCTTCGGGCGGGTTGACGGTGATGGTGTGGGAGTAGCCGAGGAAGAACTCGATGCCCTGGCCCTTGGCGACGGCGCGGTAACCGGTGCCGACGATCTCAAGAGTCTTGGAGTAGCCATCGTGAACACCCTTGACCATGCCGGCCATGATGGAACGAGCCAGACCGTGCTTGGCACGGGTCGGACGCAGGTCATCAGCGGCGGTCAGGACAATCTCGTTGCCTTCAACGGCAGCGGTGATGCCTTCCGGAACCACGTAGGAGTCAGAACCCTTAGCGCCCTTGGCGGAGAAGTTCTGGCCTTCAATCTTGACTTCAACGCCAGCAGGGATGGCGATGGGGAGCTTACCAATATGCGATGCCATGTTTCAGCTCTCCTTTCTCACCACACGAAGGCGACAATTTCGCCGCCAATGCCTCGGTCGAGGCATTCCTTCTGAGTCAGCAGTCCCGAAGAAGTCGAGATGATGGCGATACCCAGGCCACCGAGCGGCATCGGCAGGGAGTCGGACTTCGCGTAACGACGAAGGCCCGGCTTGGAGATGCGCTTGATACCCTGAATGGAACGCTCACCGTTCGGACCGTACTTGAGGGTGACCTCAAGAGTCTGGCCGACCTTGGCTTCCTTAGCGGTGAAGTCCTTGATGTAGCCTTCACGCTTCAGGATCTCGGCGATGTTCGCCTTGAACTTGGAGTACGGCATATCCACGGTTTCGTGCTTGGCCGCGCTCGCATTACGCAGACGCGTAAGCATGTCTGCGATCGGATCTGTCATTGTCATTTGGGCTTGTTGCCCTTTCTCGCTATGGTTTCCGCCGCCCTCACGCTTCTTCTAGAAGCGTTCGGGCCGCGGACCTTCAGCGTCGATGTTTACCAACTGGACTTCGTAACGCCGGGCAGTTCACCGCGGTGAGCCTTCTCACGAAGGCAGATGCGGCACAGGCCGAACTTGCGGTAGACGGAGTGGGGACGACCGCAGACCTGGCAGCGCGTGTAAGCGCGGACCTTGAACTTCGGCTTGCCGGCCGCCTTGTTCTTAAGAGCGGTTTTTGCCATATCAGTTCTCCTTGAAGGGGAAGCCGAGGTGCTTCAGCAGCGCGTAAGCTTCCTTGTCGTCCTTGGTGGAGGTCACCACAGTGATGTCCATACCGCGCACGTGATCGATCGAATCAGGATCGATCTCGTGGAACATGGACTGCTCGGTGAGACCAAAGTTGTAGTTGCCCTGGCCATCGAACTGGTGGCCGTTGATGCCGCGGAAGTCGCGGATACGGGGCAGCGCGAGGGTCAGCAGACGGTCCAGGAACTCCCACATGCGGTCGCCACGCAGGGTGACGTACGCACCGATGGCCTGGCCTTCACGCAGATGGAACTGCGCGACGGACTTCTTGGCCTTGGTGATCTTCGGCTTCTGGCCGGTGATCAGGGTGAGGTCCTTGACGGCACCTTCGATGAGCTTGGAGTCGCGGGCAGCGGCACCAACACCCATGGAGACGACGACCTTCTGGACACGGGCAACCTGCATCGGGTTGGAGTACTTGAACTCCTTCTCGAGCTCAGGAATGATCTGCTCGTTGTACTTGACCTTCAAGCGCGGGGTGGCCGGCGCTTCGACAGTAGTATCGGTCATGCCAGCTCCTTTCCGGACTTCTTGGCGACGCGCACGCGCACGGTCTTCACCTTGCCGTCACGCGCCTCTTCCTTAACGGTGATGCCAACGCGGGTCGGCTGCTTGGTCTCCGGGTCGATGACCATCACGTTGGAGCGATGGATCGGAGCCTCAGTGGAGACGATGCCAGCCTGCTGGCCCTGCTGCGTTGCACGCACGTGCTTCTTGACGATCTGCACGCCTTCGACGATTAGTCGATCGTTGGAGAGCACCTGCTTGACGGTGCCTTCCTTGCCGCGGTCCTTGCCGCGGATGACCTTGACCAGGTCGCCGCTCTTGATCTTGGCTGCCATGTCAGATCACCTCCGGGGCGAGGGACACGATCTTCATGAACTTGTGCTCGCGCAGTTCACGACCGACCGGTCCGAAGATACGAGTGCCCTTCGGTTCACGGCCGGAGCCGAGAATGACGGCGGCGTTCTCGTCGAACTTGATGTAGGAACCATCCGCACGGCGGGATTCCTTGACGGTACGGACGACAACGGCCTTAACCACGTCGCCCTTCTTGACCGACCCGCCAGGAATGGCGTCCTTGACGGAGGCGACGATCACGTCGCCGATGCCGGCATAGCGTCGCTTCGATCCGCCGAGCACGCGGATGGCGAGGAGTTCCTTCGCACCCGTGTTGTCGGCGACATGAAGCCGCGTTTCCTGCTGAATCATTGATTCTCCTTAGCCGAGCTGGTTCTCCCCATTTACCGGGGCATCGTGGTTGCCCATAATGCCCCGGTAAATGGCGAGCCTTGCCGAACTTTACTTACTTGGCGCGCTCGATAATGGATTCGAGACGCCAGCGCTTGGTCTTGCTCAGAGGCCGAGTTTCCATAATACTCACGAGGTCGCCAATGTGGGCGTCGTTGTGTTCATCATGGGCCTTGACCTTGCTGGTGGAACGAACGACCTTGCCGTACAGCGGGTGGGTCGAACGCTGCTCGAGCTCGACGGTAATCGTCTTGTCCATCTTGTCGGACACGACGTAGCCGCGGCGAACCTTACGGAAGTTACGCTCTTCAGCCATAATCACTTCTCCTTGGATTCGGTAGCGGCCGGCTCCTGGCTGATGCCAAGCTCACGCTCGCGAAGCACGGTGTACATGCGGGCGATGTCGCTCTTGACAGCCTTGAGACGGGCGGTGTTCTCGAGCTGACCGGTGGCGTGCTGGAAGCGCAGGTTGAACAGCTCTTCCTTGGACTTCTTCAAGAAGCCTTCGATTTCCGCGTTGGTCTTCTCGTTGAGATTCTTGATGGAGTAATCAGCGGTACCGACTGCCATCAGATATCACCACCTTCACGTGCGATAATGCGGCACTTCATCGGGAGCTTGTCGATAGCGCGGCGGAGGGCTTCCTTAGCGATGTCCTCGGACACACCACCGATTTCGAACATCACGCGACCAGGGCGCACGTTCGCAATCCAGAACTCCGGGGCACCCTTACCGGAACCCATTCGGGCACCGAGCGGGTGCTTGGTCAGCGGACGATCCGGGAAGATCGTGATCCACACGCGGCCACCACGCTTGATGTAGCGGGTCATGGCGATACGCGCGGCTTCGATCTGACGGTTGGTCACGTAGGCCGGGGCGAGGGACTGGATGGCGAAATCACCGAAGTTGATCTCGTTGCCGCCCTTGGACATGCCAGAACGCACAGGGCGGTGCTGCTTGCGGTACTTAGTCCTCTTGGGGATAAGCATTCTTGCTCACTCCTTCGTTTCTGCAGCCGGAGCGGCCTCGGCGGGAGCCTCAGCCTTGGGGGCTTCGGCGGCCTGCGGGGCGGCGGAACGGTTGCCACGGCGCGGGCGGCGATCGCCACCACGACGGCCCGGACGGTTGTTCTGCTGAGCCTGCTGCTCTTCGAACTCGGATTCGGTCATGTCGCCCTTGTAGATCCAGACCTTGACGCCGATACGGCCGTACGTGGTCTTGGCCTCGAAGAAGCCGTAATCGATGAGGGCGCGGAGGGTCTGCAGCGGAACGCGGCCCTCACGGTAGAACTCGGAACGGCTCATTTCCGCACCGCCGAGGCGGCCGGAGAGCTTGATGCGGATACCCTTGGCACCGGCGCGCATGGCGTCCTGCTGGGCCTTACGCATGGCACGACGGAAGGTGACGCGGTTGGTCAGCTGCTCAGCGATGCCCTGAGCGACGAGCTGGGCGTCCAGCGCGGCGTTCTTGACTTCGAAGATGTTGAGCTGGACCTGCTTGCCGGTCAGCTTCTCGAGCTTGGCGCGGACGCGCTCAGCCTCGGCGCCACGACGACCGATCACGATGCCCGGACGGGCGGTGTGAATGTCGACGCGAACGCGGTCGCGGGTGCGCTCGATGACGATGCGGGACACGCCAGCGCGCTCGAGGTCCTTGCTCATCTCCTTGCGGATCTGATCATCCTCAAGCACGAAGTCGCGGTAGCGTTCGCCGGCCTTGTTGGAGTCGGAGAACCACTTGGAGCGGTGGTTCTCAGTGATGCCCAGACGGTAGCCAAACGGATTGATCTTCTGACCCATCTTTAGCGGGCTCCTTCCTTGTTAGCCACGACGACCGTGATGTGGGAGGTGCGCTTGTTGATGCGAGCAGCGCGGCCCTGGGCACGAGCGCGGAAGCGCTTGAGGGTCACACCTTCGTCAACGTAGGTCTCCTTGATGTACAGGTCGTTCTCGCGGAACGGCTCGCCGGCCTTGTCGGCCTTCACACGAGCGTTGGCGATGGCGCTCTCCAGGGTCTTGCGGACCGGCAGGGCCGCAGCCTGAGGGGCGAACTTCAAAATGGTGACGGCTTCGGTCGCCTTCTTGCCGCGGATGAGGTCGACCATGCGGCGAGCCTTGCGCGGCGTCACGCGGACGTGACGAGCGATTGCTTTAGCTTCCATGTTCTATTCCTTATCCTTAGCGACGGGCCTTCTTGTCGTCCTTCACGTGACCCTTGAAGGTCTTCGTGGGGGCGAACTCACCCAGCTTGTGACCAACCATGGCCTCGGTGACGAACACCGGGACATGCTTGCGACCATCATGAACGGCGAAGGTGTGTCCGATGAAATCAGGGGTGATCATCGAACGACGGGACCACGTCTTGATGACGTTCTTGGTGCCCTTCTCGTTCTGCTCGTCGACTTTCTTCTGCAAGTGGGCGTCGACGAAGGGGCCCTTCTTGATGCTACGAGTCATCTTCTCGATACTCCCTTACTTGCGGTTCTTGCCGGACGGACGGCGACGAACAATCATCTTGTTCGAAGCCTTCTTCGGACGACGAGTACGAACCTCGCCCTTGCCCCACGGGGAGACCGGCGGCTTACCACCGCGGGTACGACCGCCGTGCGGGTGGTCGACCGGGTTCATGGACTCACCACGGGTGATCGGACGGCGGCCGATCCAGCGGGCGCGGCCAGCCTTGCCGAGCTGAATGTTGGCGTGGTCCTCGTTGCCGACCTCGCCGACGGTAGCGCGGCAGCGCGCGTCGACGTTGCGGATTTCGCCGGACGGCATACGCAGCTGAGCGTAGGCGCCATCCTTGGCGACGAGCTGAACGGCAGCACCAGCGGAACGAGCGATCTTAGCGCCGCCCAGCGGGCGGAGCTCGATGGCATGAACCACGGTACCGGTCGGGATGTTCTTCAGCGGCAGGTTGTTGCCCGGCTTGATATCAGCCTGAGCACCGGTCTCGATGACGTCGCCCTGCTTGATGCCCTTCGGCGCGATAATGTAGCGCTTCTCGCCATCTGCGAAGTGCAGGAGGGCGATACGGGCGGAGCGGTTCGGATCGTACTCGATCTCGGCAACCTTGGCGGGCACGCCGTCCTTGTCCCAACGCTTGAAATCGATGAGACGGTACTGACGCTTGTGGCCGCCGCCGCGATGACGGGAGGTGATACGGCCGTAAGAGTTACGACCGCCGGTCTTGGACTTCTTGCGAACCAGCGACTTCTCAGGCGTAGAACGAGTCAGCTCGGAGAAATCCGAGACGGACGCGTTGCGGCGGCCTGCGGTCGTCGGCTTATAAACGCGGATAGCCATAATGTAGTTCTTCCTTTAACTTTTCTCGGCTAACCTTCAGTTACCAAAGATGTCGATCGTCTGGCCCTCGGCGACGGTCACGATCGCACGCTTCTGGGAAGCGCGCTGGCCGAAACCGGTGCGAGTGCGCTGCTTCTTGCCAGCGCGGTTGAGGGTGTTGACGTTCGTCACCTTGACCTTGAAGATCTCTTCGATTGCCTGCTTGATCTGCACCTTGTTCGCATCCGGAGCCACCACGAAGGTGTACTGGCCACGGTCGGAAGCGGCGTAGCTCTTCTCGGAGACGACGGGCTTAAGAATCACGTCGTGAGCGGGCTTGTGAATAGCGACCATCTAAATCAGGCCTCCTTCGGCTCGGTCTTGGCAGCCACGAAAGCCTCGAAGGCTTCCTTGGTGAAGACCACGTACTGCGAGGTAATCACGTCGTACGTGTTGAGCTGATCGACGAAAATCGGGTGAACGGTCGGGATGTTGCGCACGGAGAGCCACTCGTTGATGTTGTCGCGAGTGAAGACGACCGTGGTGAACTTGTCCGCGGTGATCGGGGCCAGAGCGGCGACAGCGGCCTTGGTGGACGGCTCGGTGATACCGAACTCCACCACGGCAACGCGACCGGCGTTGGCGCGATCGGACAGGGCGTAGCGCAGAGCTGCGGCCTTCATCTTCTTGGGGGTGCGCTGAGAGTAGTCACGCGGCTGCGGGCCGAACACGGTGCCGCCGTGGTACCACTGCGGTGCACGGATGGAGCCCTGACGAGCACGACCGGTGCCCTTCTGCTTCCACGGCTTCTTGCCGCCGCCGGAAACCATGCCACGAGTCTTGGTGGCGTGGGTGCCCTGACGAGCAGCAGCGAGCTGAGCGGTGACAACCTGGTGGATCAGCGGGATGTGAGCCTGGACATCCTCGGCGGAAACGCCGAAGAGAGCCTCAGGAGCTTCAACGGTGCCGGTGGCCTGGCCCTTGGCGTCGGTGACGTTCAGAGTAACGTTTGCCATGGTTTATCAGGCTCCCTTCACAGCCGAGCGGACGAGAACGATGCCGCCCTTGGGGCCAGGAATGGCGCCCTTGATGGCGAGGATGCCGTTCTCGACATCAGCGGAGACGACGGTCAGGTTCTGGGTAGTGGCGGTCACATGACCCATGCGGCCGGCCATACGCTTGCCCTTGAGAATACGGCTCGGAGTGGCGCATGCGCCCACAGAACCGGGACGGCGCTCGTTCTTGTGAGAACCGTGAGTACGGCGGTAGGACTTGAAGCCCCAACGCTTGATGGTACCGGCGAAGCCCTTACCCTTGGTGGTGCCGGTCACGTCGACCTCAGCACCCTCTTCGAACAGGTCAGCGGCCAGTTCCTGGCCGGCCTCGAACTGATCGACGTCGTCGGTGCGCACCTCGACGAGGTGGCGACGCGGGGTGACACCGGCCTTGGCAAAGTGGCCAGCCAGCGGCTTGGTCACCTTGGTGGGATCGATGGCGCCGTAGCCGAGCTGGACAGCCTTGTAGCCGTCAGATTCCTCGGTCTTCACAGCGGTCACCACGTTGGTGGACACGTCGACAAGAGTGACGGGCACGAAGAAGCCGTTCTCGTCCCACACCTGGGACATGCCGAGCTTCTTGCCCAGCAGAGCCTTGCGATTAGACATAATGCTTCCTCCTCCCTTACAGCTTGATTTCGATGTTGACGTCCGCAGGCAGATCGATGTGCATCAGGGAGTCCACGGCCTTGGGGGTCGGGTCCACGATGTCGATGAGGCGCTTGTGAGTGCGCATCTCGAAGTGCTCGCGAGAATCCTTGTACTTGTGAGGAGAACGGATAACACAGAAGACGTTCTTCTCGGTCGGCAGCGGAACGGGGCCAACAACAGTTGCGCCCGCGTTCGTCACCGTTTCGACGATCTTCTTCGCCGATTGGTCGATGACCTCGTGGTCATAGGACTTAAGCCTGATGCGGATTTTCTGTCCCGCCATTGCCGTCCGCCCTTTCTAGCGATGTTCGTTGTACTGTTTACCAACCTGCTTCTAGGGCACCGGCGCGCATGGCCTCCCTTGGACATACGTCCTCTGGCGGTCATCCGACATCAGTGCGCGGTTTCCGGCTGCCACTTCACTTGAAGTGGCTCCCGGCCCGCGCTCGCTTTTTTAATTCCAATTTGCGAGCCCAAATCAGGCAACTTGTTTATTCAAGCATTGAGGCGGGACAGTGGAGTTCGCGCGTGTCGCGCTCATGCCGTTCGTATTACCTCGCGGCATAGCCGCTCGGCGTCTGTTCGATTGTCGCAATGCAGGTCTCACATCTTTCTTATTGAGAACCATTCGCTGCGATATCATGACAGATATGACTTCCCGCCGCAAGACTCTTAAACGCGATTGGTTCGACAACCAACCTGGCGCATGGGTAATGGTTATGCTGCCCGCTGTGGCTGGCTTCTTTATCGGCGGGCCTAATCTTGATACGCTTTGGCTATTGGCGACGTGGGCCGTGTGCTATTGCGTGCAGTTCAGCGCCGCGCACTGGTTCAAAGCACACTTTTCACGCCGTTATCTGCCGCCGATGCTCACTTATGCCGTAGCGCTCATCGTCATCGGCTTGCCATTCCTGATTACGCATACCGGCATACTGCGTTGGACTCCCTTATACATAGTGCTGGTTGCGCTGTCGATGCTGTCCTCGTGGCTGAGGAAGGAGCGCTCGCTGTGGGGCAATGCCGTGTCGGTGATTGCCGCGTCGGCCATGGCCACGGTGATCGCGTCGTTTGGCAGCACTGTTGAGACGGCATGTGTTATGCCCATCAACGCAGCACATGCCTCGTGCGCAGCCGCTGATGTCACCGCCGCACGCACCGCGATTCGGAATATGCCAGATTTGAGCCAGATATTCGACCTTCACGCCTGGTGGCCCGCGGGTTCATTGCCCGTGAGCGGGCTGATTGCCACCGTGCTGTTTGCGCTGACGCAGTATGGGTCGGTTTTGGTGGTCAAAACCATGATCCGGGAACGCGGGAAGTGTTCATACGTGGCGGCTTCGTGGGTATGGCATGTGGCGCTATTGCTGCTAGCCGCCGTGCCGTCTGGACGCAGTCCGTATCTGATTGCGATGACTGTGCTGCTGTTGGCCCGCGCCGTTGCGTTGCCGGTGGTTACACGGCGCACAACCTTGAAGCCCGTGGTGACCGGCATTACCGAGGCGTTTGCCAGCTTTATTGCTTTTGGCTGCATTATTGCGGCGATTTAGCGACGCTTCAGCGATTCCATGGGGTGGTAACCCACTCATGGGGCGGTAATTGACCCATGGGGCGGACGGTAAAATTTTACCTTCCGCAGAATAGAGCCGTTTTTGTACACCGCCCCATGGGGTTTTCACCGCCCCATGGGCAAGTTACCGCCCCATGAGTGGGTTATCACCCCATGGAGGTGTACCTGCTGGCTGAGGGAGCACCACATATGCAAAGGAGCCCGGCCCCTGTAATGGGGTCGGGCTCCTTGTGTCGCGCTATGCAGACACTAAGCTGCAACACCGCGGTTGGTGGCTACTGATGGTGCCACCAACCACAAACCGCCTGCAATCAACGCTCGGAGGCTTCCTCAGTGGCGGCCTCACCCTCGCGCTCGATGCGCAGCTTGTGGCCTTCCGCCTGGGAGACACCGTAGTAAGCACCGACGGCGATGTCCTTCATGTCGTTGATCAGCGGGATGCGCGGGTTGGCCGGGGTGCACTGGTCCTCGTAGGCGCGCATGCCGATCTGATCGAGCACGGACCAGAAGTAGTCCTCGTCCACACCGCAATCCTGGAAGCTCTTGTTCATGCCGAGCTTGTTGTCACGGTAGTCCTCGACGGCCTTCGCCAGGTTCTCCACGGCTTCGGCCGGGGTCTTGCCGGTGTCGATGCCGAGGTTGCGGGCGATATCCTGGTAGCGTTCCGGGGCGATGTACTTGTTGTACTTCGGCCAAGAAGTGGGCTCCTCAGGAATCTGGCCGTTGTAACGAATCACGTACGGCAGCAGGATGGAGTTGGTACGGCCGTGGGCGATGTGGCACAGGGCACCGATGGTGTGGGCCATGCCGTGGCACATGCCGAGGAACGCGGAGCCGAATGCCATGCCGGCCATGGTGGCGGCGTTGTGCATCTTCTCCTGAGCGTTGGTCTTGGCCAGGCCGGGCTCGCCATTGACGGACTCAGCCAGGTTGTCCCAGATGAGCTTGGCCGCGTGCAGGGCCATGCCGTCGGTGAAGTCGTTCGCGTACACGGACACGTAGGCTTCCATCGAGTGGGTCAGGGCGTCGAAGCCGGCGTCGGAGGCCAGCTTGCGCGGTGGGGTGCGAGCCAGCACCGGGTCCACGATGGCCACGGACGGGGTCAGCGCGTAGTCGGTGATCGGGTACTTGTAGCCGGTCTTGTGATCGGTGATCACGGCGAACGGGGTGACCTCGGAACCGGTGCCGGAGGAGGTCGGGATGCACACCAGCTTGGCCTTCTTGCCCAGCGGCGGGATCTTGAAGGCACGCTTACGGATATCGAAGAACTTCTCGCGCACGTCGGAGAAGGCGATTTCCGGGTGCTCGTAGAGCAGCCACATAATCTTGGAGGCATCCATCGGGGAGCCGCCGCCAACCGCGATGATCGTGTCCGGCTCGAACTCCTCGCGCATCATCTCAGCGCCCTTTTCGACGGTCTCGACGGAGGGCTCCGGCTCGACGTAGTCGATGATGCGGAAGGTCACACGGTTAGAGCGGGCGCGCAGCTGGTCGATGATCTTGTCGACAATGCCGAGCTGCTCCATGACCTTATCGCACACGATGACGGCCTTCTCGATGCCGTACATGTCGCGCAGGTACTTGATGGCGTTCGGCTCGAAGTAGGTCTTGGCCGGGATCTTGAACCACTGCATGTTGTTGTTCCTCCGAGCAATGCGCTTGATGTTAACGAGATTCACGGCCTGCACGTTGCCGGACACCGAGTTGCCGCCGTAGGAGCCGCAGCCCAGGGTCAGCGACGGGGCGATGGCGTTGTAGATGTCGCCGATGCCGCCGAGGGAGGAAGGCTGGTTCCAGATGATGCGGCAGGCGTGCATACGGACGCCGTACTCACGCACGAGCTCCTGGTTGTTGGTGTGGATGGCGGCGGTGTGGCCGGCACCCAGCTTGAGCATCTTCTCGCACATCTCGAAGGCCTGCTCCTTGTTGTCGGCCTTGAGCACGGCCTGCACCGGAGCGAGCTTCTCGTGGGTCAGCGGCTCGTCGTCGGAGACTTCCTTGCACTCGGCGGCCAGAATGGTGGCGTCGGCCGGAATCTCGAAGCCAGCAGCCTTGGCGATGAACTGAGGGGACTTGCCCGGCACCGCGGAGTTCAGCACGGGCTTGACGCCGGAACCGGCAGTGCAGCCGAACATGTACTGTTCCAGCTTGGCCTTCTCTTCAGCGTTGACGAAGTAGGCCTTACGGACCTTGAGCTCCTTGACGAGCTGGTCGTAGACGTCCTTGTGGGCGATGATGGCCTGCTCGGTGGCGCAGATCATGCCGTAATCGAAGTGCTTGGAGAGCACCAGATCGTTGGCGGCGCGCACGATGTCAACATCGGTGTCAACGTAGGCCGGGGCGTTGCCGGCACCCACGCCGAGGGCGGGCTTGCCGGAGGAGTAAGCGGCCTTGACCATGCCCGGACCACCGGTGGCGAGGATCGTGGCCACGCCCGGATGCTTCATCAGGGCGCCTGTGGCCTGGATGGACGGGTGCTCGATCCACTGGATACAGTTCTCAGGAGCACCGGCTTCGATGGCGGCGTCGCGCACGATCTTAGCGGCTTCAACGGAGCACTTCTGCGCACCGGGGTGGAAGCCGAAGACAATCGGGCAACGGGTCTTCAGGGCGATGAGGGACTTGAAGATGGCGGTGGAGGTCGGGTTGGTGACCGGGGTGACGCCGGCGACCACGCCGACGGGCTCGGCGACCTCATCGATGCCCATCACATCGTCTTCGCGGATGATGCCCACGGTCTTCTGGCCGGCCAGATAGTTGGTGACGTGCTCGCAGGCGAAGATGTTCTTGGTGGCCTTGTCTTCCACGAGACCACGGCCGGTCTCGTCGACGGCCATCTTGGCGAGAACGAGGTGCTTGTTCAGAGCGGCGATGGAGGCCTTGGCGACGATACGATCAACTTGCTTCTGGTCGAGGTTCTCGAATTCGTCGAGAGCCTTCTTGGCGCGGGCAACCAGCGCGTCAACCTCGGCCTCAGCTGCGGCCTGCTTCTCTTCTGGGGTCGGCTTGGTAGCTTCGACCTTCTTCTTTGCTTCTGCCACTTGGGGTCCTCCTCGATCTTCTTGGGGTATATGGCAAAGTTCTGGGCCATCGCCTCGTCACCTCAGTTGCACCAGCGGGATACCGCCTCAGTAACCGAAAATGACCGGTGATGCGTTGTCACATTGCACATGTGACCTGAGCCACAATATACCGAACGGTTCGGCACGATGCACACGCACAAAATCGACGGCGTTTCACGTGCGATATTGAACAGTTTTTGTTAAGAGTTGTGCGAGATATCGAACAAATTCTCACTTTATTCGGCGATTTGGTACTTTTTGTTCACTTTTTACCGAAAATCACATGCCTGCAAACAACGCAATCCGACAACTTTTTTAAATCAAGTTTCCAAAAGTACTCATTTTCTCCACATTTCTAGAAAATTGGTTTAAAAAAGTACCCAAATCGCCTACAAATATACGATTGTTGCCTCATAACCTCCGCGTCGAGGCACATGAAAGCCACTTTCATAAAGTATACTTGCATATATCTCATCGCACAAAGGGGCAAATATGAGGGCAATGCCATCGACCGCAGTGAAAGCGCACAACCGCAGTGCCATGGCCCAGTATCTGTATGGCCATAGCCATGTCACCAAGCAGGAACTGGAACGCGAGCTCGGCCTCAGCCTGCCCACCATCACCCAAAATCTGCGCGCCCTAGAAGATGACGGACTCATCCGCAAAGGCGAACTGCAGGATTCCACCGGCGGGCGCAAGGCGCAAAATTATGAGTTCAATCCCGATCATCGCACTGCCATCGGGGTAGTGATGCGGTCCAACGAACTGCGCCTGTGCGCGATTAACCTGTACGGCAACGTCATCGAAAAACGCAACGATGCCCTGCCTTACCGCAACACCAACGTTTACTACCAGCGTATCGGCGGCATCATCAACAACTTCGCCGCCGACGTCGAAAAGAAGCACGGCAAGGTGCTCGGCGTCTCGTTCGCCATCCAAGGCATCCTCTCCCCCGACGCCACCACCATCATCTTCGGCACCATTATGGGCAACACTGGGCTCACGCTCGAAACCATCAGCCAATCGGTCCATTACCCGTGCATGATGATCCACGATTCCGATGCCTCAGCCATGGCCGAACTCTGGTTCGACTCCACGCTCACCGATGCGGTGTGCGTCTATCTGGAGCGACGCCCGGGCGGCGCGGTGATCGCGGGGGGCAAACTGTATCAAGGCCCGAACCAGTGCAACGGCGCCATCGAACACATGACGCTGGTGCCGGGCGGCCGCGAATGCTACTGCGGCCAGCGCGGTTGCATGGACACCTACTGCTCGCCGGAGACCTTGCCCGAGGATTACGAAAGCATTCCCGGCTTCTTCAGCGTGCTTGAGCAGGGCGAACGGCATCATCGCGAGCGCATGGATGAGTGGCTGGATTACGTGGCGCAGGCCATCGTCAACGCGCGATCCATCATCGCGGGCGACGTGATTGTCGGCGGTGAAGCAGCCCAGCATCTTGAAGACAGCGACATCGAGGATCTGAAGACGCGCGTCATCGCACGCAGCCCGTTCGGCACCGACCATTTCAATCTGCGCAAGAGCTACTGCGCCGAAGATCAGAACATCATCGGTGCCGCGTTGCGGTTCGCCGAGAATTATCTCGACGGCATCTGCGGTGCTGCGGAACGCGGCAGGAAATCAAGGGCTTCCACCAAAAGTGACAACACGTCTACAATGGAGGTATGAAAAACCCACCGTTGCATCGTTACGCCACTCGCCCAGGGCTGTACTTCACTGACGACGGTGGGGCTGACGTCGTTGTTCGTTCCGAAACTGCCGATCAGGTTTGGCTGTGTGTACTGGAGCCCATTGATGAGCCCAGCGCTTTCTTCCAAGACGCCATCCGCCTGTTCGAGGACCCGAATATCTCCTTTATCCAGCAGATTCATGAGTTCCCGGTATGCACACGCATTATCGAACATTTGTATCTGCGCGAGACCTTGTTCCGCATGACCGGGCCGAACTACGGCCTGTGGTACGTGCACCTGCCCAAAGCATGGGACGGCATGCGTTATGGCTACCGCGTGGACGGCGCATGGGACCCGAAACACGGCGTGCGCTTCAATCCATACAAATTCCTGCTTGACCCGTATGGCAAGGGCATCGACGGCTCCATGGAGCTCACCCCCGCCGCCTTCTCCTATGAATGCGATGTCGTGGACCGCAAGGTAATCGGCTCGGCATACGGTGCCATGAGCACCGTAGACTCGCTCGGCCATATGCCGGTGTCCGTGGCCATCGACGATCGCGATACCCATAAGCATGAGGGCGACCCGCAGCACCCGCATGTGCCGTGGCGCAAAACCGTCATCTATGAGATGCACGTCAAAGGCTTCACCGCCAACGCACCGTGGCTGCCCGAATCATTGCGCGGCACCTACGCCGGACTCGCACACCCCACCACGCTCGCCTATCTGCAGGGTCTAGGCATCACATCCATCGAACTGCTGCCGATTATGGCCAAGCAGGACGAGCTCTTCCTGCAAGAACACAGCCGCAAGAACTACTGGGGCTACTCCACCCTCAGCTACTTCGCCCCCGAACCCTCCTACGCCACTAAAGCCGCCCAGGAGAAGGGCGCGGCCGCCGTGCGCCAAGAAGTCATAGACATGGTGCGCGCACTGCACGAGGCCGGCTTCGAAGTCATCATGGACGTGGTCTACAACCACACATGCGAAGGCGGCGTCGAAGGCCCGACGGTCTGCTGGCGCGGCCTCGACGACCTGGCCTACTATCGCCATCAAAAATCCAATACCGGCCGACTCGAAGACACCACCGGTTGCGGCAATACGCTGGACTTCACCAACACGCATGTGGTCACCTTTGCCATCGACTCATTACGATACTGGGCCAAGCGTATCGGCATAGACGGTTTCCGCTTCGACCTTGGCGTCACGCTGGCCCGCCTGGAAGGCGAATTCACCCATCATCACCCGTTCCTCTACGCCCTGCGTTCCGATCTGCTGCTGGGCAACCTGAAGCTCATTATGGAGCCGTGGGATCTGGGCAACCTCGGCTGGCGCACCGGCCAATTCTCCGTGCCGTTCGCCGAATGGAATGACCGCTTCCGCGATACGGCCCGCACCTTCTGGCTTGAGGATGTGGACGGCGGCTCCGATTTCGGGCGTATCAGTTTGCAGGAGATGTCCACGCGACTCTGCGGCTCGGCCGATCTGTTCGCCACCGAACCAGGGCGTGGCGCTCCGGCCTCCATCAATTTCGTGTCCTGCCACGACGGTTTCACGCTGACGGACCTCACCAGATACCGCTCCAAGCACAATGAAGCCAACGGCGAAAACAATAATGATGGCTCGTCGGTGAACCATTCCGCCAATTTCGGCGTCGAAGGCGTCACCGATGATCCAGACGTCATTGCGGCACGCGAACAGGCGGCCATGAACATGATCGGCATGCTGCTGCTCTCGCTGGGTACGCCGATGATGCTCGCCGGCGACGAATTCCGCAACACGCAGGACGGCAACAACAACGCCTACTGCCAAGACAACGACATCACGTGGCTGAAGTGGGATTGGATGTATTCCACCAACAAGACGCGCGAAATGCGCCGCTTGGAAACCGTGTCTCGACTGGTGGCGCTACGTAAATCACTGGACCTGTATCACCACGAGGACTTCTTCACCCGACTGACCCAGCTCGGCCTACTCAAGCCCTCAAGCCGCGTGCAGTGGTTCCTGCCCGACGGCACCACGCCGATGGAGCGTGACTGGTTCGATCTGGGCGTACGTAGCTTCACCATGCGATTGCTGTCCAACAGTGAGGTGGACGTGTGCATTGTGGTCAACGGCACCGCTGACGACCGCACATTCCGCCTGCCGCCAGACACTCACTGGACGCCTAAATGGTGCTCGGCCGAAATCAACGGCCGTCGAGCCGGGCATGGCACTCAGGTCGAGGAATGCGATTTGAACGGTGACACCACCGTCTGGACGCAGCATGTACCGGACGCCAGCGAGACAGTACTCAAGATGGTCAAAGAAGTGGCCATGCAGCGTACGGAATCCTCGACTGAGAATGAAGCGGATACCATCAAATTCGCGATGCCAGTAACAGATCACGCCGCAAACGGCACCTCGTCCGCGCCTCGGGATGAGGTATCAGCTGATATGCCCGATGCCCCTGTGGATGATACACCGGACACTCCCGTCGACGACAATGTCTGGACCATGCCGGCGCTGAGCATCACGCTGATGAAGCAGGTGTGAGTCACACTCAAGACAGCGCGACACAAACACAAAGGCTCTCCGCGGAATTCCGCGGAGAGCCTTTGTATGCTCGGTACAGGACAAGCGAAATTAACGCTTGGAGAACTGCGGGGCGCGACGTGCCTTGTGCAGACCAGCCTTCTTGCGCTCCACGACGCGAGCGTCGCGGGTCAGGAAGCCAGCCTTCTTCAGGGCGGCGCGGTTGGCATCACGATCGATGGCGTTCAGAGCGCGGGCAACGCCGAGGCGGATGGCGCCGGCCTGGCCGGTGGTGCCGCCGCCGTCAACGAGGACGATAGCGTCGAACTTGCCTTCGAGCTTGAGCAGAACGATCGGGGAGTTGACCTCACGCTGCAGCAGCTTGGAGGGGAAGTACTCCTCCAGAGTGCGGCCGTTGATGGTCCACTTGCCGTCACCCGGAACCAGACGGACACGGGCGACAGCCTCCTTGCGGCGACCGGTGCCGTAGCCCGGCTCAATCGCGGAGGTGCCGGTGCCAGCGCCAGCGTTGGTCTCGGTGGTGTAGTTGGTGAGCTCCTCTTCGGTCTCGACAACCTGGGAGTCGTTGGTGTTTTCAGCCATGATTCTTATCTCCTCTCAGGTTTCACTTGGCCTGCTGCGAGACCTGGGCGATCTCGAAGACCTGGGGCTTCTGCGGGGTGTGCGGGTGCTCGGCGCCACGGAAGATACGCAGGCGGTCGAGCTGCACCTTGGCCAGACGATTCTTCGGCAGCATGCCCTTGACAGCGTTCTTGATGATGCGCTCGGGGTTCTTCTCGAGCAGCTCGGCGTAGGAGTCACGACGCAGACCACCAGGACGGCCGGAGTGCGAGTAGAGTTCCTTGCCCATCTTGTTGCCAGTCAGAGCAATCTTGTCGGCATTGATGATGATCACGTGGTTGCCGGAATCGGCGTGCGGAGCGTAGGTCGGCTTGTTCTTGCCGCGCAGCAGGATTGCAGCCTGGGTGGCGAGACGGCCGAGCACCACGTCGGTGGCGTCGATGACGTACCAGTCATGAGTCAGATCAGCTGGCTTCGGAGTGAAAGTTTTCACTGGATTACCTTTTCTATATTGTGTTCCGGGTCTCAGCTGCTTGGTGTGGCTTGGTCAGGGCCGCATCCAAGAGGCGTCGAACCTCATTATCCGTGGGCTCCCTGAAAGTCCTCGATGGCGAGTGGGATAGCGCTTTGAAGGACCCCTTAGGGAAACACAACAATCCACTAGTATATCGCCGGGCTTGACATAGGGCAACTGGGGACACTCCATTGGGTTTATGGCTTCTCTTCCCCTATTTATGGTTTCTCTCCCACCCACTTCGGCTAACCGACTCACCTACGGTGAGGCAATTCCCTGCCTTCTCTCAGCTATCGCTTCTTTCAGGCCTCGTCTACGGACAGTCCACTGGACTGTCCGCTTAACGACTCGGCTCGTCAGAGGGAGGTAAAGCGGGTCAGGAATTGAAGATTTGGGCGAAGCGTTGGGCACCGGGGGTGTCGAAGAGGGTTTCGAGCGGTACCACGTTGCCCTTGGCGTCGGCCAGTGGGATGCGCCAGTTCGGGTATTCGTTGTTGGTGCCCGGCTGGTTCTGCGCACGCTTCTCCCCCACCGCGTCGGTGATCGAGGCGGCGAGCAGCTTGCACGGCGAACCCTTCAGTGCGTGGTACAGCGCGTCGACGATATCCGCCTCGTGATCCTCACGATGTTCGGCAAAGTCGGCATCAAGATAACCCTGCTCGACCAGCATGGCCAGCATCGCATCCTGCTCGGCCTTGGCGGAGGCTTCGAATTCCTCGGCCGGGCCGGTCAGCAAGCCCAGACGCTCACGAATCTTGACGTGCTCGTATTCCAGGTAACCGGCGGCCGGCGGCAAATCATGCGTATTCACGGAGGCCAATGCATACGGACGCCACTGGGAGGGGGCGCGGAACACGCCGTCGCACTGCTCGAACCATTCAACGGCGCAACCGAGAATACCGTGGCTCGACAGGGAATCGGCCACATGGTCCGGCACCACGCCGAGGTCCTCACCTACGACCACGCCGCCGGCGCGAGAGGCCTCGATGGCCAGAACGCCCAGCATGATGTCTGAGTCGTAGTACACGTAAGCGCCATCCATAGCCGAACGGTTCTCGGGAATCCACCACAGGCGGAACAGACCAAGGATGTGATCGATGCGCACCGCACCGGCACGGGCGAACATGCCATGCACCATATTGCGGTAGGCCTCGTAGCCGGTGGTCTCCAGATTGATCGGGCTCAGCGGCGGCTGGCTCCAGTTCTGGCCTTGCTGGTTGAACATGTCCGGCGGTGCGCCGACCGTGGCTCCCTTGGCGAAGCGCTCGGGATTCCACCACACGTCAGCGCCGGAGGGGTGCACGCCGACGGCCATATCGGACATGATGCCGATATGCATGCCGGCGTCCTTGGCTGCCTGTTGGGCGGAGGACAGCTGCTCGGCGGCAATCCATTCCAGCCAGCGGTAGAAGTCCAAAGTGTCCGGGTACTGCTTGCGCAGATTGGCGATTTCCGGGGAGTTGCGATTGAACTTGCGCTCCCAGTTGCTCTCCTCGCCGTTGGGCGCCCCCCACTTGTCGTAGCACAGGCACCACGTGGCATACGCCTCCAAGTCGGAACCACAGTCCGCCTTGAATTGGTCGAATACGCTTTGGCGTTCGGCGGTACGGCCGGCCTTAAAGATAATCCACAGGGCGTGCATCTTGCTGCGCCACATGGCGTCACGGTCGATGAGCTGGGAATCACCGTTCAGCGGTTCGGTGTCGGCATGCAGTCCGTCGACGGCATTCTTGTCGCCCTCGCTGAGCGTGGCATATTCGGCGATCGCCTCAGGACGGATGTACGTGAAGTTGATCAGGCGACGGCTTACCGGCAGATACGGCGACGGGGTGAGCGGGGACACCGGCTCGGCGGCATGCACCGGATTAATGAGCACGAAGTCGGCACCGGTCTTCTGCTTGGCGTCCACCAGCATGGTCTTCAGATCCTCGTAATCGCCCACGCCCCAGGAGTTGGAGGAGCGAATCGAGTACAGCTGGGCCATCCAGCCCCACAGACTGCCGCCCTTCATCGGGTCAAGCAGATCGACGCGATCAGGTGCACTGATCAAAGTGGCGTCTTGCACACGGTCGGCGACCTTGACGTGCAGCGTATGGTAACCAATCGGCAGATCGGCGGGAATGACCACAGCCGCATTCGAAATGAACGTACCATCCAAGTCGTAGGCCTGGGATCCATCTCCAGGACCAACTTCAATGGTGCCTTGATATGGCTCGCCATTCTCCAGCGTGATGCTCGCCGAAGGCACGTCCAGAATACCGGTGTTCACCAGCACCCGGTCCTCGCTACCGGCGATATGCAGCACGGTGGGTGCCACCAATCGGGCGTAACGCTCGTTCAGAATGCGTCGGATGGCGATGAGTTGGGCGCTCTCGCTGGAGGCGTCGATGCCCAGCGCTGCCAGCACCTCGATCAGGACGTCATCGTCTATCTCGTGGTAGTCATGGCTCATGCCCAAATAACTCGTGCCGACACCGACCAACTTGGCCAGTCGAATCAACGGACGGGCCAGACGCTCTTCACTCTCGGTAATCTCACTCATAGCCCCAGTCTAACGCCGTTTGATTGCGCCACACCGTAAGAAAAATGCCATGATTCCGCCAAATTATGTACTTTTTACCCTCACATAGTGAGATGTGAGCGCTCACAATGGTGGACAGGGGGTGATTGCCGGCCAAATTTGCGCGGCAAAACACAGCAATAGTGTGCTTAGCGGCGGCTTTCCACGGCGTGCCGCACCTCGGCCGAGGGGTCGTTGGCCAATTTGGCAAGCATCGCTTCGGACGTATTGGGGTTCAGTGCCACGGCACGGCGGACCATCGAAGAAAGCACCGCCGGTGCTCCCTCTTCGGATTCGGTGCCAAGTACGCCCAAGAAATCCAATGTCTCCGCATCCGCAGTGGGGTCCTGCGCACCCTCAAGCCGCATCTTCCAGCTGGTGCGCTTGTTTTTCAACGCCGTATCCCGGACCGCAGGCACCGGGTCCTTGGTCAGACGGCCGACCAGCCAATTCTTGTCGTCCCCGTTGGCGGCCACGGCTTGACGCACGGACGGTTCGGGGTCTTCGGAGAGTTTGACCAATACGTTCGGGAACGGCATGGTGTCGGCGAGGAACACACGATCGGCCACCGGGGTGTGCGGGTTGCCGGCCACAGCCTCCAAAAGTGCGGTGGCGCGGGAGAACGCCGCCTGATCGGCACGGTCAGGCAACGGCCGACGGGCGAATTCGGACAGTTCGGCCGGGTCGGTGGAATGGCGCAGACGCTCGTATGTAGCGGTCAGCGGTTCGAAATCCACCGGAGCGGCGGACTCGGCTGCGGACTGCGCGCCTTGGTCCTGCTGCTGGGCGTCCGTGTCGGTTGCAGTCTCGGCCGCGGCCTCGGTTGCGGCCTCGGTGGGCTGGGTCTGCTGGCTGGTGGTGTTCTCGTCGGTCATGATGCCCAGCTTAGTCATACAGGCGTCACGCGAGCGGAACCGGAATGTTGACCATGTCAATCGGAGCCGGCACCACAGCGGCATTGAACGCTTCCCGCACACGCTCCTCGAATCGCGCGCAATCATCCTGCGGCACCACCGCGGTCAACTCGACGTTCACCGCATACGATTCATCCTCCTGACTGCCACCAAGCTGCGCCAGGATCTGCTGGAATCGGGCCAACTGCGGGTATTCGAGGCGAACCCGGTATCGCTTGGCGGTCATGATGCGGGCGGCGCGGGCGGCTTTCATCGCCAATGATGCGGCGGATGAGTACGCGCGGACCAGCCCACCGGAGCCCAGCAGAATACCACCGAAATATCTGGTGACGGCAACCACGCAATCGGTGGTGCCCGACTGCTTGAGTACGTCGAGAATCGGCTTGCCGGCGGTACCGGACGGCTCGCCGTCATCGCTCATGCGTTCGGACAGTCGCCCATCCGCGCCTCCGCACACGGCGGCATGCGCCACGTGTCGGGCTTTCGGATGCTGCTCACGGATCGCAGCCACGAACGCGAGCGCCCCGTCCAGCGTATCGACATGGGCGGCGTCGCCGATAAATTCGGACTTTTTTTCGACGAGCGAATCGTGGGCAGGATCGTCGGGCGTGTTGAGAATCGTCTGCATGAGCGTGTTCCGGTGGTCGACTGGCTGGGTGTTCGATTGAGCGCGAGGCTAGGCAGGGCTATCAGCGTTCGGAGACGACGACGTTATAGTCTTCGCCGGCGAAGTAGGCGGTCAGGCAGGCGATCATCTGGCGGGTGAGCTCCTTGAACGCGCCGTCGGCACGCCAGCCGACGTGCGGGGTCAGGACGATGCCGGGCACATGGCAGATGGCGTCGTCGGCGGTCAGCGGCTCATGGTCGAACACGTCGAGTGCGGCGGGAACATCGCCCTTTTGCAGTCGGGCAAGCAGCGCACCGGATTCGATGACTTCGGAGCGGGCGGTGTTGATGAACAGGGTGCCGGGCTTCACATGCGCAAGGTTCTCGGCGGTGACGATGCCGCGCGTGGCGTTGTTCAGCGGCAGATGGACGGAGATGACGTCGCTGGTTTCGATGAGCTTGTTGAGATCGTCGACCGGAGTGGCACCAGAGCGTTCGAAATGCTCGGGCGGCACATGCGAATTCCATGCGGCGACCTCCATGCCGAGGGCGCGGGCGATGCCGGCCACGGTGGAGCCGATGCCGCCCAGTCCGATGATGCCCATGCGACGGCCGGCGAGTTGCAGTCCATCGCCGCTGGCCCACGCCCAGTTGCCGGCCTTGACGTCCTTATCGAGTTGGCCAACGCGGCGGATGAGCTCGAACAGAAGGGCGAAGGTGTGCTCGGCCACGGCGTGATCGCCATAATGTTCGGCGTTGCAGACGCGGATCTTCAGCTCGCGCGCCTTATCGAGATTGAGGTAGCTGGCGACGCCGGTACCGCAGAACACGATGCACTTGACGTGCCCCTGCCCGCTGATGGTGCGCAGCAGATCGTCCGAAATGTGGTAGCCGCCCACCAGCAGGGCGTCGGCATCCTTCAGACGCTCGGCTATGGTCGCCTCGTCGGACGTGAATTCCTCGAACATACGCACGCGGGCAACGTCGTGGAGCGCGGGGAACTGGGCCTTGATGGGCTCGATCATCGAGTCAAGCACGGACGGCATCACGACGAGGGGCAGATCGGTGCGTTCGCTTTGGGTTTCGTAAATCTCGGTCATGGGCTCCACATTAGGAGGCCGGCGGGAAAAGCGTCACCTTGCGGCTTCCCCTCCTTGAGACCAAGCCGAGCAACTATTGCTTTGCCGCCTGCTCCTGCGTGATGTTCCATTCCTTGACGACGTTCTGGTCCGCGCCCATCGAATAGATGACATCCCAGATGCGTTGGCGTATCTGAGCGTCGTAGGCTTCGTCCCAACATGTGCCTATGGGATGGTCGCTGGATATCGGGCACCATTGGTAGTTGCCTTGATGCACGTTGGCGGTGGGCACCCAATCGATGCGGTTGACGCGCCACGACCCCTTGACGCCCTTCTTGCCGGCGAACTGGATGCGTGCGGTCACACCCTGATTGTTGACCAAGGTTTCCGGCGTGTTCGCCGACTCGGTGACGGCGTTGCCCAGACCGTAGATAATCCACGTGCCGTTATAGTTCTCGATGGGCTGCGCACAATGGCAACCGGCACCGTAAATAACGTCGAAGGCACCAGTGTCGGCAAGCTCATGGGCTTCCGAAATCTGCCAGGAATCGGCGTAATCAAGGTATTCCTGCACCGAGTGCATGGCGATGGCCACCACATCGGCACCTTGCTCGCGGGCCTTGTTGGCCTTGTCTACCGCGCGCTGGATGTCGCTGTCGTGATTCGGGTCGCCGTCTTCGCGCAGACGATCCACCTGCCAGTCCTCGTCGGCGGTCATGCCGTTGAGGGAGACCGTGCCGGTGACCAGACCCAGCTTGCCGCCGCCGGTCGGGGAATCGATGACCAACGGTTTGGTGGAGTCGGCTTCGGTTTTGTACGAGCCGGTCTGGGCGATGCCATTGGCCTCAAGCGTGCCCCACAGACGGGCGATGCCATCCGCCCCCTGATCCCAGGAATGGTTGGTGGCGTGTGTGCAGGCGTTGTATCCCACGTTGCGGGCGGCATCCGCCACTTCCGGCGGAATGTTGAAGATCGGGTACGCGGCATATGGGCCGCCGCGCTGGGCGATCGGGGTTTCGAATTCGCACACGGCGATGTCCGAAGCCTGAATGTACTGCTTCATCGGCGCGAACAGCGGGTCGAAGTTGAAGGCGGTGCCATCCGTGGCGTTGGGGTTCGGGCCTTGGAAATGGCTCCACAATCCCTCATGGAACAACAAATCGCCGTTGACCAGCATGGCGATGCAGTCCGTATCCGGGCAATCCGGTGAATTGCCGTGATGTTCGGTCACCGGTTTGGGCGTGTTCTTCGCTTTATTCAACGCGACGTCCGACACTCCGGCGTGTGCGGGGCCATTGCCGTCCGTGCGATGGGTTGCGAACCATGCGCCGATGCCCAGCGCAACGGCGAGCACGATCACGAACACGATAATCAGCGCCGCACGGTTGGTTCGTGTCGAGTTGGAGCGATGTTGCCCCTGCCCAGCGATATGGCTCATCTTTGCCCGCCCTTCGGAACTCTTCTTCTCTCTCTAGGGTACCGCCCATCTCGGTCAAGTACTGCGGGGAGGGAGGCGATGAGCAAGCGATTGGACAAGCAATATATTAACCGGTTAATCTTCAATCACCATTCACGAACACCACGCAAAAGTCTCACTTAGTGAACATTTTTCTTTCGTCGCTCGGACTTTTCCCGACGTGCCGCACTCGTTCGCCCACTAAAATGGCGGTTTGGAGGCGGACGGACAATGGCGTACCTCCGACTCCGCTTACCGCAAGCGGAGACCGCCCGTCCTCGGTTATTTCAGGAGTTACTTAACCCGGAGTTTCCGGAAAACAAAAAAGTTCCGAGCTTTCACCCGGAACCTTAATCGGCGGAGTCAGAGGGATTCGAACCCTCGAGCCGTTTACACGACTAACACCTTAGCAGGGTGCCCCTATCGGCCACTCAGGCATGACTCCACGTTACGCAATAATGCGCAACAGCAAATTACTGTACCACGTCCTGCGGATACGGCGTGCCGAACGACACATTATTGAACGTCCGCGGGTGCGGCGTCGCCGGAGAACGTAACGATAACCGCGCAAATCACCAACGCCACACCGACGATTTCACCAACGCTGGGAATCTCGCCGAACGCCAGTCCCACGGCCACCGCCATGGCGGGATTGATGGATTGCATTACCGAAAATGCGCCGGATGTGGTGCGTCGCAGCGTGATCTGCTCCACCACATAGGGAATGAACGAGGCCATCAGGGAAATCACAAACAGCAGAGCCAGCAGCTTCAGCGAGCCGCCGGGCTCAAGCGCCCACGTGGCATCGGCCTTGGGGTGAACCACATGAGCCACAGCCGGCACGCCAAGGAACAGGGACTGGACCAGCCAGCCGATGGTCACGGCGATGCACAGATTATCCAGCGAATTGCCGCCAGCCGCCACGCGCCGGCCGGTGATGATATACATGCCCCACATCGACCCGCCGATCAAAATCGCAATCAGACCATACAAAAACGTGCCATTGCCGGACGGATTGGCCAATGATATGCCAGCTAACAGCACCACACCGACCGCCGCGATACCGATACCGACCCGCTCGCGCCAGCTTTTGCCGGTAATCACCGCCACCGAAAGCGGTCCCAAAAATTCGATAGACACGGCAATGCCCATATCCATATTGCTGATGGCCACATAAAACAGGGTATTCATCAGCACCAGCGAGCAGCCGAGCAGTACGACCAGCCCCCAGCTGCGGGCGTCGCGGTGAAACAGTTGCGCTCGCTTCGCCTTGTTCCAGGGCCTGCGCCACAGCAGCAACAGCACCGCCATGAATCCCACGCGATACCACACCGAGTACAGCGGATCGAGCTGGGTGAACGCAAGTTTGGCGACGGCCGTAGCCAAATAAATCACCAGTGCCTCACCAATCACGATAAGAACCACGGGAACACGGTTGAGGATACCGACCACTGCCTTCTTCATGAGGTTTACGCTACTCGGAGAGCCGGGACAGCGCGCATTGACTTGGAAGGCGTTACGGACAGTGACGCAATGTGGACGATTCCGTGGAATCGCACCCACCATGCGAAACAGCCGCACAGTGCGTAAACCCTTGGAATTCCGGCGATATTCGGCATTATGACAATGAGCGCCGCATCATGCGCGCCACATAGTGAGCATGACCTCGTTCGGCATTCCTACAATGGTGGCATGAGCACCGCACCGAGACTTGAGGCCGCCAAACGCGATTGGGGCCACGACGAGACCGGATGCACCGTGCTGCATATCGACATGGATGCCTTCTATGCCTCATTGGAGGTGGCGCGCAACCCCGGGCTCAAAGGCAAGCCGGTAATCATCGGCACCGGGCCGCGCGCGGTGGTGTCCGCCGCGAGCTACGAAGCCCGGAAATACGGCATCAATTCGGCGATGCCGGCCGCGCGCGCCCATCGGTTGTGCCCGAACGGCATTTTTCTGCCAGTGGATATGGCGTATTACCGCATGATGTCGCACCGAATCATGCATGAGGTGTTTTTGACCGTCACCGACCGGTTCGAGCAGGTTTCGGTGGACGAGGGCTATATGGATGTGTCCGCCGCACTGCTGGAGTGGGGGCGGCCGAGCGCGATCGGCGCGTGGATTCGCGCTCAGGTGGCCGAGCGCTTCCACGTGACGTGTTCAGTGGGTATCGCCTGTAACAAACTGGTGTCCAAAATGGCCTCGACCAATGCCAAGCCGGACGGCATGCTGCTGATTCCCGCGGCCCGCTCGGCCGAATTCGTGCAGATGATGCCATTGCGTGGTATTCCGGGAATCGGGCCGTCTTTGGAGAAGCGGCTTAATGCTTGGGGCGTGCATTCGGTGGCTGAATTGGCTCAGCTGGATGAGGCTGCATTGACTCGTGCCACTGGCTCCCCGGCTGCGGCACGTGGATTATGGGCGGCCTCGCACGGGTTGGATTCCCGCGAAATTACCACGGTACGCGAGGAGAAATCCATTGGGTCCGAGGAAACCTTGGCCGAGGATACACGCGATATGCGCGTGGTGTGTGGGCTACTGCGTTCGGCCTGCGACGAAGTAACCAGCACGCTGCGGCGCAAGGGGCTGGTGGCGCGCACGCTGACGGTGAAGTTGCGGTTCGCCGACCTGAGCTATCAGACCCGGTCTTTTACGATGGAGCGGCCGACCGATACGGCCGGCGTGCTGTACCCGGAATGCGTGCGGCAGCTGAAAGTCATGCTGGGGCTACCGGCCTCGGCGGAGTCTGCCACTCCCCTGCCCAAAACTATTCGCTTGGCCGGTATGAGCACGTCTTCGCTCAGTAAGGCGGCGGCTACGGCCGTGCAGCCTTCACTGGATGACATGCTCGAAGAGGCCGACAATGCCCGCGGCCAGACCTCACAGGCGCGTTTGCATGATGCCGAGGCCGCACTGGACGCTGTGCGCCGCAAATTCGGCAACAAGGCCGCCCAGTTTGGGGCGTGAACGGCTCAACGCCACTTACGATCTCATTACGCCGTGAGACGTTCGCAGGCGGAACGGATGGCCTCGTCGGTGGCGGGGGCGGGGAAAAGCAGGGAGGGCAGTGCAGGCGCCGTAGAATTCGCCGGGGCTGGGGATGATGCCGATCTTGGCGAGCTCGGCCATATCGGCCCAGCAGTCGCCGGACTTGGCCTTGACCCATACGTACAGCGCGCCGGGGGGCATTTGTGCCGAATAGCCATATGCCTTCAGTGCGTCAACCAGCGCGGATAGGCGGCGACGGTAACGCCTCCATTGCTCGTGCACAGCGGCTGTGTCCTTCAGGCCTGCGGCCATGGCGGCCTGCACTGGGCCAGGGATAATCTGGCCGATCTGCTTGCGGTATTCGGCCATTTCCTTGACCAGCCGGTAATCGCCGGCAATTAGAGCCGTACGGTAGCCGGCCATGTTGGACTGCTTGGACAGCGAGTAGAGCACCAGGATGCCAGCTGCCGAACCTTCACACACATGTGGATTCAGGGCACATGGCGTGGCGGAGAGACTGAATGCGGTATCGGAGGCGGGCTCGTTGGATTCGGCCACCGGTGCGGCAGGCACAGACGCAGCAGATGCAGACGCGGCAGGCGCAGAGGACGCGGCTGTATTGCGGCGCACCGAACGCCAGTCCATTAACGCATAGCATTCGTCGGAGAGCACCACGGCACCGATGCGACGGGCAGCAGCCACGATGTCGGTCAGCCAGTCAGCGGAGATGACCTCGCCGGAGGGATTACACGGCGAGTTGATCCAGATGGCCTTGACGTTCGGAATATTCACCCAGGAATCGACGTCGGTCACATCATCGACTTTGACCACGGTGGCGCCGGCAAGTTGGGTACCGATTTCGTAAGTCGGGTAGGAGACAGCCGGTTGGACGACCACATCGCCTTCGCCAAGGTGCAGCAGGCTGGCCATCAGCGCCACGGCCTCCTTGGAACCCACGGTGGGTACGGCGGCAGCGTTGATGGATTTCAGATCCACCCCGCGCAGTTCGCGGAACCATGTATCGATAGCGGCCTTAAGGTCGGCGGTGCCGGCGGTGACCGGGGATTCCTGGATCACGGCCGTATCCATGGGCGTTGGGGGCGTCTGCGCCGGCAACCAGCGCCTGCTGGACACTGCTCGGCACCGGGTCCACAGGCGAGCCTACGGACAGGTCGATCATGCCACCCGGCACGGTTTTGGCGGTGGCTTTGAAGCCGGCGATACGAGACCAGTCGTATGGCGACGAATATGCGTGGAAGCCCATGAGAACCCCTTTCTTGGACGGTATGTTCCTAAGATACGACGAACCCTCGGCCGTGATAGACCGAGGGTTCAATCCGAACTATGCGCTGTGTGCAGCGCTTATCCGCAAATCAGCTTACTGGTTCTGCGGCGGCAGCGCGGCGACCTGTTCCGGGTCTTTGCCGATTGGACCATTGGCGGAAGCGCCGCCCAAATCGCCGACTTCAGCGAAGAAGTTGACAGCGGCATCCTTGTACCAAGCCCACTCGTCCGGCAGATCATCCTCATAGAAGATGGCCTCGGTGGGACACACCGGTTCGCATGCACCGCAGTCGACGCACTCGTTGGGGTTGATGTACAGCGAGCGGGAACCCTCGTAAATGCAGTCGACGGGGCACTCGTCCACGCAAGCCTTGTCCTTGACATCCACGCAAGGCTGAGCGATTACATATGGCATGGAATCCTCCTTAACAAATACTGATACAAGGGTACGCGCCTGTTGGGACGCTCCTCGCTCTCAGCCGTTAACGGCCTTATCGGTTTCGGCGGACAGCGTTTCGGTCAGGTCGCCCTTGCCGAGGCGCGCATGCCAGTAGCCGTAGCCGAAGTAGATGGCGAAGCCGACCACGAGCCACACCACGAAACGAATCCAGGTGAGCACGGACAGGTTGAGCATCAACCAGAAGTTGGCCACGGCGATGAGGATCGGAATCCACGGGCTGCCGGGCATCTTGAAGGCGCGCGGCAGGTCGGGGCGCTTCTTGCGCATAATCGGGATGGAGATGGCCACCAGCGTGAAGGCGGACAGGGTGCCGATGTTGACCATGTCGGAGAGCACGCCGATGTCGAAGAAGGCGGCCACGAGCGCCACCACCGCGCCGACGACGATCTGCAGAGCGGCCGGGGTGCCATGCTTGCCGGTCTTGGACAGGCCGCGCGGCAGCAGACCATCGCGGCTCATGGCGAAGACGATACGGGTCAGGCCGAGCAACAGCACCATAACCACGGTGGCCAGGCCCAGCACGATGCCGAAGCTGATGATCTTGGCGGCCCAGTCGGCGCCCACCAGTTCGAAGGCGGTGGCCAGCGAGGGGCTGTCTTGCTTGGCGAGATCGGCATAGGAGACCATGCCGGTGGTCACCACGGCCACGAGCATGTACATGACAATGATGAGCAGCATGCCCACGCCGATGCCGAGCGGCACGTTCTTGTGCGGGTTCTTGGTCTCCTCAGAGGCGGTGGCCACCACGTCGAATCCGATGAACGCGAAGAACACGAGCGCCGCGCCCGAGAGGATGCCAGGAACGCCGTACACGGATGGGGTCATGCCGGTGGCGAACTGCCACAACGGCTGGGGCATCACGCCGGTGACGGCGGAGGAGCCTTCCACGGTGGAGGCCGGCTGGCTCGGCGGAATGAACGGGGTGAAGTTGGAGGCCTTGACGTAGAAGAAGCCGACGATCACCACAAAGAACACGATGGCGATCTTGAGCACGGTCATAGCACCGTCCACGCGGGCGCCGATCTTGGTGCCGAATACGAGCAGCGTGGTAAAGAACGCCACGATGATAATCGGGGCGATATCGATGTGGAAGGAGCCGAACGTCAGGTTGGTGTTGGCGTTCCAGCCCATCAGGCGCATGAAATCGTTGAGGTATACGCCCCAATATTTGGAAATCACGGAGCCGGCCATCAGCATTTCCAGGATCAGATCCCAGCCGATGATCCAGGCCATGATCTCGCCGACCGTGGTGTAGGTGAAGGTGTAGGCGGAGCCGGCCACCGGAATCATCGAAGCGAATTCGGCGTAGCACATCACGGCTGCGCCGCACACGATGCCGGCGATCAGGAAGCTGATGATCACGGCCGGGCCGGCGTGGAAGGCGGCGGCCTGCGCGCCCACCGAGAAGATGCCGGCGCCCACGGCTACGGCCACACCCATGATTGACAGATCCCACCAAGTCAGGTTGCGCTTGAGCTTGCGGCCCTCTTCACCGGTTTCGGCAATGGTCTGTTCGACGGATTTTGTACGGAACAGTTGCATAGTGCTCTTCTTTTTTCTCTGTTGTTTGCGCACCGAATGCGCACAATACCGACAATCGAGTATAGAAGAGCCCGCGTGTCTTGTCTATTAATAAGACTCAGAGTCCGCAATATATGGGATTAATAACCCACTCCATCAATCAATAGCGCGATTACAGCACACCGACGCAGACCGGTTCGGGCACCAAGTCCACTCCGAACGCGCTCTTGACTGCCTGCTGAACCGCACGCGCCAAAGCTGCGATATCGGCCGCGCTCGCTCCCCCACGATTGGTCAAGGCCAGCGTGTGCTGCGTGGATAGACTGGCCGGCGCGTCCGCATCGACCTTATATCCCTTATGGCAGCCGGCATGGTCGATGAGCCAGGCGGCGGACGTCTTGGTGCCGGGAGTGCCGTCAGGCAGAGTCGCGTCGAACTTCGGCGCATCTTCGGGCAGGGCCGCCGCTTGGTCGGCGGTCAGAATCGGATTCATAAAGAACGAGCCGCAGCTGTGGCGATTGTAGTCGGGAGCAGGCAGACCGTCATCGCCAACGGGAATGCCGGCGGCCTCATTGAGGGAGGCCAGACGCTCCAGATCGGTCAGGATATTGGCCTCGCGCCTGGCGGTGGCCATGTCAGGCAAGGCGTAGCGAGTAGGGTCCTCGAGCATGCCCTTGGCGGCACGTACTGCGAGCACGGCTTTGCGGATGTCGGCGGTGGCCATACGGTCGCCCACTTCGACGCCAAGCGCTTTGGCAAGCTGTCCGTAACCTACCGTGCCTTCGGCCGAGTGGGTCAGGGCAAAGGTGACGGAAAGCACCACGTAACGTGGCGTCGGGAAGAATCGGCCGGCCGGCCGGCCGGGGCCGGCGTACATGCTGGTCTTCAGTGCGGAGTATCGATAGCCGAATCGAAGATCGGCGGGTGTGAGGTCGCGCGTTGTTTTGGTGTCTCGATCCCAGACTTCCACCGATTCGACCGAAGTGGCGACTTCCTGCCCGTAGGCACCGATGTTCTGCACCACGGAAGCGCCGACTGTGCCGGGAATGCCGGACAGTCCCTCGACGCCCTCGAGCCCGAGCTCTACGGTGAAGGCCACGAAATCATCCCAATTGGCACCGGCCTCGGCATTGACATGCACGGTGCGATCCTCGCCCTCTACCGGTGCAGCCTCGTCCGGCACAGTGATGAGGCGTCGGGCGTCTCGAACCACCACGCCGTCAAAAGGCTTATCGGAAACAAGCAGGTTGGAGCCGCCACCGACGACGACCAAGGGCAGGCCTTTGGAATCGGCTTCCTCCACGGCTTCGATGAGTCCCACGCGCGTGGTCGGCTCGATGAAATGGGCGATGGGGCCGCCCACGCCCATGGTGGTGATGTCTGCAAAGCTTGTCATGGCTTACTATCTTAGTGGCGCAGGTGCGATATCGAGGCAATCATCGGCTGAAACGGCAGAACGCCCGCGTCTGAACGAAGGTGGCGCGGGATTTCTGCCGTTTTGGCGGCCCGAAACGACAGAACGCCCGCGAGGGGTTCGTTCAGACGCGGGATTTCTGCCGTTTCTCACGCGATGCGGATACTGATTCCGCACCCTGCCACTCGCCTCCGGAGGCAATACGCAAAAACCCGGCCGAATGGGCCGGGTTTTGTAAAGCTGTGATACTTGCGATCAACGAGTCTCGCGGTGCACGGTCTGCTTGCCGCAGCGCGGGCAGAACTTCTTGAGCTCAAGACGGTCGGGCGTGTTACGACGGTTCTTAGTCGTAATGTAGTTACGCTCCTTGCACTCGGTGCAGGCCAGCGTGATGCCCGGACGGATGTCGGCGCTCTTAGCCATTGTCATTCACCTCTGTGTTCTTAGGTATAGTGCGCGCCCACCGGTTAGCGGGCGCGATTTGTAGCGAGGAAGAGGCTCGAACTCTTGACCTTACGATTATGAGTCGTACGCTCTAGCCAGCTGAGCTACCCCGCCAGAGAGCCCCGAGTGAGAATTGGACTCACGACCTCTTCCTTACCAAGGAAGTGCTCTACCACTGAGCTATCGGGGCGTGGCGGATAGTGGATTCGAACCACTGAAGCACGAAGCGGCTGATTTACAGTCAGCTCCCTTTGACCGCTTGGGAAATCCGCCAGTCTGTTTCCCGCCGCGGTGTTTGACCTCAACAGGCAACTTGACTATATAACCACAGATTTTCCAGGTATGCAAATCGGCCCCTACGCGAACCTTGTTTTACCGCGGAATTCTGCGGTTTTATCGGCGTGTCTCACAGCGTGTTTTCAGGGCCCGCTTCGGCCCTGCAAACAGCCCCGACCAAGGCTGCACCCCGCACTTCACCCAATCATTTTTTCTTATATGGTGCTCTAGAACCTTGCAATGGCGCGGTTTTCGAGCGATGTCGCCTGTTTGCGCGGCACGGCGCATGCTGGCATGCTGGGCGCATGGCTTCTGATCTTGTACATCACGGACAATCATTCGACGACCAGCCGCTCGGATTCGGCACGCTGGCCATTCACCTCGGTAACGGGGTCGACGCCGAAACCGGCGCGATCCGTCGCCCCATCACGCTGGCGAACGCCTACGCGCTGCCCTACGACGCCTCGGCCTTGGCGATTGCCAAGCATCTCGAATCGCTGGATGTGGTGCGTTTCGTGGCGTACCCCGGTCTGGAATCGCACCTGCACCACGAGGTGGCGGCCAGCCAGCTGGCCCGCCCGGACTCCGGGTTCGGCGGCGTGCTGTCGTTCGGCCTCGACACCGACCACGACGGGCACAACCGATTCGTTTCCAAGCTCAATGTGATTACGTCTGCCGTCTCGCTCGGCCATGACCAATCGCTGATCGTGTTCCTCGGTGAGGATGACGAGCGCCAGTACCTGTACCCGCCTGAGTTCCACCGCGGCTTCTTCCGTCTGGCCGTGGGTCTGGAGGATACGGACGATTTGATTCGCGACATCGATCACGCGCTGGCGGAGGCCGGATTCGAGGTGTGAGACCGCACCGCGCGCATGATTTCGGCCTCTTCCGCCCTGCTGCCGCCGTCAGTGAGTCACAAAATGGCTCGGTGACGACGATGGCAGGGCTTTTTACGTCGGCACGGGGACAATACCTGGCGGTCTGCCGACGATGACGGCACTTATCGTCAGCAGACCGCCAGGTATTGGACCGTCGCCGACACAAAACGCCGATTTGCCGTCGGCAATGGTCCAAAAACTGGCCCTATAACGACGCCAACGCGGCTCAGCATCGGCGCATCGCCATTTCGTGGCCCACTGCCGACGCTGGCCTCATGCCACGGCACTCAGCGTCGGTAGAGAGACAACCATTGGCACAGCGACGACACCACGAACCTGCGACACGGAAAAAAACAACATACCGTCGACCTACTGCCGTCTTGTGCAAAATGTCTTAAGCCGCTCGGCCAAGTCGCCAACTGAGCCTCTTCCATAGGGACCCCAATCCGTTACCCAGTGTAGATGCGGTGCAACGCCGAACTCAACTACGTTGCGCGCATGCACCTTTATGCATAGCAGGCATGGCTGGGCGTTTGGTGGGAGCAGCTTTCGGCTCCCCTCTCTGAGGGGGAGCCCCTTTCCGCCTAGCAAGAGAAAACCCCGACTATCCGCGGGAACAGTCGGGGTTGTTGAAGTTCGCTAGGCGACTAATCAGCCGAGGATGGCGAGAATGTCGCGGGCGCCGACGATGAGGTAGTCCTCACCCTCGTAGTGGACTTCGGTGCCGCCGTACTTGGAGTACAGCACCTTGTCGCCGACCTTGACATCCATCGGGATGCGCTCGCCCTTGTCGTCACGACGGCCCGGGCCAACGGCCAGGACTTCACCCTGCTGAGGCTTCTCCTTGGCATTGTCCGGAATGTACAGACCGGAAGCGGTCTGGGTCTGGGCCTCGGCCTGCTTGACGATGATCTTGTCTTCCAACGGTGTGAGCTTAATCGACACTGTGGGTCACCTCGTATCTACTTGTAGTTCGATAATGCCGCGCCAGAACGCCTCAAGAGGCTGACGATCACTTGCGTTGTCCCTTTGCGCTAGGACACATCGTAGCGCGATTATTAGCACTCTGCCAACTCGAGTGCTAACGCTGTGAGAGAAAATCGTCGAATCGCAACGCTCAGTTGCCGCGGCGGGCAAGAATGGAGTCCAGGCCTGCGCCCAACGAATCGGTGGTCGCCGCTGGCGCTTCGACGTCGGCACGCTCCTCGGATTCGTGGAATGCGGCTCGCTGGGCGGCGTTTGCAGCCTCGTCATCGGCGTCCGTATCGGCATCATCGCGCTGCTCCGGCTCAGTGTCTACAGCGTTTCCGGCGCTGACAGCCTTGGCGTCGTCCGCGGCCTTGACGGCTCGGGCCTCGTCAATCAACTTTTCCGCCACTGCGGGTTCGACAGGTTCCGCCTTGGACACCTGACGGGTCGACTTGATCTCCAAGCTTTCCGGAGCGTTGTCGGCGTTATGTTCCCCACCCAAAGTGAAGGAGATGAGATCCTGCGAGGTGGACATATCGAAGACGTCCAGTGCTCGGGCAGGGCGTACGCTGACCAGTTCCGACGTGGCATCGGCAGCGGCAGCGGCATCGTCGCGCTCATCGCGCTCGTCACGCACCGTAAGCGATGGTTCAACTCGAGGGGCGACGGACTTGTCCGACTCAATCGACTTGTCTGTGCGAACGGAGGCATCAGGTGTGGCGGAAGATTCGCTGGTTTCGGCAGCGGACTTACGGTCGGCGGATTCATCGACCATAGCAGACGGCTCGGCGGCAGGCTTATCGGCGGCGGACTGTGCAATATCAGACTTCTCAGACTGTTTGGCGTGCTCTTCCGCGGCCTGATATGCGGCGGCGGACTGACGCAACGCCTTGGCCTTGGCCTGCTCAATCTCGGCATCGCGTAACGCGCGGCGAATCTGCCGCTGTTCCATGACCTCGGTGGCAGCATCCTCAATCTGCTCGGCAGGCTTCTCGGCAGGCGCAGTTACGGCCGCAACCGGTTCGGCCTTGTTCACACGCTTGCTGTCCTTGGACTCGGCAGACGGTTTCTTGGACCAGCCCGTACCGCTATGAGCCCGCTCGTAGCGGACCACCTTGCGCTCCCATTGCCGGGCCTGGCGTGAGGCATTGGCTCCCAGCACCAGCACCAGCAGCAACAGCACGAACGGAATAAGAGCAAGCAGCGGACTGAAATGCAGGGGGAACGATACGGCAAACACCAACACGGTTATGGCAAGCAGGCATACGGCGAGAATCTGCCGGCGGCGGATGGCCGCGCGGCGCAGTTCCCGCACATGGGCGATGTGCTCAGATGTCAGCCTCGCTGACGGTGTTGATGCTGGCATTGCTGCCCCTTTCGCCTTATGCGGCTTGATGTCTCCGAATCGTCTGCCGTTCTCTGCATCAACGATATGCAGGGAAGGCGAATAACGATCCTGCCGGTGCTCGTCCACACGTTTCATGCCGTTGGCCGTACGTACGGGCAGCCATACAACGATAATAATCGCCACAATCACCAGCACGACGACAGTGCTCAGTGACTCATAACCCATAGAGTCAAGGATAGGAGACGTGCCGACGAACTGGGGCTTTCCGTCCGGGCGTGTCGGAGCGGAATTCTTCCGGTCGACGCTTATCTGGAACCGGCGGCGGCGAGTCTAGCGGCGAACCCTTGCCCCATATCTTCAGCCAACAGCGCAAACGTTACGTGGTCACGCCACTGGCCATTGACATACATATACCGCTCGCGCAGTCCCTCATGATGGGCTCCGACCTTACGCACCACAGCCAAAGAACGCGCATTATCCGGCAGAATGGCGATTTCCAGCCGATGCAACGCGGGCCCGAATGGGTCTCCGAGCGCCCAATCGGCAAGCATGGCCAGTGCCATTGGCGCGAATCCGCGGCCGGCGCACCGTTGATCGACCCAATAACCAACCACGCCGGTACGCATGGCACCATACACGATGGCTCCCAACGAAATCTGGCCGACGATACGCATCTGGTATTCGATGGCGAAGATCACGCCGACGCCATGCTGCTCGTTACGGCGCTGCCGCTGCACCCATTGATTGAGTGGGATGGAGCCGCCATGCATCGGGTCACCGGATTCCCAAGGTGCCAGCCAGTCGTTGTTGCGCCAGCGCACTTCGTTCCAGCCGTCCTCATCATCCATGGTCAGGGGGCGCAGGACTATCGGAAAACCGGGATGGGTGAGACGTGGCGGGCGGATCTGGTGGTCCAGCTTGAACGCCTCTTTAATCGACTGGAAAACTGACACGGCCTTTATTGTAGCCATATGAAGGTCTTGCGCCGCTACCGTGGCCACTTTCGTTTTACGATGGAAACACTAGATTGTGCGGTATGAGCGAAGTGGGCAGTGGCATGAATATCGGCAGCGACTACAGCGGCACAGAGAAAACAGAGAAGACGGATAAAGCGACGCTGCGCCACCATATACTGTCTCGGCGCAAGCGCGTTCCAGCGGAAGAACGCGGAGCGGCCGGTGAATTGCTGGTGCGACGGTTCCCAGCACACATGATTCAGGATGGTCCCACAGTGGCGGCATATGTGTCGATGGGTTCGGAAATCGAAACCCGGCCACTGTTGCGATGGCTGCGGGCTCATGGCTGCCACGTGTTGGTGCCAAGGTTGGGGTCTGGGTTGGAAATTGGCTGGAGTGTGCTGGATTCATTGGAATCATTGCGCTCGATGGATGCAGTGGGTGGCGCGAACAATGCCGGTAGCTGCAGCTCTCCCAGCACCGTCCATCACAGACCCGATGAGCCAACTGGCGCAGTTCTACCGCCCGAAGCGTTGGAGAAGGCCGATCTGGTCATCGCTCCGGCTTTGGCAGTGGACCCGCAGGGCAATCGTCTGGGGCGTGGAGCCGGCTGGGATGACCGGGCCTTGG
>OCAV01000391.1_pt1 | contig 39244 bp, 37 predicted proteins | sample 1538331 | NCBI WGS metagenome assembly OCAV01 (sample SAMEA2580297, study PRJEB22360) | human gut metagenome | biome: human gut; feature: human-associated habitat; material: faeces | place: Denmark | collected 2008/2010
CCCGCGCCTGCGCCGGATTGGCGGCCTTGTTTTCCGCCGCCGATTTCATCTGCTCCGAGCGCTCGATCATGGCCACGATCTGGTCGTAGCGGCTCTGGCCGGAACTCTGCCGGACTTCTATCGTGCAGGCTCCCTCCGCGATGGTGGTTCCCGCATAGACAAGGCTGCCCGGCCGTTTGGCTGCCGGCAGGGATTCCCCTGTTAAAGAAGCCTGGTTGACCATCGCTTCGCCGTCTGTCACCATACCGTCCACCGGGATGACGCCGCCGACGCGGACTGCGATCCGGTCTCCCGGCCGGATTTGGGATACCGGCGTCAGGACTTCGCCTTCCGGCGTGCTCAGCCATACCCTGTCCACATTTAAGGACATACACTGCGCCAGATCCTGCACCGATTTTTTCCTGGTCCATTCCTCAAGAAGCTCTCCCAGCTCCAGCAGGAACATGACCGAACCCGCCGTGGCAAAATCCCGGCGGATCATGGACAGGCCGATGGAAACGGCGTCCAGCAGCTCCACCTTGATTTTATTCTGCCTCAAGCAGCGCAGGCCTTTGTGCAGAAAAGGGACGGCGTGCCACAGCACCCGGGCGATTCTCAAAGGTGCGGGCAGAAACAGGGTGCTTACGAGTTTCAGCGCCGCTTTGCCCACCAGCTTTTCCTCGAACTGGCGGTTGAGCATACGGCTGCTGTGCGCCGGCAGGGATACGCTCTGCTCCGCCTGTTTCCAGGAAAACTGCCGCACAGCCTGCAACACCGTCTCCCTTGCTCCGGTATAGTACAGGATGACGCATCCGGTGCGTTCATGCACCGTTACCCGGCTGATCCAGCTCTGCTTCTGGAACCATGCTTCCAGAAGATCCGCCTGGCGCAGGCTCATTTCCTTCTGCTTCAGCCTGCATTGCAGCCGCATCCGTCCGCGGCTCTCGTGTATGATTACTGCATTCATTGAAAAACCTCCATGAAAAAGGGAGCCGCAGTCACGGCTCCCTTTGCTGCGGACGATTCATTCTTCCGGCTCTTTGTTTCCCTCATCGTTTTCGTCAGCGATCTCAGCCGCGGCTTTTTCCTCCGCTTCTTTTGCAGCCCGCTTTTCATTAATATCCTTGGCGGAGGCCAGGATATCCCCGGCGTTTTCCTGCACCGTAGCGACGGTCTTCATCGCCGAATCTTTCATGCGCAGCCCTGCGGCAGTTATATGGGTATACGCCTTTTTGGCGTCCTTGCTCGAAAGCAGCTTGATTCCCACGGAACCGAACAATACGCCGCCGATAAAGCAGGCCAGTTTTGAATAAATACGCATCACAAATCCATCCTTTCCTTTATTTGCGCCTGTAGCCTGTAATGAGTACCATGACCATACAGATCACAGCGCCCCATGCCCAAAATCGATGTTGTTTCACAGTAAAGCCTCCTTGCAATATCTTTCTGTTTTACATAGCCCGCAGGCTGTTTTCTCAATCTTCCGCTGCGGTTTCTTCAGCAGACGCCTGATGGGGCGTATGATGGTGATGCCTGCCGCAGCATGGATGCCCGGCGTGCTTCCCGCAGCAGCCAAGCCCCAGGTCTGCCGCCATCTGTTCGATATGCTTCAAATCGGCTTTTTCCGCCGCTTCCATCCGGTGTTCCGGTATTTTCTCTGCCATACAAAGCGCTCCCTTTCAAATAATAGCAGTTAGCATTGGCTAACCAAAGTATACTCCATATTTCCCCATTTGTCAATCACGAAAAATATTTTACTTGACAAACCGGGAGGGGCATGATATATTATTAACAGTTAGCGAAAGCTAACTCAAAAATTCCCTAAAGCCTGAATTGTATATGCAAGACAGACGCCGGTTTGCTGGAGATACAGCGAATGGGGCTTGTTTTGCTGTACGCAAGTTAGGAAAGGGGATTTTTTTATGTCTGAAAATCTGAACGGCATCCAGATCCAGCTGCTCTTGTATTTTCTGGAGGCGGAGCCGAAAAAGCGGACGGTGACCGACGCCGCCCGATATTTGAACAAGCCGAAATCCACCCTGACGCATATCCTTGACAGCCTGGACGAGCTGGCGCTGATGGAGCGTGTGGAGGGCAGAAAGTCGGTGCTGACCGCTGCGGGGAAAAGAACCGCGCAGGAGCTGCTGCATCAGCGGAAAATCCTGGAGCAGTATATGCAGTATCAGGACATCCCGCCCGCGCAGGTAAAAGAGAACGCCCTGCGGGCGCTGTCTGCGGGTTTTTCCGACGAGTTTATGGACCGCCTTGCCGAGCAGGAGGGCCGGATGCGTCTCAAGGAGATTTTTGCCGGGCACCGCGACTTCCACGGCGGGGATATCTGCAATTACCTCAAAGACGGCAGCTATTACTTCCCGTTTATCATCTACCGGGAGCAGATCAAAAACCATAACAACCTCTCCATGGCGAACCGTGGGTTTGAGAACCCCTGCGAGCTGATCGTAAAAGACCACGAGGGACTGGTGTATCTGACGGTGAAAACGGTGTCCGCCGAATCCATGTCCAGCGGCAAGAAGATGGAGGGCAGGGTCAACAAAATGCAGTACTTGTACGACGGCGAGTTCCGGGACGGCGGAATCGACGGGCGGTATGTGTATTTCCCGGTGACGGCGCTGAACTTCATCGCCATGGGGAAAGGCCGGGACACCCTGCTCCACGGCAGCGTATGCCTGAAAATGCAGTGCAGCGTGGGAGATATGCACATGCCGGAAAGCACGGCGATTTTCACCATGTTCATCCACTGAAACAGGGCTGTCAAGGGCAAAATAAAAATTTTTTGAACCAGGTTTGGTATAAGTGCGATTTTTCTTTTGCCATGCGGCTTTCGGGGCTTTTTGGGGCTGAAAAAAGGCCGTTTGAACCGGGTTTGGTACAGAAAATCGATTGACAAGGAAAAGTCAACTGGTTATACTGGAACTGCTTTAGGGAAGTTGCGGAATAAATTGGAAAAGAAAAACCGCTTTATGAAGCAGAAAAATCCAACTATTTACGCGCTGAGGGAGAAAGCTGGAAATAACAGCGCCCTTCGGGACAAAGAAAGGCTTTTGAGATATGGGTCATCTCCATAGGACAAAGCCAAAAAAGAACAGGTAAAGCAGGCTGCCTCAAAAAACTCCGGAAGGAGTATTTTTTCGGAGGTTTAGTTAGCTGTTGCTAACTTCTTGTAGGCGGCCTCCTGCACAAAAGGAATATACCGGGAGGGCGAGTTCGCAGCTCGGCCTCCTGACCAGAAACAATAGAAGGAGGAGCCCATGAGCCGTATCAAGGATTCGCCGTAGAAGCGGCAAAAATTTTTTCATTGGCGGTTAGTGAATTCTAACCAAAATATTCTCTCCCCTGTGTGGGAAAAACGAAATGGAGGTAATCAAAACATGACAACGACAAAACAGTCGTGGCTCAAGCGGAGCCTGGCAGTCCTGCTGGCCGTGATGATGGTCATGAGCATGGGCGTTGCTAATGTGTTTGCGGCGGGAACGGACGAGGTAAGCATCCCGGATGCAAGCCTGAAAGCAGCCATTAACCAGCAGCTTGCCAAACAAACCGGCTCACAGCGTGAGGATACCGCGGCGATCACCGAGGATGAGATGGCAAGCCTGACGGAGCTGGTAGCAGAGAACGCTGGAATTAGCGACTTAAAAGGAATTCAGAATGCTTCTAATTTAAAGAAATTGGATTTGAGCGGAAATAATTTATCCGGAGCGGGAACGTTTTCTTATCTGTCTCTCATTACGACATTAGAAGAATTGGATCTGTCTGACAATCAATTTGCCGGTAAAGCATATATCTATGAGATACCAGGATTGAAAAATTACGATTTGTCAGGCAACATGATTAATTCGCTCTCGTTTGCAGATGACTGTAAACTTATCAATTTGGAAACTATGGATTTATCCGACAACTACATTTATCTGAATGAAAGCACTATTGGTTATTCCGAAATGGTGAATATAGGTATCGATAAGTTTAATTTGGAAAGCCAAAAAAATCTTGCAAGTTTAAAAGGTGCTTATATTAAAGATCCTGACTCTACGAATTTTCAGACACGCAATAGCGTAGTGGTTTTTGCGGATACAAAAACTAATACCATTGATGCCGGAAATTCTTTGGGTGGATTGATCACGTTTGCTCTAATTGGATATGCAGAGGATGCGACAACTAAAGTTACTGTAAACGACGAGAAATATACGGTTGTTTCAGTAGATAAGAGCGGCAGTCTTGATGAGGGAAACATAGCAATAACTTTAAGTGGACTGCCGACTGGTGAAAATAATATATCGCTATCTGTGATGCACGTGGGGGGACAAACACAAGAATACACACTGAAAGTAAACGTACAATCTTTGCCCACTGGCAGTGATGAAGATTCTGCTGGCATTACGGATCCCGCGTTGCAAAGGGCGATATGCCAAAAACTGAAAATTTCGGATTACAGCACCCATGTTGTTACAAAAGAAGAAATGCGGAGTCTCACGGGTTCGCTTACTGTAACCAATGCAGCAAATTTAGAAGGGCTTCAGTATGCAACAAATTTGACTTCACTTAATGTAAGCGGTACTTTTACAAAAATACCGGAACTCAGCACGAAGCTTACATATCTAAAAATAACAAGCAACGAGTGCTCGGAAGTCCCGGAACAATTGGGAGAGTTACAATATCTTGAATCTCTGGAGTTGGCATTACCGTCAATATCCTCACTCCCAGATCTATCTAAAACAGCCTTGAAAAGCCTGTTATTAAAGTGCTTTGATGAAAACGTGCAAAATGGGACAAAATTGACAAAAATCCCGAATGTTCCTTCAACATTAGAACAATTGATTGTTTGGAGATATGAGAGTTTAACTGCGTTACCGGAGAATCTGGCAATATGTTCAAATCTTAAAGAAATTGAATTGATGAGCTGTGATGCCCTACAAGACTTTTCTGCTCTGAGTAATTTGAACGACGGTCAGATTGAACTTTCTATCAGTAATCAGCAGAACGCGACCATTCTTGCCGGAAGTTCCGGTAATGATGGAATGGTTGACAGCTTAAATAGTTTGACGATCCAAAATTGTCCGGGAATCATTTTTTCGGACGATGTCAAAGGATTCCGTCATCTTTCGAAATTAACTATAACGGATAGCGGCTTAACAGATGTTCCCGAGATATTTTCCGATTGTCCAGAACTTCTTTCCTTGAATTTGGAAAATAATGCCTTTACGGATATTCCGGAAAAAATTACAAAATTAAGCGGCTTACAGTCATTAGATATTTCAGGAAATCCAATTGTTTCTTCAGACGCAGAATTAGCCGGACTTACAGGCTTAACTTCTTTAGACATCAGCAACTGCCAACTTGTTGAATTGCCTCAAAAACTGAATAGTTTAACAGCGCTTATGACATTAAATGCCAGCTCGAATTATATAAAGGCTGTTGGAAGTGAAATAGAAGGACTGTCTAACGTGACAACATTCGATTTGTCATCAAATTATCTTTTAGAAGTTTCTTCCTATTTCTCAAGTTTAAAGAGCTTACAAACCTTGTCTCTTCAAAACAATCCTTATACTACAGTCCCAATGGATCCTTTTGAGGGATTAAATGACTTGAAAACTGTTTATTTGGGTGGCGGATTAAAAGAAAGCCTGTTGGACGAGCAGACAAGTCAGACAATAGCATCATTAAAAGAGCAAGGTGCAAAAGTTACAACTTACGGGCATACTCAAATTTCCATACTGAAATCTCTTACCGTTGAAGGTCAAGGCGAGATTCAGGGCGTAATGGAGCCCATTAAAACAAACTCCACATCGCCGGTCAATTTGTCTGTTGTTTTACCGGAAGGAGCAGACAGCATTACATTTACACCCGTAACTTTGTACGAAGATACAATCATGACGGTCAACGGGGATGCAGCTATCAGCGGACAACCGATTACTGTTGATGATCTTAAAAAGGGTTTAAATGAAATCACGATTTATACACAGAACGATTACAAACTGGTTCCAATGCTCCCGTCCAGTACCTCTACATATGTTCTTTCTGTTCTGGTCGGTGACTATGCTGTCGAGGGTTTTCCGGAAGAAGGAAAATACTATGAAATTCCAATTGTTGCACTAAAGGAAAACGAATCCGCCAATTCCATGACAAATGATTTTATTGAAAAATCGGTCGTGGTTTCCTACAAAGATGGTCAGTACAGGATAGACTTTACAACGATCCGGCAGGACTATATGCCCAGCCTGAGATATCGCAATGCGGAAGGCAGCTATGTAGACGCTGACGAACTCTCCCGTGATGTGGGGGCAAATACCGCAACCTGGAGAATGTATACGGACACTTTGGAAGAAGACCTGTATATCTCTCCATATGTTGTGCCGATGGGATATTCTCCGGTGTGCCGCCTTCAGTTTGATTTGACAAAAATTGTGGACATTACCGACACTATGCCCACTATCGACAAGGCGGCACTGAATATTGCTATTAACGCTGCGGTTGCTATTACCGAAAAGCGCAACGTTTATACGGATGCCAGCTGGAAGAACTTTATGGAGAAGCTGGAAGCAGCCCAGACAATCGCAGGAAATGATATTGCAACCCAGGATGCAGTGAATACCGCCGCGAAAGAACTGGAAACCGCAATGACAGTAGGCGGCGAAGGCGGCCTTGTGATTGACGAATCCAAGCTGGCGAACAAAACGGCACTGAAAACCGCAATCAACGAGGCGAAAGCACTTCAACAGGGCAACCACACGGCTACGGCCTGGAACGCTCTGCAGGAAGCCATTGCCGACGCCCAGACGGTGTACGATACCCTGGAAGCCAACCAGACAGAAGTCGATACGGCTGCCAAATCCCTGAACACGGCAGTTACCCTGTTCCAGAACAGCGGTGAAGCTTCCGAGCTGGACAAAAACAACCTGGAAGACGGCGTGTACTCTGTTTACGGCGAGATGATCAAGACCAACCGTGAAGAAAAATCCATGAGCAACGACGCCATTAACCACTATATCAAGCTGACGGTGGAGGACGGCAAATATTACCTCAATATGGATTTCCACGGTCTGGCCTACCTCAACAAATTCGGCTATCTGGCAGAACTGTCCTACTATGATAACGGCTACACCTACGGCCAGTACGGTACCATCGAAGGCACGCTGATTGCTGCTACTGTCCTTTCTACCCAGAAAAACGCCGACGGCAGCGACCTGTACGACGAATTCAATCAGGCGGGCGGCTCCTATGAAGGCAAGCTGTATCCCGATCAGATCAAGTTCCCGCTGGTCGCGGACGCTTTGGCAGATGAAGAGGGTTATGTACCGCTCCATGTGTTCGTGCCGGTAATGGAAGACATTTCCGCCGGCACCGGCGCTCAGGATGTGCTCTTAAAGCTTGACTGGTCTACGCTTACCAAAACCACGGAAGACGACCCGAACTTTGAGCCGGAAGAGCCGGTAGAGCAGTCCCCGGCTGTAGACTTCACCGATTCCGCTACGGGCGTAAAGGTGAAGGCCGACAAGGGCGTATTCGATGAGGGCGTGCAGATCGTGGTTTCGGAAATCACTTTTGGTGCAGCCTATGACAGTGCGGTTTCCTCCCTCAGCGATGTGGGCAAGAAATTCAAGCTGTACGATATCAAATTCATGGACGCGGACGGAAATGAAGTAGCTCCTAACGGCACGGTGAGCATCAGCCTTCCGATTACGACGGGCTATGATTCCGCAAATCTGGCGGTTTACCGTTTGGCTGACGGCGGCAAGGTGCTGGTAAAAGGCGCTGTGGAGGACGGCTATTACACCATTATCACCAAGTCTGCCGGAACCTACGCTCTGGTAGAAAAAGGCAGCACCATCACTGATGCGGAAAACACCGAGAACGCAGGAAACCAGAATCAGGGCAATACCAACATCCCCCAGACCGGCGACAGCTCCAACGTGGCGGTGTTTGCTCTGCTGGCCTTGGCCGCTGCGGGTATGATGGGCGTTACCCTGGTCACCAGAAAGCGTAAATCTGAAGAATCCTAAGAGGAGAAAAACAACATGACAAATACTGCATCAAAGCTCAAGCGGGCGCTGTGCAGTATGGTGGTAATGCTCGCCCTCATGGCGGGCATTTCCGCTATACCGGCATTAGCAGCATCTAACGGTATTTATACCGCAACCGCGACATCCCATTATAAGCATCCTACCACCGGGGTCATCGAAGACTCCGGCGGCGAAGGCTCGTATGTGCTCGGCCAGTCCATGACCGACAGCGCCCTCAATAAAGCGGCGCTGGTCGAGGTGGATTCCAGCGGGGCTACCTGGGTGACGATCCGCTTAAACCTCATGGACAATATCCAGTCCCCACAGTTCCAGGTGGACGGCAGCTCTGTTTCCGCCACCCTGATGCAGGAGGACTACACCAACAACACCGCCGATTACCGGATGCGGGTAAACAGTGAAAATTCCATCATCCGCTGCAATATGTACGTCATCCCCATGGGACGCGAGGTTATTTTTTACATCACGGTTGGAAACCTTCAGTCCGGCTCCGGGGATTTTGTCACCAGCATTACGGTGCAGGAGCCTGAGCCGGAACCGGAGCAGCCTGCGGTAACCACCCCGCAGACGCAGACGCCATCCAGCCAGGCCCCATCGGAGCAGGCGCCCTCTTCCAGCCAGACACCAAACTCTGCAGCCCCTTCCTCTTCGGAAACATCCGGCAGCGAAGATCCCGGCAGTGATGCGTCTTCCGAAGATTCCTCCGGCGAAGACAGCTCCTCCGAAGCCCTTGGCCTGGAAGAGTTCGACGCCTCCGGCAACAAGGTGAGCGATACTTCCACCGAAGCGGAGCAGGGCGGCGGCACCGGCAATCCCATCGTTTGGTGGGTGATCGGCGGCATTATCGTCGCAGCCATCGCGGGCGGCTGCGTGTGGTACTTCTGCTTCTTCCGGAAAAAGAAGTAAGGGAGGCGGAGGCATGAAACTCAAAAAAATCCTATCCCTCTGCCTTGCCGGCATAATGGCGCTGTCCGTCACCGGCTGCGTCAACCAGCACCCGGAGGAAGCATCCAGCACAAATGAAAGCAGCGAAATCCGCTTGGTGGCTACTTCCCCGGCGGTGGCGCAGATCTGCAACCGGTTAAATCTCGACCTGGTGGGCATCTGCCAGTCTACCAGCGATCTGCCGGAACGGTACGACGGCGTTACCACGGTGGGCATGGCGATGAACCCGGATCTGGAGATCATCAAATCCCTTGACCCGGATTACATCCTGTCCCCCAGCTCCCTGCAAAACGACCTGCAGCCCAAATACGCCTCGATAGGCGTCAGCTCCCTGTTTCTGAACCTCAAAAGCGTGGAAGGGATGTACGCCTCCATTGAAGGCTTAGGTAAAAAATTCGGCCGGGAGGAGGAAGCGGCCGTTATGCTGGAGGAATTCGATTCCTTTATGACGGAATTTGCAGAAAAAAACGCCGGTAAGGAATCTCCCAGGGTACTGGTGCTCATGGGCCTGCCCGGTTCCTACATCATTGCGACCGACAACAGCTATGTGGGCAGCCTTGTGAAGCTGGCGGGCGGCACCAACGTCTACGGCGACGGGGACGGGCAGGAATTCCTGTTCGCCAACACCGAGGATATGAAAACCAAGGAGCCGGACGTGATCCTCCGGGCAGCCCACGGTCTTCCGGATGAAGCCAGAAAGATGTTTGCGGAGGAGTTCTCCACCAACGACATCTGGCAACACTTCAAGGCGGTACAGGAGGGCCGGGTGTACGATCTGGACTCCAATCTGTTCAACATGAGCGCCAACTTCAGCTATGAGGAAGCGCTGAAAGCACTGCAGCCGATGCTTTACGGCGAGGAATAACCTACAATCTCAAAAGGAGAAATGATAGCAATGACAACGACAAAACAGTCGTGGTTCAAGCGGAGCTTAGCAGTCCTGCTGGCCGTGATGATGGTCATGAGCATGGGCGTTGCTAACGTTTTTGCGGCGGAACCGACAGTCTATGATGAATTGAACGCCTTACTTGACGAAATTGATTCTTTAGATGGAAGCCAATATGTAAAGTCGGGCTACGACGCTTTGATTGAACAGACAAATTCTGTTAATCGTCCTGTCCGACCGCCGGAGGGCGAAAACGACCAGGGCGGTATGCCCGAAAATGTGGCGGAACTCTTTTTAGGAATGCTCCAGCAGCAAATGAGCAAGCTTGTCCTTTTGGATTCCGCTTGGGGAAAACTGGAGACTTTGCTGGATGAAATTTTTGCCTTAAACAGCGAAGATTATGTAGCTTCCGGTTATGATGCGCTGATGGAGCAGGCGAAATCCGTTAATCGGCCTATTGATCCGGAAGAAATGCCGGAAAATATGGCTACCCTCATGTACGATAGGCTCAAAGAAGCCAAGGATGCGCTTGTTGCCGCAGATTCTGCATGGGGGAGACTGGAAGCCCTTTTGGACGAAATCTTTGCTTTAAATCCGGACGATTATACGGAAGAAAGCTATAACGCTCTAATGGAACAGGCAAATTCGGTCAATCGTCCTGTCGATCCTGCGGCAATGCCTGAGAATGTTGCAGAACTGATGATCACCATGCTCCAGGGGGCAGTGGACGATCTGGAACCTGCCGGCGATGTCTTTGCCAAATTAGAGGAAAAGCTACAGGAAGCAGAGAAGCTGAATCCGTCTGACTATACAGAAGACTCCTGGAAAGAAGTGCAGGACATTATCGACGCAATCGACCGTCCTGTTTCGTCGGATAATATCACTGAGAAGCTGGCGGCTAAAATGCTCGCCGATCTGGAAACAGCGATAAATGCCTTGGAATCGGCCAAAGAAGAGTTTGTTTTGGAAGACGGAACCTATATGGCGCATTTTTCAGGAATGGACGGTTATATCTACACCCGTCTTTCTGAAAATATAAAAATTCTTGCTGATGACGGAGAATACACCCTTACTTTCTACTTATCGCCAGGGGACACATGGCTCTTCGAAGGAGATATGTATAGCAACAAGCAATATATGCAGTACGGCTGGCAGGATTATCGCGCCATCCTTTTTGAAGCGATGAAGCCGGGAGCGTCTGAAACAGAACAATTATCCGAGATCGGTTATGCACAGAAAAATTTAGTTGACGGCTATGATCTGGCGGGCAGCGGCTTTACTGATGCCAAAAAAGAAAAGGTTTCTGCGGACAATAATGAGCTTTTTTATGACACAACTTATCAGAAGCTTGAAAATGGAAAAATAGCTTTTTCCGTTACGGTAGACAGCCTGAGTGAAGAATTGTTTGTCAATCTTCTCTATGAGCGGGATGAACACGCTTATGAGTCTGACGAATTTGACACAGGATACTATTCTTCCTGGGGCACGATTTCCATTGATTTTTCCGGAGCACAGAAGCTGCCGGATGCTTTAGATGAAGTAGAGCAGACGGTTTCATTCAATTACGACACGATGAACACGACGATGGCGGCTGCTTTCCGTACTACGTCCGCAAAAACGGCGTTCAAAGATGGGAAACTGTACGTCACCTATGACATCACGCCCAACGGAATTGTTTCCTGGGTTGACGGTGGACAAAGCACAGAAATTCTGGATGAGAATTACCAGCCCATCACTTTGCAAAACGAAACCCTGACGCTGGAATACAGCAGTTTGGATGAATTGGTTGCTGGAAAAACCATCCGGGCAAAAACATTGGCCATTGATGATTACAGAGGCTTAGTTTACCGGTACGCCGAAGCAACACTTATCCCTTATACGGCTGTAACGCCTGTTACACTGACTGATGATACTACCGGAATCAAGCTTCATACCAGTTCCAAATATGTTTCGGAGAACGCACAGCTTCATATCAATCTTGTTACAGACACTGGAAGTTCAAATGTAGACAAAAATCCCTGGGCGAACATGGAAAGCCATGTGCAGAGCTATAACCTGATGACTTTCTTTAACTTCCAGGTTACGGACGGGGAAGAAACCGTTTCTGATTTCGGCAGTTCGCCTATCCTTGAAATTCCGATTCAAGAAGGCATGAACAAAAATAATATGCGGACTTTCTATAATGAATATTTTCAGGAAGGCGGGCAAAACGGTTTCCGATATGGATGGTTCAACAAAAACGGCATAGTATTGGGGGATATCTATTCCCTGATAGTGGATGCAGATTATATGTCTGGAAACCTTGCTGTCTATGATGAAAAGCTGGCGGATACCGATGGCTCTGATTTGAAAGACGGAACCTATACTGTGCCGATCACCACATTTAACGAATCCAAGCCGGATGAAACATCCATGTCTGCAAGCTGCCTGGGCGGTGAGGCTACCCTGGTCGTTAAAGATGGGGTGAAGCGTTTAGAGCTGAATTTCGATCCCGTTAACATTGGCTCCGATAAGGGCTATATGATCCAGATGTGGTACTACAACCAAGAGGGGGAATTGGAAGAACTCACCTATACCTCCTACTATAAGAACCCGGACGGCAGCTATTATACCGATTCATTCAACGAAGGAACTACAGATTATTACCCAAGCGAAGGGTATATGATTCTGCCGACTGATGACGCTCAATTTATGACGAAATTCCGTGTATCCGCTATGGATGCCATCATGGCTGGCGGTGATGCGACCAGAGACGCCATCTTTACCATTTACTATGATGATGCGGTTAAAGTATCAGATGAGACTCCGGATGCTGATCCGGAAGAAGTGATCGACCGGGAAACGGCGGATAAAACAGAACTCAATCAAATGCTCGAAGAAGCAAACGCCAAACTGGAGCAGGCTGAGCTTTATACCGATTCCTCCGTCCTTACACTGCAAAACTCCGTAAACAGCGCGGAAATGGTTGCGGTCAATGACCGTTCCAGCCAGGAAGAGGTAGATGCAGAAGTTGAAAAACTTCGAGAAGCTATTGAAGGATTGACTTTGAAAGACACCGGAGATTGGGACATTAACAATTTGCCGGATGGAAAGTACACCCTCTACGCCCAGATGATAAAAACTGACCGGGAAAACTTCTCTATGTCGAACAACGCCATTAACCACAATGTTTGGCTGGAAGTCATTGACGGGGAATATTATCTGACCATGCAGTTCAAAGGCTTGACCATCGAGAACAAATTTGGTTATCTGATGAATCTTTCCTACTATGATGCGGGCTATACATACAACAATTTTGGTATTCCGCAGGGCGCACTGGTTCCGGCCGAAGTGCTGTCTACCCAGAAGAATGCAGACGGAACCGATGTGATTGATATTTACAACGATGCCGACCATCTGTATCCGGAAATGATCCGGCTGAAATTGGTAGATAAAGCGGCCGGCGAATATGTCCCGCTTCATGTGTTCGTCCCGATTATGGAAGCAATTTCCGAGGGCACCGGCAGCCAGGACGTCCTGATGAAACTCGACTGGTCTTTGCTCAAGCTCGATGACGGTGAAATCAAGCCGGAAGAACCGGTAGAGCAGTCCCCTGCTGTGGATTACACGGACGCCGCCACTGGCGTAAAGGTGAATGCAGACAAGGGCGTGTTTGACGAAGGCGTGCAGATCGTGGTTTCCGAAATCACCAAAGGCGCTGACTATGACAACGCGGTTTCTTCCCTCAGCGACGTGGGCAAAAAATTCAAGCTCTATGATGTGAAATTCCTGGACGCGGACGGCAACGAAGTAGCTCCGAACGGTACGGTGAGCATCAGCTTTCCGGTTGCGGCAGGCTATGATTCCGCGAATCTGGCGGTTTACCGTTTGGCCGACGGCGGCAAGGTACTGGTAAGAGGCACGGTGGAGAACGGCTATTACACCGTTATCACCAAGACCGCCGGAACCTACGCTCTGGTGGAAAAAGGCAGCACCATCACGGATGCGCAGAATACGCAGAATGTGGCAAACGGCAATAACGGCAATACCAACATCCCGCAGACCGGCGACAGCTCCAACGTGGCGGTATATGCGCTGCTGGCTCTGGCCGCCGCGGGCATGATGGGAGTCACCCTGGTCACCAGAAAGTGCAAAGCGGAAGAAAAGTAAATAGTCATATTGCGTGCTGAGAGCGTTGGCCGGGTTGCCTACCGTTGGCGCTCGGCCAACGCCTATAAAGGAGGTATGTATTCTGTGGTAAGCAGAAAAAAGAAAATCCTCTCCTTTGTGATTACCGCTCTGGGGCTGCTGGCGCTGTTCCTGGTTGCCGTCAACACCGGCAGCCTGAAGGTGACGCCCCTGGAGCTGTTCAAAGGACTCTTTATTGAATACAACGAAAACGTGGCGACCATTTACGACCTGCGGTTTCCCCGCATCCTCATCGCCATCTTCGGCGGCGCGGCAACCGCCGTATCCGGCGTGCTGCTGCAGGCTGTGATGAAAAACCCGCTGGCCGACCCCGGCATCATCGGCGTCAGTTCCGGGGCAAGCCTGACGGCGGTGCTCATTACCGCCTTTTTCCCGACCCTCTACTTTTTCACGCCCCTGTTTGCCTTCCTGGGCGGGATGGTCGCTTTCCTGCTGGTGTACTCCCTTTCCTGGAAGGGCGGACTTTCGCCTCTGCGCATTATCTTGGTGGGCGTGGCGGTCAATTCCATGTTTACGGGACTCATGAGCGCCTTCAACTCCGGCACAGGGAGCAATTATTCGGGCGTCGCCAGCATTGTCAACGCCAACATCACCATGAAGACCTGGGATGATTTTCAAACGCTGTTACTCTATGTAGTCATCGGTTTGATCGCCTCCATCTTCGTGCTGGGACAGTGCAACCTGCTGGCACTGGAGGATAAAACGGCGCGGAGCCTTGGCGTGAACGTCACCCGCAGCCGGATCATCATTTCGGTGATTGCGGTTTTGCTGGCGAGCATTTCCACCGCCATCATTGGCCCCATCAGTTTCTTGGGGCTGATCGTCCCGCATATCGCAAGGCTGCTGGTGGGGAGCAATCACAAGGTGCTGGTGCCCTATTCCATCCTGCTGGGGGCGTTCACCCTGCTGCTGGCGGACACCCTGGGGCGGACCATTGCCGCGCCTTATGAGATCAGCGCAGCCATCATCATGTCGGTGGTGGGCGGCCCGTTCTTTATCCTGCTGTTGAGGAGGTCGAAGCAAAGCTATGGACAATAACGTGTTTACCGTCAAAAACCTTTCCTTCGCCTACGGCAAACAGCAGGTGCTGAAGAATCTGGATCTGGAGCTGCACGAAGGGAAAATCACCACCCTGATTGGTGCCAACGGCTGCGGAAAGAGTACCCTTTTCAACCTGATGACGAAAAACCTCCGTCCGGACGAGGGCGAGATCCTTTTGCGGGGCGGAGATATCGCTGGGATGCGGCTCAAAGACTTTGCCAAAGAAGTCTCTATCGTCCACCAGTACAACACGGCGCCGGTGGATTTAAGCGTAGAGAAACTGGTGGGCTACGGAAGAACACCTTACCATACGATGGGGCTGTCCCCTGATCCGAAGGAAGACGAGGAAAAAATCCGTCGGGCGCTGGAGATCACCCATACATACAAGCACAGGGACAAGCCGGTTTCCGAGCTTTCCGGGGGCCAGAAACAGCGGGTGTGGATCGCTATGGCGCTGGCGCAGGATACCAGGGTGCTGTTTCTCGACGAACCGACCACTTATCTGGATATCCGCTATCAGCTGCAAATCCTGAAGCTTATCCGGCAGTTAAACCGGGAATACGGCATCACCATTGTCATGGTGCTCCACGACATCAACCAGTCGCTGTATTACAGCGATGAAATCGTCGCCATGAAGGACGGGAAAATGATCGCCCACGGCCTGCCGGAGGAGATCCTCACAGGCGGGCTGGTCCGGGAAGTCTACGACGTGGAGCTGGATATCCGAAGCGTAGACGGCAAGCCCTTTGTCATTCCGGTGTAAGCGGAAAGGAAGGAGGATGCGGCTTCGATGAAGCTCAGACGCACAACGGAAGATTATCTGAAAACCATTTACCTGCTGTCCCAAAAGACGGAAGTCCACGGCGCACATATCGCGGAGGAGCTGGGCGTATCCAAGCCGACGGTCTCCGTTTCCCTCAAGGCGCTGGAGCGGGAGGGCTACCTGACGCGGGACGAAAACCACGCCGTTTGCCTGACGAAAGCAGGATTGAAAATTGCAAAGGCCACCTACGAACGGCACCAGACTTTCCGGACGCTGCTGGAGGATCTGGGGGTAGACGGGAAAACGGCGGCGGCAGACGCCTGCCTGATGGAGCACGCCGTCAGCCCGGAAAGCTACGAGGCCATTAAGGGGCTGACAAAAAGAAAGAAGGCGGACGGGGATGAATGACGCGATGCAGTCTCTGGGATACGGCCTGATGGCCTTCCTGTTTTCAGCGGCCATCCTTGCGCTATGCGCGGTCATCAAAAAGGCTGCAAAAAATTTTTTAAAGGGCGGACGAAACCATGATGATCAACAAACGGCTCATCGGCACGGTAGCTGAGAGCAGAAAATACATCGCCGGGAACGTCGTATTGCAGTGGTGTTCCCTGGCGGCGAACATCGCCATGATGTTCAGCATTACAAACCTGTTTGCCGGGCTTTACTACGGCAATACCAGTTCCCATACCCTGTGGGCGACGGCGGCCGTGGTCGTTCTGGCTCTGGTGATACGCTTTCTTTGCACCACGGGGGCCTCAAGAATGAGCTACCTTTCCTCCAAAGCGGTCAAGAAAACCCTGCGAGAGAAAATCTATGAAAAGCTCCTGCGGCTGGGCGTCTCCTACAACGAACAGGTAAAAACCAGCGAAGTGGTGCAGGTGGCGGTCGAGGGCGTCGATCAGCTGGAAACCTACTTCGGCGCCTACCTGCCCCAGTTTTTCTACGCCATGCTGGCCCCGCTGACCCTGTTCGCAGTGCTCTGTTTTGTAAATGTCCCGGCGGCTGTTGTGCTGCTCATTTGCGTGCCGCTGATTCCTGTCGCGATTGCCGCGGTGCAGACCTGGGCGAAAAAGCTGCTTTCCAAATACTGGGGGCAGTACACGGCGCTTGGAGATACCTTCCTTGAAAATCTTCAGGGCTTAACCACCCTGAAAATCTACCAGGCGGACGAGTTCAAAAACAAGGAGATGAACGTGGAAGCCGAGAAGTTCCGCAAAATCACCATGAAGGTGCTGACCATGCAGCTCAACTCCATCACCATTATGGACTTGATTGCCTACGGCGGGGCGGCGCTGGGCGTCGTCATGGCGGTGACGCAGTATACCGGGAACCGCGTTTCCTTCGCCGGGTGCCTGCTGATCATCCTGCTGGCGGCGGACTTTTTCCTCCCCATGCGGCAGCTCGGCTCCTTTTTTCATATCGCCATGAACGGCATGGCGGCCAGCGACAAAATCTTCCGCCTGCTGGATCTTCCGGAACACAAACAGGAGGTTTCCGAGAGTTTTCCGTTACAGCATGACGTCGTCTGCTCCGGCCTGCGGTTTTCCTATGAACCGGACCGGGAAATTTTACACGGCGTGGATCTGCGGTTCCCCCAGGGCAGCTTTACCGCGCTGGTGGGGGAAAGCGGCTGCGGGAAATCCACCATCGCCGCCATCCTCATGGGGCGGAACAGGGGCTATACCGGTTCGGTCACCGTCGGCGGCGTGGAGCTGAAGGGCATCAATGAAAGTTCCCTGTTGCGGAATATCACCTATGTCAGCCATCAGAGCTATCTCTTCAAGGGCACGGTGCGGAATAACCTGCGGATGGGCAAGCCGTCCGCATCCGACGACGAGCTGTGGGCGGCGCTGGAACGGGTGAATTTAGCCGGATTCTTGAAAACGGAGCAGGGCCTGGATACCCCGCTGCTGGAAAAGGCGTCCAACCTTTCCGGCGGGCAGTGCCAGCGGCTGGCGCTGGCCAGGGCGCTCTTACACGACAGCCCAGTCTACATCTTTGACGAGGCCACCTCCAACATCGACGTGGAAAGCGAAAACGACATCATGGCCGAGATACATAGGCTGGCGAAAACAAAGACAGTAATTCTAATTTCTCACCGGCTGGCGAATGTGGTGCAGGCGGACAGCATCTATGTACTGGATAGCGGGAATATCGCCGAACACGGCAGTCATAAAGAACTCTTGAAAAACCATGGACTATATGAAAAACTGTGGAACGCCCAGCAGGCGCTGGAAAACTACGGAAAGGAGGGGGGAAAGGCATGAATACCGGCATAAAAAAACGAAGCGGCTTCCAGGTCATGGCGCGTCTCATCGGGCTGGTGAAGCCCCTGACCGGGTATATGCTCCTGGCTATCCTTATGGGGCTCATCGGCCATCTCTGTGCCGCCTTTATCACCGTATTCGGCGGGTATGCGGTGCTGGAAGCTTTGCATTTTGACACGCCTTTTCCCCTCACCGCCCTGTTTGTCTGCGTGGTGGCCTTTGCCATCGTGCGGGGCTTTTTGCGGTATGCGGAACAGGCCTGCAACCATTTCATCGCCTTCAAGCTGCTGGCCCTTCTGCGGGATAAGGTGTTCCGTGCGCTGCGGCGGCTCTGCCCTGCCAAGCTGGAGGGTCGGGACAAGGGAGACTTGATTTCGGTCATCACCTCCGACATTGAACTGCTGGAGGTGTTCTACGCCCACACCATCTCCCCGGCGGCCATTGCGTTCCTGTTCACCATTATCATGTGCTTGTTCATCGGATCCTATCACTGGCTGCTGGGGCTCATCGCGCTGGCGGCGTATCTCACCGTGGGGATTATTATTCCTTTGGTGACCTCCAAGCTTAGCGGGGACGACGGGATAAAATTCCGCACCAAATCCGGGGAACTTTCCGGCTTTGTGCTGGACAGCCTGCGGGGCCTGTCGGAAACCCTGCAATACGGACAAGGCAGGAAGCGGTTGGATGAGATGAATGAGAAAACCGACGAGCTTGCCAAAGACGAGGAACGAATGAAACGTACCTCCGGCCGCAACTCGGCAGTGACCAACGCGGTGGTACTAGCCTTTGACTTAATCATGCTGTTTGTCTCCGCCCTGCTCTGCCAAAGCGGAACGGTAGGCTTTGATGGGGTACTGATTCCCACCATCGCCCTGTTCTCCTCCTTTGGCCCGGTGATTGCGCTGGCGGCGCTGGGCAGCACCTTGCAGAACACCTTTGCGGCGGGCAACCGGGTGCTGGATATTCTGGACGAAACCCCGGTGGTGGAGGAAGTTTCCGGCCGGCCGGAGATTGCTTTCACCGGCGCGGCGGCGGAGCAGGTCACCTTTTCCTACGGGAGCGAAACCATCCTCTCCGATGTGTCGGTGGAGATACCGGAACACAGCGTCGTGGGTATTGTGGGGCGCAGCGGCAGCGGAAAATCCACTTTGCTCAAGCTGTTCATGCGGTTCTGGGACGTACAGAAAGGCAGCGTAACGCTTTCCGGCACAAGTGTTGCGGATATTAACACGGCAAATCTTCGGAACATGGAAAGTTTTGTCACCCAGGAAACCCACCTGTTCCACGACAGCATTAAAAACAACCTTCGGATTGCAAAGCTCACGGCAACGGACGAGGAGATCGAGGCCGCTTGCCAAAAGGCGTCGGTGCATGATTTCATTCTAACGCTGCCGCAGGGCTATGATACCCCGGTGGGCGAACTGGGCGACACCCTTTCCGGCGGGGAACGGCAGCGGCTGGGGCTGGCGCGGGCTTTCCTGCACGACGCGCCCTTTTTACTGCTGGACGAACCCACCAGCAATCTGGACAGCTTGAATGAAGCGGTCATCTTAAAATCCCTCCGCGAGGAACGGGAGGGCAAGACGGTGGTGCTGGTTTCCCACCGCCAGTCCACCATGCGGATTGCGGATACGGTCTATTCCGTCGAGCACGGGAGAATGAGTTAAAGAAAGAGGTAGATCGATGAAACTGAAACGGCTGATATTTTTGATTTTGGGATTTCTTTGTCTGGGGCTTGGGTGCATCGGCGTGGCGCTGCCTATCCTGCCCACGGTGCCTTTTTTTCTGCTGACGGTATTTTTCTTTGCCAACTCCTCCCAGAAGCTCCACGACTGGTTCGTGGATACCAAGCTCTACAAAAAACATCTGGACAGCTTTGTCAAGAAAAAAGGCATGACTGTGCAGACCAAGCTCGGCATCATCATCCCGGTGACGCTGGTGATGGGGATCGGCTTTTTTATGATGATGCGAGCGAATGTGGTAGTTCCCAGCGTCATCCTCGCTATCGTCTGGGTCTGCCACATCATTTATTTCGTGTTCGGGGTCAAGACCATACGAAAAGGACGATCCGGCGAAAAGGCCTCCGCAGAAGAAAAATCTACAAGTACATAAGGAAAACAGGACAGCGGCATATGCAGGCGTCTGAAAGGAAAAGGGGAAGTTGTCCGAAACAACTTCCCCTTTTCTTTATGGATTATCGAGCAGCGTATCAATAACAGATTTAATAACCTTGCGATCCCGTTCGCTGCACTGCTGAAACAGCCGTAGCAATTGTTTTTCTTCCGGCTCGGATTCCTTTTCCGGATAAAAGATGCTGTCGGCAGATAAACCGAGATTGCGGAGCAGCTTGGATAAAACTTCATAACTGGGACGCCGCTCCTCATTTTCAATGGCTGTTAAATATCTATGACTGATGCCGACACGCTCAGAAAGCTGATCTCTGGTATATCCCATTTTCAGCCGTGCCTGCTTTAAGATATATCCCATATTTTTGATTGATATTTCCTTTTTATTTACCACTATTAGTTCACCCTTTTTCATTTTAAGGATTTCCTGCGGCCCTTAAAACGATACATTCGTGGTTATTTATTAGAACTAATAGTTCCAAATATAATGAAGAGAGAGGGCAAAAAATGAGGGACAAACCTATTTGTCTGCACACAAGATTGTGCAGACTGCGGTGATAAGAAAAAGACATTCCGCTTTGGCTTATATGGATTTTAGAGTTATTTGAAATCCGGTTTGCTGAAGCAACCGTTTTATGTAATGAAAAGGAACTGTTAGTTCCAAATAATTACACCTGTAAAGAGGCGCACAGTCAGACGGGATTTCCACCGTTTTGTCTGTGTGCTTTTTTATCCCGTAAGCATATTCGCTCTCCTCCAAATGGCCTGGATTTTAGAAATTTCAGATCATTTAGGAGGAAAGCAAGATGTATAAAAGAAACGACGGTTTAACCGGTGATCAGATATTACAGAATCAGTTTACTGCTTTTTTGAATACGGCGCTCTGCAATACCAGGAAGGCATACCTTCGAGGAAAATACCGGCGGTGCAAAAGAGAATACATTACGGATGAATTCTTTCTTTGCCCATATGACGGCGAGTACATAGAATCTGCTGTAGATTACGCAGAACTTTATGCCGCATTGTCTGCCATCAGGGAAAAAGAACGCCGCGTTTTTTTTGCCCGTGTGCTTGACGAAAAGGGCTTTGATGAAATTGCAAGAGAGCTTGGGCTTAGTTATAAAGGAGCAGCAGCTATTTATTACCGCACGATTGCCAAGCTGCGTGTTTTGCTGGGAGGTGAGGATGAATGACTTTTAAAGATATACTGCTGCAGGCCAAAGGCGGAGACGCACCGGCTGTTACACATCTGTTGCAGATGTATCAGCCGCTTCTGATGAAACAGGCCATTGTTGACGGCGTGCTCGATGAGGATCTGTATCAGGAGCTGTGCATTACGCTGCTGCGCTGCATAGAACGCTTCTGTATCTAAAGACCAAACGGCAAAAAAATACCCCGACGACTGCCGGGGTATTTTCTTACCGCTTGGGACACCAGGGAGGAGACGTCCGTGCGTATCTCCCTGGAATATGTTGTCCACTCGTTCCTTTATACCTGTTCAGAACCTTTCGGTGGCGGCATATATGCCGGTTTCCCCGTTTGCCCTCTTGGATGATTTCACAATCCGGGCAGTTGTTGCACCGGGGAATCGGCTTGTCCTTTGGCCGCTTTAAAAGAGCAGGATATTGCTGAATCAGCCGCCCTTTCCAAATGGTGCGGATGGCACGGTTCCTTTTTATATAGACCGGAGTATCGCCGCGCTGCTCCAAAATTGCGTCCAGCCAATCGCGTTTTGGCAAATTGCGGCGGCTTGGCAGCAGCTCTTCACAGCCGATGATGATCCATTCCGTTTGGGGCAGCAGGTAACTTTCCGCAAAAGCACCCAAAGGCTCGATGCAGACAAAAGTATGGTACTGATCGGAAACGAATGCCTCCGACAGACTGTTGATCCGCGTCCCATACCAGAAATTGTCCCCTGCCGGCAACAGCCCGAGACGGCTCAGCTTTGCATACCGCTCCGGATTCTTTGTCAGGAATAAGTAGTTGTGCCACGGAGCCGCCCTGCAGGCGTCAAAAACCGCTGTGATCCATTCCAAAGGCACCCAGTCTCCGAATAACTCACCCATGCTGCATACATAGATATTCGCAGGCTTTTTCTTGTCTGCAACCATTCGCAGGCGATAGCGGTGAAGTGTTGATTCAAAGCCAGCTGGAAACTGAAGCACATGATCTTCTTCGTTATGAAAGGGCTTTTCCAAAGCAAACAGCCTGTTTTTCCAATCGCACTGGAGCTGCGGGCTGCCGAGATTCAGCCGCACTGTCCCACAAAGCCTTGACGCCAGCTTGCGGCCATAGCAGAAATCACACTGTATTTTACAGCCGGTGACAGGGTTCCATGAGAAATCACACCAGCCAAATTGACTTTTGTTCATCATGATGTATCCTCCTCTACCAGTTCTATGCCGCTTTTTGAATTTGCAAGATGACCGTAGGAGTTTGCGTATGGTCGAATTTTACATCCGGCGTGTCCGTGACCGAATGTGTGTGTTGGGAAAGCCAGTCACGGAATTGCTCATATTCTTTCTGCTGTTTCCATGTAATGCGGTTGGAGCAGATCGCGAGCAGTTTGCCGCCCGGACGGACAAATTCAAAAGCTTTGCGGATATGTCCGCATTCATCGCTGAACGGCGGATTCATAATGACGGCGTCATAGACAGGCTGCGCCTGTGTCTCCATCAGATCGTCCGAAATGAGCCGGTATTTTTTTAGTTGCAGGATCTCCCGAAAAGAATACATACGCTCAATACAATCTACCTGATCCGTTTTCTTTTTGATCGCGTCTGCCAGACTACCGATGCCAGCTTCCGGTTCCAGTACCTTGCTTTCCCTGGTGATCCCAGACAGCTCAACAACATGGCTGGCTAAATCGTCAGGAGTAAATTGAATGTCTCCGCTTTGACAGAGCCGTGCTTGAAAAACCATGTCGCGCAGTATCTCAGCGGCCTGATCTCTCGGTTCAGTAACCTGCGCAGTCAGCCGGTCAAACTGTTCAATGGCGTCAATCAGCTGTTCCTTTGTCTGAAGATTCGCTTTTTTCAAGCGCCTGATCTGCGCTACGCTCCAATGCGGATATTCAAATTCCTTGCCCAGCGATGCGTCGCAATAAGCTTTTGTTGCGGAAAGAGAACGCATATCTTCATAAAATGTTCCCACTGTCAGCGCCTTTTCAAGCGTTGTCAGCGTATCTTCCTGGGCGCGTGGCAGCAAATATTCCAGAATCTGTTTGTACTGCTGGAAGCGTTCCTTTTTTCTGTCGCGTTCCCGCTGCTCTTCCTGCCGTTTCCGGGTATTGGTAAGATAGCTGCCGCTGAGGGCATCAATCTTTTTGTCGAGAGAGGCGATTTGGCTCTTGATTTTTGTAATGTACTTGTTCATTTGCACGTATCCTTTCTGAAAATATACAGGCCGGGCAGATGACATGGCTCAGTTCCGGCCTATGTTTTTTAATCTTCTTTGAGTTCTTTCAGTTTGGCTGATAAAAACGCCATATTATCCTGAAACTGAGGTAAAAACGGTTCAGAGAAATCATAGGCAAAATAGTAAAAGCTGAGTGTCAGCACCTCTGCTTCACGCAGCCGTGCTTCAGGAATCTCATGGAGCAGTTCCCCGATCAACGGAATACGCTTATCTTCCTCCCTGAAAAAGAGGATGTCTTCTTCCTGCAGAAATCTCCGCTGCCATTCGCGGGCGGTCACATGGCCGCCTCGAAAATGATGGGACTGCTCCAAACACAGTTCCCAGTCTGCGCTTCCGTCTGCTTTGAATTTCGGCGAGAACGGATATATTCGGCGGGTAAAAGGCCGGGCTGCATAAACGGCACAGCGGTTATCCTGCAAAAATGTGCAGACGCCGTTATTGGCTGTTTTCAGCACATAGACACAAAAGCCGCAGGTCAATTCTTTCAGTTCTGCAATGCTTTCCAAAGTTTCCATAGGGCTGCACCTTGACGCCTTCCTTTTGCAGGAAGTTAATCAGCCGGTAGGCGTCCAGCGGCGTTAAAAGAAGGCTGTCCCGGACATTTTTGCAGCAGGCTCCGCAGCCGGTGCAGGAAAAAATAATACGCTCTCGGGCGGTTACCTTTTGTATGTTTGAAAATTTCGGGAAAATAAACATTTTCACATCCCTCCGTGATATTTGCAGACGGCTCCGAAATAGTAAGGAGTTTCCGGATCAACCATCCGCAGGAACTCATCCATCGGAATCAGTTGGTTGACATCCAGGCAGACATAATCGTCGTTTTCATCCACTAAGGCTTTCATCAAATCCGATACCATATCCCGTACTTTGTCAAAGCACAGCAGATAGATCCCTTCGGTGACTCTGGCAAGGTTGAGGGTGAGATGATGAAACCGGGCATAACGGTCTGCAAAATGACGCCCGCAGGATGCGGCCGGCGAAAACCGTATCACTCCGCTGTCCACATTCCCTAATTCTTCTTTTTTGAGCCACTTCGTAAATTCCTTAATGGCGGCGTCCCGATCTTCCCCCTTTACATCATCGACATAATTACGGTTTGAAAGAAATAGGGGATGGTCACTGAGCAGATCGGCGTCCGTCCATTCTTCATCAGGCTGGCGAAGAAGCTGATAAATATTGCAGTACATAATAAGAGAGTCCTCCTTTAAATGGGAAGCCGCAGCAGGCCGCTGCGGCTTCCCGGTTGTCTTTACGCACACATTTTTAACGGTACGGCGCTTTGCGCGGGGATTGGCGCGGGCGCTGAAACGCAGTAAAAGGAGTTCATTGTTTCAAAGCATGCATAATCCTCACGCTGCTCCAGAATTTCCACTACGCGGGACGTACAGATGCAATCGCCTCCGCGTTGGATAACTGCCCGTTTCCCTTCACTCAGCGGGAACAGAAGGTAGCCGCTGATATGCACTGTCTTTTTCATTTTCTCCATCTCCTTCCTCATGAAAATAGCATTGGCCGTGCTTGCATTCTCCCTGTTTGAAGCAGGGCGTTTCTTCCGCATAATAGGGCCGGCAGATTTTTTGCCCGCTTTCTGCAAAGCCGTCTGTGCTGCCTCAACAATAGGGCAGATTACAGACATATCCCATGCGAGTATGTCTTCTGCTGTCTGCTCCGGGTGTGTCCGCAGCAGTGCGGCCGCCAGTTCATAAGCTGCGTTGTCAATTTCGTCTCCCTTATATGCAAGGAAGTCCTCAAACTCCATTCTCTTTCGCATATCGTCACCCCCATAACACACGGATGATCGTGGGATAAGCACCGGCCAGCAGCTCGTTGATGGCGCGGTAGGTCATATGCTCCGCTTTTGCAATCTCGTTCATTCGCCTGCCGGCCGCTTTCATACGAATGATCCGCATTTCACGGGGCGGCAGTTCACACGCCAGCGCATGAAGCAGCAGTTCGGTTTCAAAATCCAGCATCATGCTGTCCGGAATGCTGACAATATCGCCCCAGCACAGGCCGGAAATGCTGTCGATTTCTTCATCAAAGCTGACAACCGGAGCGCATCGCTTCGGCCTGGTCAGATATTTCGTATATTTTGAAAGCTCGCTTTCCATCCACTTCCACGCAATCGTGGAAAAGCGGTACCGGCTTTTCTTTTTCCGTGCGCAGTATTTCTGCACCGCTTTCAGATAGCCGAATATCACGACGTCGTAATACAGCGAAACCGGCAGTTCCTTTTCCCGCAGGAAAGCGAACACCAGCTCGTGGTTCTCCGCCGCAAAGCGCCTTTCTTCAGTGTTCAATGGCTTTATCATCGTATTCCTCCTGAAAACAAAAAAGGGATACCGCCGTGTCGCCGGCGATATCCCTTTGGGTTTTGCCTGCACGGTGCAGGCGGCTCTTACAGCGGCAGATCTCCGCGTTCACCGTCGATAACATCGTCGGTGATAGTAAAATGGCTGCCGCTTTCTGTGGTCTGGTAGTCATTTTCCAGATCATAGACCGTCGTATCCGACATACTCTCCGTTAATGCGGCACGCTGCTGGTTCATCAGGCGTACCTGTTCGCGGAAGGAATCGGCATACTGTTTGACCTGAGCCAGCTGTTCGCCCGTAATGTTCGCTACCTTACGGAAAGAAGCGATACTGTACGGGCTGCTGCCGTTGTCCACCCGTTTCAAACTGATCTGCACAATAGCGGACCAGGTGGGGCGGCGGCGCGTGATAAACGCCGTATTCATAAACTCGTTGAACGGCTTCAGGCTGGTCGGAGGCAGGGAGAGAAGGAGGGGCAGATATTCCCCGCTTCGCAGAATATAGAGATTCCGCATATTCTTGCAGGCTTTTCCTTTGCTCGGATTACCCTTCGCATCCACGCCGGTGCCATACTTATTCAGAGCGCACAGGGCGCACGCCCCGCCAGGTTCGCCGATGCCGGTTTTTCCGTCTACCGAAGAGCAGAGCGGCGGCACATTGTCATCATATTCCGCGCCCTCCGGCCAATAGGCGCCGGCCGCGTGGTTGTAGACGATGATCCCTTCAATGGTTTTGACCGAATCGGGGCTCTCCGGATCATCGCCCGGGACTTCAAAGCTGACCGCTCCGCCGCCGGGAATCTTGACCCGTGGGAAATTTACCTGAAGGCCGTCGAAATCCTCGGCAAGCTCTTCGCTCGAAAAGTTATCCTCCGGCATCATGTCGGGCAGGATAAAATTGTTGACGGTTTCCATTAAAGCAGTATCGTTGTAAGACATAAATTCGTTCCTCCAATTTCATTTGATTTTTGACTGCCTAAGCGGCAGCGCTGTTCAGATGGTTCCAATGCGAATCGGATATGGACAGGATTCCAAACCCGATCCCTTCCAGTTCGGTCGCACGGTCATAGCTTTCGACCTGCTGGCCGTACTGCGATACGGCGTTGGCAAGTCCGTACCGGTTCATTTCACCGCTTTGGGTAAGGGACAACAGAACGCCGTCCTGCTCGGTTTCCGTTACATGAAATTCTCCGCACACTGCTCTGACGACGCCGGGAATATCATCAGCATTCATCGGCGCTGCACGTGCGTTGCGGATTTGTTCCATAAGCTGTAAAAAGCGGTTTTCGTCAAACGCTTCATAAATGGTCTGCCGGATTTTCATCAGAAAAGGCGAGCCTTCCGTAAGTGTGTATTGTTCCGGGCGGATCTGAAACATCGTGTCCGCAGAATAGACCGGACCGGAATGGTTCCTCCTGGCGGTAGCCGTCTGTACGATCATTCCGAGATCTTTTTCCGGACAGTATATCATCGGCTGGATATTAACCGAACCGGCTCCGATTTCACTGTTGCTGATCAAAAGCGCCGACTGGATGGTCAGATCCGGCCCTACGCTCTGCTGAAGGCCGGGGTGCGCCAGCTTAATATACATACGGCTTTCGGTCATCTGGCAGCTGAGAAACTGCACGTCGGGGATTTCGCCCAGAATGGGGAATACCGCGCAGGACACCTCATGATGGTCGATCCGCAGATACCGGTTGCTGACAAATGCGCGCATCCGGCCGTCCAGTACCCGCAGCATCCGCTGCGCGTCGGCGCGGGAAAACCAGCCGTTGACATTTTCCGTCAGCAGTTTGGGGTATTCATCGAGCATCCGGCTGTAATATTTCGCCGGAATGTTCAGATAAGCGCCGATCTGACGGTGCGCGTAATCGCCGATATCCAACGGCTCGATACGGTCTATACCGCTGTTGTCAAGCACATGCAGCACAAGGCTTTCACCGCAGGGCTCCATAAACAGCCGGTGCGTGTAGACGATATAATCCGTTTTGCATTCCTTCTGCCGCATGATCTCAGCGGCCAGCTCCTCCATTGTCGTACCCGCTTTCATGCGTTTTCACCTCCTTTCCCGCAGGCGGGAACGTTACCACGACAAAAGGATGCCGTTGTCGGTGATATCCGCCGCCATGCCTTCCCGTTCAAAGACCTTGACAAGCCTGGGCCAGTACATCCGTTCCGGCACAGATTCAAAAGCCGGCTTGACAACCTCGGCGTTTGCCTGCTGAATGGAAATCTCGCCGTTTTCTCTGATTGTCAGGCTGCTGTGCCCTCGAGAGTCCAGATCGGCTATCAGGTTTTTGAGTGCCTTGCGTGCCTTCACTTCGTACCACACCTGCGGATCAACCGTGTTTTTCGGCTTCTGCTCCGCTTCTGCCGTGTCAGCCGGAGGAGCAGGATTCCCGTTCAGATCAGCTAACGGCACGATTTTCAGCATGGCACAGCGAATGCCGGCATTCTGATCGAATGTCACGTCAGCGTAATTGAAGTCGGCAACTCCGAAAATCTGAATTCTGCCGACGCCGCCCTTTGATACGATGCGTTCGGGAAATTCCTCACGCCACTCCCATGTGGCGTCCGGATACACGGACTGAATATACGAGGAAATGCGGTAGTTTACATGCCTCAGCAGGACGGTTTCCGCCGAATCGGATAAATCCGGAATCTCAAACTTCGTTTTTTCTTCCTGCGGCTCGCACTGTTTTCGTATCCTGCGGGCCTTATAGCGGTATGCCTGCGCTTTGACATAGGGCACCAGGAACCATACGGCGGCCCAGATTCCCCACGCGGCGAAAGCGGCCGCAAAGAGCCATACCTGCAGGTGCCCACGGGCAAAAGCGGTTATGGCAAGCACCAATACAATCAATACCGATACGCCCGACCAAAGAGATTTTTTGTCTTTCATCATCATTCGTTCATCCTTTCGTTTTAATTTTTCTGCAAACAAAAAAAGAGGAACCATATGCGTCCTTTCTCAAAACACATACGGTTCCTCTGCGCGCCGGTTGTCATCCCGGCAGGGGTTCTCTGTCTCCGTCAATTTCCGCAGATGCTGCGGTCAATGTGGAGGGTGGTTGTTCCAACACATCTTTGTTTGCGACCGGGACAAAGCCCCAGTTATCCAGCAATATTTTCAGCCGCTTATCTGTGGTACTCCCGTCTTTTCCGGTGAATATTTCCAGTTCCAGAGAACCGGACACCCAGATCAGGCTGCCTTTCTTTACGCGGGCCCGAATAAGCCTGTCGGCATCGCCGCCCATCGCGCAGATCTGAAAATACTGCGTCCTGTTGTGCCCTCTGCCGCCGATGTTCTCGGCGATATCGAAACGCACATAGGGATGCTGGTTTATACTGATCTTTCGTTCTAGATCAGCGGTTACCCGGCCAATCACATAGGTCTGTGCCATCTCGCTCCTTTCTGCCTTTCGGCCAAAATATCTATATATAAAAAAGAGCCGGCACACAGTTTCCGCCCATGAGGGCAAAACCGTACTGTCGGCACTTTGCATACAAACTTGACAAACGTGTGCAATGTGGAGAACACCCCACGATACAAACCAACAAGGTCTGCAAATCCAAAAGGATTACGCACAAAAATCAATTACAATACCATTGTAACACTATATCTTGTGTTTGTCAAGTTTATAAAATCAATATATAGATATTTTGTGTTTAATTTTCCTTTTAGGTAAACGGAATATGTTTTCAGGCAATAACCCTATCATCGGCTTTGCCCGATTAAGTAGGTTACCAGCTTGTGAACTGTCGTGGCTGGATTGCTGGCGCGGGTCAGAATCTCTGTGCCGTCCCGGCGGAGCTGCTCCGACCTTTTTTCAGCCCGTTTAACTGCTTCCTGCTGATGAGGCAAAAGATCAAAAAATACGTCCAGGCTTTTTTCGTAATTTTCCAGCCTTCCTCTTTCTTTGAGCAGGCGTATGGCTTCATCGGCGCCCTTCAGGTGGGCGTTGTGCTGAACAAAATGAAGCAGATACCAATATTCAAAGCAGGGATTGGAAAAGGCGATGCCATAACCGGCCTGCTCTGCAAATACGGCTGCGTTTTTCAACGCTTCATCCGTGTTGTCATCGCAGTCGAAAACGCACCAGATTTGGTCGCCGTCTTTCGGATAGTAGGCGGCCGGCTTGAGCATATCCTTCGCATGGCGGACAAGGTGTTCTGCCGCCTTGTGCTTGGACGAAATAGGGACGATATCTACAAGGCAGTTTCGTGTGCGGAAATGCCTGAAATATTTGGTTTCCGTTTCTTTGCCCTCACAAATGATGTAGATGACCGGCCGGCGTTTCCGCCTGGCTGCTCTGTTGGGATTGTATTCTTTCCTCATTCCTGCCATAACCGGTCACCTCCAATAAACGGGATGGCTCCGAAGCGGCCCTGCAGATAGCCCTTACGGACATTTTCTCCCTTGCGCGGGGAGAAGGAAGCAAGAGAATACAGCTCCGTCGCAGCGGATTTGTCGTTCTTTTCCGCAAACCAGATTTGATCCCGGCGTAGGAAATCCAAATCCAGCAGGATAGCGTCATGCGTCGTAAAAAGGAGCTGCGCCCCGTTTGTGTTGACAGAACTGTCCTGTACCATCTCAATCAGCCTTCGCGTCAGCAGCGGATGCATACTGGCCTCGATTTCATCCACGACTAAAAGAGAGCCGCTGTCCAGCGCCTGCAGCCAGCCGCCGATCCGCGAGAAAAACCGCTGCGTACCGGAGGATTCCTGCTCCATCAGCAACTGGAAATATTCTGTATCGCCGCTTTCATTTTGAATACGGTGCGTAGTCGTGATGACCGTCTCATCCTTCTTTCCGCCAAGCGTCTTGATTGTCACATCGGAGATGCCCAAATCAGCCAGCAGCAGTTCCTTCAGGATACGCGCTTTCCGATCATCCCCCTTGGCGATTTCCGCGATGGTTTCCGCAGGGGCGGATGGCTGATCCAGCATACCGGTCAGTTTTTCCAAAAACCACTTATAGGCATTTTCCGTCTGCGGGAGATTCCAGTCGTTGGAGGACACCAGATACAGCTTGTTGTCCGGCGTCCGGTTGCTGAGCGTCGCCTGCTCAGAGACATTCTCCCGAAATTCATATTTTCCGTTTTCCCGGGAGAAAATCAGAGCTTCCCGGCCGTTGGGCCAATGATAAAGGTATTCGCTGTAAATCCTCTTTGCATCAAACGAAAAACCGTATACATAGCGGATGGAGTTGTAGATATACATTACTTCAAAGGAAGTCGGCTTCCCGTTTCCTGCAAAAGGCTCCCACGGAAGCTTCTGTCCCTTTGAGACCTTGGAAGCGCTGCCGCACACCATGTTCTGCATGGTGAGCAGGGCGTGCAAAACATTGCTTTTACCGGCTGCATTCGCTCCGTAAAGGGCAATGACCGGCAGCAGCGTCCGCTTCTCGTCAGGATGGAGCAGGCAGGCTTCCAGTGACTTGTCCTTGGATGCGGCAAAACTGATAACGGCGTTTTCCTTAATGGAACGGTGATTTTCCACATTGAATTGTATAAGCATAGGCAGATACCTCCCTTTAGACATAGTATATCGTATTCTGCCAGCATTATAACACATAAATCTTGAGTAGTCAATATTTATAACGATATTTTGCAGAAAAAGTGCAAAATATAAAAATAAAAAATCAATCATTGCTTTTTGAAAAAGGAATGTCAGACGATTTATCGCCTACGGCTTCCAGTTCTCCCAGCTCTTCAAATCCCAAAAAACAGTCGGAGGAAAGGGCAGAGTCAAAATATTCGCTGCCCAGTGTCAGCCGCTGCGTCTTTTTGAAGTAGAACCGGTATCGAAAGCCGATCTGGATTTTGGAATGCTTGCCCAGCAGAAGGGCGGACTCGTTGCCTTCATCGTCCATGATCCGGATTTTCCGGTATTTACGCAAAGGTTTTGGGACGATGCCGACGCACGTGCCCTCCACGACCTCATATGCTTGCTTTATGATAATACGGGAGATGATCCATGCCCTGCAAAAGCTGAGAATACAGACGGCGGCGCTTAACAGCAGCGTCGTTTTGTCCTTCGCAAACAGGAAGATGGCAAGCCCGATCAAAAGGCAGGCGAAGCCCACCAGCATGGTCAGTATCAGCCGGCGTCGCAACGGTGCCGGAGCGTTTAAGATTTTTTCCATCACTCAAATCCTTTCAAAAATGATTTGTTTACGTAGATACAGGTTTGCCACCGATAAAACGACAGGACGGCATTCCGGAAAATACCGGACCATAAAAGCCAGATTGTCGCTGGTTGTGTATTCGTCACGGTAGAGAACGTCCATCATGTGCTCCTCCGATACAAAGCCTTCGGCTTTCTGCTGGAAGCATTTGACGAGTTCTGCTGTGGAGAGAGTCGCCTGATTTGCCAGCCGCATGACTCTTTTTTCATCCTCGCTGCGCTTGTCCCGCCTAAATATCTTTCCGGTTATGGAGAAAGGGATTCTTTGAAACAACGTCAGCCTGATAAATGAGAAGAGACGCAGCGGCAGGCTTTCGGAGATCGGCACGACATATAGTTCCGAAAGCAGATCATACAGTGCGTCCGCAGCAGTTTCCCCGCTGCCTTCTGCGACAAGACCGCGCTGTATAAGCCGGCGAAGGCAATCCTCCATCGGCCGGTTAGAGGAAAAACCGGTTTCCAGCTCCTTTTGCTCGTAAAGCGTCTGCATTTCATCCAGTTCCAAAATGCGCCAGTTAAGACTGCTCCACAGCAGCATTTCCTGCACATCCAGAATGTACTCCCGCCGGCCGATCACCACCTGCGGACAGCGGACACCCCGAAAATGCCTGCGGATCTCAAAACGGCCGACTGCCGTATAAAACCTGTTCATGATAACACCTCATTTTTTATATATTTACGACCTGTCAGGACGCTTTTTCAACAGAGCCGCGAAAATAATCCTTAAATACATCGTTTTGCTTCAGCCGGCTTTTGGCTCTGGAAATCCACGCGCCGACGAGATTAGGCTTGACGCCGTACATGACGGCAATCTCTGCTCCGGAATAACCTTGCACCTTCAGCTCTATCGCTTCTATCCCCAGCCGGACTGTACCGCTATACTGCCGCTTCATGCGATGCAGCAGTTGTATGGCGTCTGTTTCGGCAATGATATCGTCCTGATAATCGGAAACGGGGATCTGTTCCAGAGAAAATAAATTGTCATCCGGCTCTGCATGTAAGGGCAGAGTACGGCACCGCTGCTGTTTGCCGCACATCAGGCGGCAATAGGTGCGCAGGCCGTTGGTGACCACCTTTTCCGCATAATGGGGAAAAGGAATCCCTTTGTCCGCCTGAAAGGTGGCGGCCGCTTTGCAGAGCCAGATGCAGCCCTCCTGATACAGGTCATCGTATTCAAATCCGAATACGTTTTCGTTGACGATGATATGCCGGTGAATTGCCCGGGATACAACCGGCAAATTTTCTTCTGCAAGTTTTCGCTGACCGTCTGTCAGGCAACGAATCCCACTCATTTTTTCTCACTCCTTTTTCGCAGTGTTTCCTGATTTCAGGCGGCGGCCCGTATGTTTTCCCTTGTCTGCCGGCAAAGGGCGATCAGCTGGCCGCACATATACTCGCTGAACTTGGCGATATGCGCCTGCTCCTCGTTCAGCCCCAGCTTCGCCTGCATCCACTTGTAGGCCTGCCGCTTGGACATCATCCCGCTTTTCCACATCCAGTCGAAGGCTTTATGCGCCTCGATGCGCTTATGCCGTAAATCTCCGTTGGCTAAGGTTCCCATCGGGAGTCTGGATTTTCGGTGGGCTGCCACATAGGCATCGCATTTCGGGTACCGGTCGCAGATATATAGAAAACCGTCTGTTTTGGCCGCGTCGCCATAAACGGCGCTGGACGGCCGCAACGAAGCCTTTGCTCCGCAGTATGGGCAGCGTATTTGTACTTTTTTCGTAGATATCACCTCCTGTACGGCTTCAATATGGGCTTAATACGTATTGGAAGCCTGGTTATTGTTTTTCTGAATGATCTGGAGAATGCCGCAGCGTCTCGGTGACGTTGTATGCCAGAGAAGCCAGCTTCGATAAAGCTGTTCAAATGTGTATCCGCTCATTTCGCCGATGCATTCGTCTTTAGTAATGAATTCCCCGGTCTGCCGGCAGAACGCCTCGACGGAATACAAAAGCGGCTGCCCGTCGGCGTCGGCGGTCAGGAGATAACCTGGACAGAGCTGCTCAGAAAACGGGCACACGGAGCATTGTATAAATACGGCGTTTCTCCAGTTGCCTTCGCAGGCATTGAGAAAGCGGTAGAGATACTGACGGTTATATTGCATGGCCTGATTCCTCCGGTTCAAAAAAATATGCCTGCATTCTTATTAAACAACTTTTTGCAGAAGATCCCCCCTGCAGGCAGTTTCAAGGGGAAAAAGGACCGGGGCATTGCGTCGCACAATGCCCCGGCACCTCTCATTTCCTTATTCGGCAGGAGTCCGTTTTTTACGGTTTCGTATTACCATGAGTATGATGGCGCCGAGAGAAGCGGAAGCTGCGCCGGCCCATAACCAGATGTTGAAATCGTCTCCGGTTTTCGGCGGTTCTGTCGGCTCTTCCGGTTCCTCCGGCGGCGTGGTCGGTTGGTTGATGAAGCCCACACCGGCCTCGTTTTCAATCACAACTACCTGGCCGTCCTCGCGGATTTCAAAGTAATAGTAGCGGTCGTCCTTGATGAAGTTCTCCGGACTGCGCTCCTCATAGAGAAAATATCCGTTATACTTCAGCCCGTCCAATCGGTAAACGCCTGTTTCGATTTCCGCCATATGGCTTACAAAGGTATCAACGTCCTTGTCAAACACCTTATTGCCATTGACATCGAGATAAATTCCAAACAGTGCGTCCGACAGCTTGTTGTCCGGATAGTCCGCATCCACCTTGGTCGTTTGAACCGAACCGGTAATCCATTCGTTGACCGCTTCGATTTCAATGCGCTGCGCCTGCTCGCTCACCGTCACCCGGAACAGTTCGCCGGATAGGATGTATTGCGGCGGACAGTACAATTCCTTGATGACCCAGTCGCCGAAAGGAACGCCCAAAAAGGAAAATTCACCCGAGTCCCCGCTTTCATCGGTCATCAGGGCATTTTCCTCCGTAAATTCCGTCTCATCCGGCGCAAACAAACCGAACATGGCGCCGCTAACCCCTTCGCCGTCCTCGTTTACCTTCAGGCCATAGATGTCGCCGCGAATCAGTTCATTTACAATGGGTTCGCCGTCATTCACGCTGATGTGGACAACTGCTGTCTCCTGTCCCTGATAGGCAAATTCAACCGGGTACTTTTCATCGGAGATAATGTAGTGGCTGTCGGTTGCGTACTCTTTGACGTACAGCTTGGAATCCGCCGGTACGTCGGTTTTGAACGTCGCCTTACCGTTTTCAGCACAGTAGATGATTTCCAGCAGTCCGTCCGCCGGAATCACGCTGCCGTCCGCAGCGGTCAGATTCTCCGCAGTATACAGCCCCCAGGCAACGTGCCGGATTTCACCGTTCGTTCCGAGACCGAAGCGCTCGTCCTGCTCCAGAATTTTTTGCAGGTCAATCTGCACCTTCTGCCGTTCGTTGGTGAAGTGTGCTTCCGCAGTTGTGATCTGCAGATGCTGGCCCGCATAATGCAGTGTAACGGTAACCGGTTCGGGATTGAGCACCATGCCGTAGGGAGCTTTTCGTTCAAAAATCTGGTAAGTGGATAAATACAGCGGTTCGCTGGTTGCCCAGCCATCCGGACCGGTGGTTAAAGTCGCCACCGTTTCGCCCGCACTGTAACGGAGCACGCCGCCGGAATAAACGTCTTCTGTGGCGACCACATCATAGACGCCGCCCTCCAGTCCGGTTTTGGCATAGACCGGCTGATAGATCAGCGGGCTGTCTCCGCCGCCGGCAGTGGTGACGGAAGAAAATACCTCGCCGTCTTTGTAGAGGGAGATGGTGCCTTTCTGCGGCATATTCTCCTTTTCCACTACAACGACGGTCACGCCGTCCTGCTCACTGGAATCCTCCGGCACAATGTCGAAATAGACTGGAGTAGGATCCAGAACATAGGGCTCCACCGTTTCTACTTCTACAAGCGAATAGCCCTTGCCGTAAGGCAGACTCTCCGGGGTGATGAGCGTCCCGTCCTCCGCTGTGTAGAAGGTATCCAGCTCCACGACCTCCGGGTAGGTGATGGTCATGGTGATCTGATTGCCCTCCGGATCGTAAATCTCATAGCCATGCCCGGCCAAGGGAACCGTATTCCCGGTTTCGGCGTCCTTCTTGACAACCATCACGCGGCTTTCAAACTGCGCGTTGTTCAGCAGATACCGGTATACCTGCCCGTCCTCTGAGATAAATATATCGATGTCCTTGACAAACTCAGTTCCGGGTACACCTGATTTCGTTTGATGCAACCGATACCAGCCGAAAGGCAGATCGATACTTTCGTCATAACCAAATTCATCGCAAATCAGGATATCCCGCTCAGTCTCTTTGGCGTTTTCGTAGGAGCCGACGGAACGCAGGAACAGTTCAAACTCCGCGCCGGCTTCCGGCGTTTCAATTCCTGTGGAGCCGTCATCGCTGTGCTTGATAATGGCGACCCGGCCTTTTAATACATCTTCGTCTGCATCAACGGCTACCTCGTTGTACTCCAGTTCGTACAGCTCCGGCTCGGCGCCGACATCGTAAACCTCCGGATTGAGCTTGTAGCCTTCACTTGGTTCCAGCTCCTTGATTGTCCAGCCCTCGCCGCAGTTGTACCAGTCCGTTGTGAAATCGCCGTTCGGCCCTGTAAAATAGCTGTCTACCAGCTGCCCATCCTTGAACACGCCATATTCGGCATTTTCCAGGCTGGCGTCGCCCTGGGCGGTACCGGTCTCGCTGTCGGATTTCGTCAGAGTGGCCCGCCATTTCTTCAGTACATTCTCGAACGACTTATGCGTTACTTTGTTCCATTCGACCGTGGCCTGCTGCGGGTCGGGGATAACGTATTTGTCCTCCGTACCCACCTCTTCGAGGGTATAAGTCTGGTCTCCGGAGATCAAAACGTCCTCAAAAGTGGCGACGCCGCGTTCATCGGTGACAGCGTATTCATCTACCGGAAGCCCAGACAGGCTTGTGCCGTACAGATGAAAGGTCTTGTCCTCGACAAAACCGTCCTCAGCGGTTTTGGTTACGGTTAAATCACCCCGTTTGAGAACATTATCAAAGGTAACGGTCGCCGTCCGGCCGGATACCACCGTGACGCGCTTGGTGGCCTGCGGCTCGTATTTGTTTTCCGTATGTTCGGTGATTTCATAGACGCCGGGACGGAGATCCTCCAGCAAGAACGTCCCGTCCGACAGGGTACGGATATCCTGATTGACTCCATTCCCGCTGATATGGAATGGTATGTTGCCTACTTTGCCGTCTTCGCTGGTTTTTACCAGTTTGACGCTGCCCGCAGGTGCGGAAACTTTAAGGAACGCCGGAACGGGGTCGTTGTTGGCAGGCACGCCGCTCACCATGTCCTGATTGGCATCTTCTTTTCCCGGTACAGACCAGATCAAAAAACTGGTGGTATTATTTGTGGAAGGCATTTTGCGGTTGAGCTTTATCAGCACTTCGTCTGTGATCGGACGGGAAGAAGAGAGCGTCAGCTTGTTCCCGCTGATGGAAGCAGTGACGTTCCCGCTGGAAGTGATGCGGTAATCCTGAAGGACATTGTTTTTGTCGGTCAGAGTAATGGTGTATTTTCCGTCCACAAAGTCCATCTCATAGGTAGGGGCATAGCTCTGAGGAGTCCCGGCAAAGCTCGGGTAGGTGTAGTGCTCTGCCATATCCGACAAAATACGGTCATAAAAGTCCTTGAAATATTTGTTGCGGCAGAGCTGCTCGGTCATCGTGCCGCTGTATCCGCTGACCGGATAGGTCTTGTCGTTCAGTTCCGTAGGCGAGCTGCGGAAACCGAGCGTGATTTGCCAGACGATCAACTGTGTGGCCGAATAGCAGGCATTGGCGTCAGCAGACGTTTCCAGATCGGTGCGGTTCGGATAACCGTAGGCCAGAGCCAGCGACAATAAATCTTTTTGCTCCACCGACAGCTGCTCATATTTATTGCCGTGCGTCGCGTTGCTGGAGCCGGCATAGCTGGTGTCATCGGGCAGTGGAATCCCGTGTTCTATGCAAAAGCAGTAGACGTAATCCCTGCCGTACACCCAGTCTGATTTGTTCCCTGATAGGCCGGGACGCTTGGCTGTGTAGTCGTGCATATTCCGAACCAGCGGAGCGACCGAATAGCCGAAAGGATTGTCTTCGGCACGCAGTCCATAACCGGCAGTGAATTTGTTGCCTTCCGCGTCGGTCAGGGTGTAATCCCAGCTGACCTCACACTTGGATATATCCATTGTGACGTCAGCGGCAAAAGCTGTCGTCGGGAGAATTCCAAGGAGCATCACAGCCGCCATCAGCAGAGAGAGCAGCCGCTTTTTCGTTTTTCTCATAAATAACCTCCTGATTTTGGGCGCAAAAAAGCGCCATTCAGAAGAATGACGCTTATCTGCAATATTTCGTTTTTTTATCCATACAGGACGACAAAGGCGATATCGCCGTCTACCGTTACCTGCATAACCTTGTAGTACGCTGAATACCCAGGGGTTCCAGGCCCACCAGCTATTTTCACAATCTTGTCAATATGATACTTCAGCATCTCGATGGTGCCGTCCACACCCTCGTATTTGACACGAGGCGTTCCCATCCAGCCGGCTCCGCTCTCCCAGCTGAACTCCAGCGAATCGTCCCAGACAAAGGTAAAGCCCTTTGCTGCGTAGCTTTCCGCATAGGCCACCGTCTCCCGGATGATCCGGGCGTACTCGGCTTCCATATCCGGCTCCGGCTGGCTTGCAGTCTCCGTTGGTTGAGATGTAGGCAGTTCAGGCTGTTCGGATATCGGAGGTACAGTAGGGTTTTCCTCCGAAGGCGGTGTTATCGGCGGGGTGGACGAGGCAGATGCGGAGGAAGAACTGCCGCTGGCGCTCTCCGGCGGATTGGTTTGTTCCGGCGCTGCCGTTGGCTTTTGCTCCGCAGGTGCAGCTGGTTTTTGTGAAGTCGCAGCCGTGGCGTTATCCGGCCGACTGGCGGAGGACGGATCTTCCGCCGCATCGGATGATGGGGCGGAGGAAGTATCGCCGGTGTCTGAAGATGACGAATCCCCTGATGATATGCTCTCATCGGGGCAGGTATTCATAGCGGATGCTTCGGAAATGGTTTTTGCTGAATCCGATGCTGAAGAAGCGGCGGCATCCGGAAGCTCATCC
>OCAV01000399.1_pt1 | contig 38812 bp, 42 predicted proteins | sample 1538331 | NCBI WGS metagenome assembly OCAV01 (sample SAMEA2580297, study PRJEB22360) | human gut metagenome | biome: human gut; feature: human-associated habitat; material: faeces | place: Denmark | collected 2008/2010
TTATTTTTCTGGTTGTTTTTGTCTGGTACCGGCAAAAGCAGGCTTACCAGCTGCCATAGTTATATTGCCCGCGGGGCAGACCTCGGCACAAATGCCGCAGCCGACACATTTATCATCAGCGCAGCTCAGCTTACCGAACTGCTTGATCTTATCCAGCACCCACATACCGGCAGCTGTACCGCCATACTTCCACAAAAAACCACGATCCAGATGCTGATAATTATCATACTTATTTTTGATATTACGGGCGATCAGTCCCAATTCAGCCGGAGCGTTGCGCAGCAGCTTCTCCTGACGTGCCTGCGGCGAAGGAAAGACGATACTGTTATCAGGCAGCGCCACCTGAGCGCCATATGATAACCGCAGCTCACGCTGCTTTAAAAGCTCTTTCCCCTGACCCAGTGCCTGTCCGGACATCGCGCCCATAGTCACTACTAAAAAGATATACTGAGGCACCATTTTCACCTGCTGCAGAAAAGCCTCCACTACAGGCGGCAGCGCCATACAATAAACAGGGCAGACGATACCGACAACTTCGTCCTGCACCTCGTAAGGCGCTTTTAAATAACCGGTAATGCCTTCCAGCCGGCACTGCTCCAGTTCCTGCGCGATACTTTTAGCGGCATACAGGCTGTTACCTGTGCCACTCAAATAAAAAATCACTGCCATGAGGTTCGCCTCGCTTCTTTGATAATCCGTCAAACGGCAGATAAATAACCGCTTCCATTATATACCAAATGAAGTTGGATAGTCAAAAACGACATATGATCCAAATTTATCTTCCTACTTTTAAACTCAGTCATCTTACGAATTCGGTATTTTCTATATTTTCTTGATTTTCCACAGTTAAACTTGCTATAATATAGAGAAACAAGAATCAGATCAATTGGAGGAATCTAAATGGCAGCAGCAAAAACAAAAGCCCGCATAGATGTAAAATATCTCGCTGAACAACTATTAAATTGCCGTTTGGAAGCCGGACTGAACCAGGCCGAAGCGGCGGAAAAAATAGGCGTTGCCCCTTCTAATTATTTTTATTATGAAACAGCCAACGCCATTAAGCCTACCGAAAAATTTATCTCTAAAATAATGCAGGCATACGGAAAACCGCGCGACTTTTTTATAAAAATCGTTGAACAGGAAGATGATCTCAACTATCTTCTGCCCGCAGAAATCAAAGCCTGGGCAAAGAGTGAAGAAGCTATTCCCTATATCCTGATGGCGCACGCCAAATATGCCGCAGATAAACTGTCGGAGAAAAAAACGGAATAGACCCTAAAGCAAGCAGCTTAACCGCTGCCTGCTTTTTTATTTAGACCGGAAAATAAAAAAATGGGGCTGGATCCTAAGACCCAGCCCCTAAAATTTACCATGTATACCGATTATCACATCGCTATTCCCTACGCCATGATAAGCACCTATATCAAACATTTTTGCATTATATCTTACTCCTGCATAAGCATCGCCATTGTCAATATTATATAAAGTCCCGAAATCAACTTTACCAAGACGCTGCCTGTTTTTGCTTTTCGCCTCAGCCACTACAGCTTTATTAAAAGCTTCCGTCATATCCATCACAGTCTGCTGCGATCTGTCGATAACGAGCTTGCCCTGCTCAAACTTTTGTGTTTCTTCCAGCTGTGGCTGAAATACAGTTTCCTGCCCATTGTATTTAACTATTATCTTATTTTCCGCATCAGTTATTTCAACATCAGTTTTTTCACCATTTACCTTCGGCACATAAGTGATTGCCTGCTGCTCACTATTTTTTACTGCTGCAATAAAAACAGAACGCTCCCGATAGTCCTTAACAGTCGCTGTCAACACTGCCAGTTGCTGCTTATAAGCAGGTACATATTTTTGATAACAGCAAACAAAGCCAACCATAAATACCAGCAGACAAAGTAATAAATACTGCACATATTTATTGCCGCAAAACTGTTTTAATAAATCAATCATACTCCTCACCATCTGCTGCTATAACCGCGAGTATCCAGATGCAGCCAGTCGCCATAACAGCCAATGCCTAATTCAGAGCCATCGATACCATGCCAACCAGCAGCAGTCAGTACCATCGTCAGCAGCTGTGCAGCCGTGTAATCTTTGCCTGCGACATGAATATCAGCGGCACAGCCTCTGGTATGATAACTGCCTACAGCACCGCCGCAGGCAGTATTGACGCCATCATCTATCGTTCGAAAACCGGATTTAAAGCTGGTGCCGTATTCTGCATGATATTTAGTAGTGTTAATGACCCAATCCGGATCACATTCACGCAGACTATCCAGAATTCTGAACAATTTTTCTGTTTTACTGTCATTAGTGCACAGCCGGCCCATTTCGTCATCCCAGGCATAAACATTTTTATTTCTGCGCCAGCAATCCCATTCACTCACGCTCCAGTGTTTACTTACATACATTATTCTCACCTTCTTTACATCTTACGTCAGTTGTTTCTTCTTCATCAGGGATACCGTTATTATTGCGGTCGATCATGATTTTAGCAGCAGCTACTTTATCGGTAACATACCGCAGCAGCGCCAAAATACCAGCTGATCCCAATACATTGACCCCTTTTAACAGCATGTCTAAATCTAATATATTAAAGAACAGCCATTGATAAACCCAACCAATTAAAAACAACGTAAAAAGCAGGCATAAATAAATGCACACGAAATTGATCATGTGCATCTGCCTGACATTATAAATATTAAGTTTATCGCTTACTACCTGCATCCCGCTCAAAAAACATCCGACAAAACTACGCCACATCACTGCATTTCTCCCTGCGGGCTTGTCGGCAGCTTTTCCAGTTTTTTCATCAAATCTGTGCAAATGCCATTGCCGCCCAATGCGTGGTAAGCGTTATAAATACGGTGAAATTTATAACGCTTTTCTACCGGCATATAGCCCTGCATGGTATATCTTTCGTGCGCCTGATCGATACGGTCATTAAGAAGGGAACACAAACCTTCTTTGATCGCCAGAAAATCATTGTCACGTTTTTTAGTCTCCGCTTCGCGCTGCTGCTGCACCTTTTTCGCCTCATCCTGCATCCTAAGGACTACCGCCGAAAGAAAGGTTACCACAACGCCAGTAATAATCTGTAAAATTACCTCCATTTATACACCACCTCAATCTCAAGTATTTATATTTTTCGAATAGACAAAATATACTTTAGTGCCTCCAGAAATGTTCCATAAATCATTTTATTTATTTTACATGACTCCATTTTATTATCCTCATTTTCCACAACACAACCTGCCGGATCACAAATAAATAGATATGGACATTCTTTACACCAAATAGGGATTTTTACTTCTTTATAAAGTTCTTTCCTAGCATTTTCTATATTATCTATATTCCCAATAATCTTATCGGAATTTTTGCACATATAAACATTACCATGAAAATCAATCACAATTACATTAGTCATTGTTCCACACTTTAAATGATATAAAACATCTATATTTTCACTATTGGCAGACACCATTTGATGATTAGCCAGATTTAACAGCGGTTTAAAAAATAAAAAAGCTCGTCCCTCATACCTTTCATTCAGCACATCGTCAATAAAGTCTTTCTTTAGTTTTGATAATGTTATTTGGAATTTATCAAAGTCAAAATTTCCAAGTTCTTCATCATTTTTAAAATTTTTCAGGATATCAAAATTCACATTAACAAAATATGGAGCAAACAACTTGTCATAATATTCCCAAACCTCATAAACATCTTGTGTTTTAGCTGATAATACTGTATTAATTCCTTTGGACTCAATTTCAGAATACAACCTAAAAATTTCAGGATTTTTTAATACATCGACATAACGAGTTTTTTCAGTTGCATATCCGTCATTGCTTATACCCACTCCAACATTATATTCATTGATAAACTTTACCTTTTCCTCTGTTAACAAACTTCCGTTAGTTATCGTATTAACCTCACAGTCTTTAAAATGACTTCTTACGAACATCACCAGTTCTCTAAACTGTTCCCAATACATCAAGGGTTCTCCACCCCACAACAAAAGCCTCTTAGGCTTTGTCCTTACTATAAAATCTTTTATTAGCTCAAAATTATCTGTTGAGTTTATAGGGGATTTTATCCCTGTATGTTGCATACAATATCTACATTTAAAATTACAATTACTACCTAAAATAACACAAATAGTATGAAAATTATCTTCTGACTTCTTTGTAATAAACTCTTTGTTTGTTTCTAATAATATTCTTTTGCTTTTGTATTTCATCTAAAGTTTCCTCCTGCGACTTAATAGACATTACGTTCGTTGATTCTACAACTTCCTCAAACCGCTTTATATTAATACCCTCTAATAATAAATTTTCCCTAATTTGCGGAAAATTATTAAAAATATCTAACACTAATTTACTTAAAAAGTCTATTTGTGCCTCTAACGCTGACATACTCTCATTTATGTCTATATCGGCCATCATCCTACGCTTCGCTTCTAATGAATTATATTTTTCTTTATATTTAGGAAATTCTTCGATAATAGCCTCTGATGTTTTTATTTTCCCATATATTTCTATATTACCAATATCTAATACTGGAGTATTGGGTATTAAAACAAGAACCTCGTCTATATTATCACCTAAATAAACAATAATTTCTTCAACAGAGCTTAGTTTATAAGCATCAAAAACAGATTCTTTATTGCCTTTTCCAGCAATAACCAAATTAGATAATTCTTGTCTGTCAAGATACTTATAGATATAAAAACAAGTGTTTTTAATAAAAGATCGGTTTAAATTATACATCTTGCTAAATAGCTGTTTTCTCTCTCCACCATAATCAGCTTTCCTATTAGACAACCCCTCAACATATAAAATACCATTCTCTAATCTAACCATAAAATAGTATGGACAATCACTATCGGTTTCTTTATAAATGTTTCTGCACTTTATCATTTTATCACCTTATTTTTCTCTTCTACGATCTCATTAAGCATTTTAATCATTCTCCCTATTTCATTTTTCATGTAATAGCATATGAACTTTCTCCTATCATCTGCCGCCTTAACACATCCACCTGCGCATATACTTTTAATATCACAATTTCTACAAGGCTCTTGGGAAAGATATGGATTTTCATACTCATTTAACTCCTTATCTGTCAAATGACCATATGGTAAAACATCATTATGGCAATCATAAATATTACCATATACATCTATAGCCATAGCGGTATCAAAAAACATACAAAACGATTTTGAATTATGATATAAACTTTCTTTAAGTATTCTCCCCAGCAAATTTTCATAACACATAAACTCATAACTTTCAAAATTATTATTTAAAATATGAATTTTTAAATTATAGAAACCCTTATCTAACATCTTTTCAAAATCTTTATTTTTGTAAATAAACAAATTTTTGTCAGTATGCCCAAAACAATCTTTTAGAAACATCATATTTACCTTATGACGTTTTATACCATGTTTAATATAAAAATTTTCAAAATAATTCCACACCTTATAATAATTCCAATTATACTTTGTAATAGTACTGATAAAAACAAAATTATTTAATAACAAAACAGGTTCAGGATTAACTTTTAAAAAATCTTGTCTCTGTCTTGTAGTCTCGTAAACATGAGCATCATGGGATAAATTTACTCTAAATTCCAGTTCATTAAGTATTTTTGCTCTTTCCACTGTCAATAATGTCCCATTAGTAGTAACAGCAAATCGAACATTTTCATTACGTTCTTTAATGCATCTAGCAATTTCAATCATATAATCAAAATATATAAAAGCTTCACCACCATAAAATATTACTTCATATAGCATGTTGTTTTGCGGAAAATATTTAGCAATATGTTCAGGACTAGGAAAATCAAATGCTTTAGGCAATTGTTTAGCTCCGTCATCTTGGATACAATAAATACAATTCATGTTACATTTTCTATCAAGTATTAAATAATAACGAAGAATTCTGTCATAACTAACCTTCATATAAACATATCCTCAGACTTTCCTAGCACACGCTACAATAAATTCATTTAAAACACACCAATCACATCCCTCTACAATAGGAGTATACGTAGTAGTATTTTCGCCAAATTCTCTTCTTTCTATTAAATGGTCTTTTATTTTTTTAGAATTAGTAACAAAAATATTGTCACCATCAATTTTAAAATATTGCTTTTCTACTATCCTTTTATAAGTTCCATAGACCTTTCCATCAGTTAAATGCCTACTTATTTCTTTAAAATATCCATTTAAATCACTAGCTCCATAACCAGATTCTAATTTAAACAAGTGATCGTCTGTTAAAACAATATCTATGCAAGAATATGGAGATACCGCTTTTCTTTTTCCTAACTTGCTCTTCTTTATACCAATAACTTTATACATAAAATTGTTATAAATTATATAGTCGCCTGATTTTAAAATGCTAATATCTATATACCCCTTATTTGTAAGTATCTTACCCGCAATAATACAACCTCCATCACCAGAATAACAATCACACTTACAATTACAGTTGCTTAAAACTTTTTCTGTACGATGATTATGGCTCTTCGACACAAGTTCTTGCAATAAATCATGTAATGAATAAGTTCCTGCCTGAATACCAGTTTCAGTTCTATAATAATAATTTGTTATATTCCCGCTCCCAGAACTAATATCTACTACATTAGGGGCACTTACTGAAAATCTTCTATATCCTTGATTACTATTTTCAACAGTGTTCGTTCCCAATTCAGCAATTATTTGTGCTGGTGTCTGTCCATTCAGTAATTTACTATTTTCTGCTTCTGTTATCTTTCTTATTTCCCATTTTACTGTTCCATCATTTATCATTAATAATCCACCTGCCAATTATAATTTACAGAAGAACTGACAAGTAAACGAATTATTTTACAGCGATACAAATATAACCAAAAGAAATACCATACGGCGGTGTATACTGATCTCCAGAATTAACACCATAATTATAGCAAATAACCGCTCCAGTAGATTGATTTATAGACATGTTAGTAGCCCCAATACTCCATATAGCATATTTGCATTGCGACCTTGTATAGCCTGAAGGTAGGGGAATATACACTGTTGATGTTCCATTAGGTTTCATTTCTCCTGAAGACAATAATACTGTTGAATATATCTTTTGTTCTGGCACTGCTGCTAATAATTCGTTTTTAAAATCTTCTATTGCCTGTCCATTTAATTCTTCTGCATTACCTATTTTTCTAACTTCCCATTTAGAAGTACCGTCTACAAGGACAGTACCCCCCCATATCTGACAATTTCATTTGCCATGTAACATTCACCTCATTTATTTATCTTACACACTCTTAATAAAACTTAATCAAAAATAATGTTTTCCAATTCTTTTTTTGAAGTCGCTTTATCTACTTCTGCCTGTTTTTCCCAACCATTTTGCTTACAAATACCTCTATGTAAACCTAAATCTACATTCCATTGCAATAATTGATCTTTAGTTAAGAAATATATCTGTTTAACATCACTGTTCTTTGGATAACCTCTCATCGGATAACCATTAGGGAAGTTTTTAGCAAATTCTTCAGGAGCAAGATAGATAGTATTTAGATCACTGGAAACCGTATTTTGAGTATCTCTATCACTATCATAAGTCACTGTCTCACCAGAACATTCAGAAACGAAACCGCCTGTAATTTTACGTTCTGTCCAAATATCTATTTCAGAGAGTTTAGACTCTTTTAATTCAGCAAGTGTGGGTTCTTTTATTACTTCAATAATCGCACCATTGACCAATTTTATTTTACTGATATCATAACTTTCTTCTGATACTACAGCCATTTCATTACGACTTGCCAAATCTGCTGCATCTGGTTCATAGTTGCAAGACGCAACACAATCACCATTTTCATTAAAAATATAATACATTTATTTCACCTCATTTATTTAACTGCTATGCAAAGGTATCCAGCACCAGTTACAGAACCGCCACCTGCAGGTTCGCTGTTGCTATAGTTGCCTCCATAGCTTACAACACCATTGTTTTGATTCACTGATATGGTAGGCCTTGCGGTACTTGTAGCGTAAGTATAGACCGAAATGCTTGTCGGCCATACTGCGTACTTACATTGCGCTCTCGTATATCCACTTGGCAGAGGAATAGTTCCCCCATTACCTATTGTTCCTGCTGTTACACTCACACTAATCCCTTTCGGAACTTGACCTAAAGTATTCGCAATTATCTGTGCTGCTGTTTGACCACCTAACAAGAACGCATCAGGTGACTTTAATATAGAATAAACCAGCCACTTAGCTGTTCCATCTATACAGAAGTCCCCCCCGAATCTACATTTGTCGGTTCATTTGAACCAGTAGTTCCAGCCTGCACACATTTCAGGTAATAACCAGCATATGCAGGGTCAGAAAGAAATCTTATCGTACCTACAGCAACAGATTCATTTGACTTCCAGCAATCAGGAATATTTTTACCTTCGATCAGGTCATTAGAATTTAAAACAGCGACTTTATTATAAGCCACCACTTTCCATGTAACGCTGCCATCGGTCACAGAACTTTGTGAAGTTACAACAGGTTCACTTACCGCACTTATGCCAGAAGTTGTACATAACAAAAAAACCGCACTGTTATTTGCTAACTGTACGGTATCATTCACTTTATATTCTTTTGAAGCTTCCCAAGAACCAACACCACTGTCCTGTTTCTTCTTGATCCATGTAATAGAACCATCAATAACTTCTCTTGCGGTTGTATTCCAATCAGGCTCATTTGTAGCAGAATATCCAGCATTTTTCGCAACCGCGATAAATCCAGCAGCCATATTCGGGCTTCCTACTATATGACCTTCCTGATATTCTGTTTCCGGCTGCCATAAGCCATCCACAAGGCATTCCAGTGTTTCGTGTTCATTCTTCATATAGGCCTGCAGATCGTCCTGTGTTGTCGGTGTCGCAGAACCTTCATACATAAAGTATTTTTTTATGTCTTTTATAAATTTAGGTATTTGCATTTTATACCAGCTCCCTTCTAAATCCCTGCCAGGTCAAATCACAAACTGCTTCTATCGGCTTTCCTTCCGCATCGATGATCTGAATCTTGCACGGGTTGCGTGTGATAATTTTTACATTTGCCACCGATACCACACTCTGAATAGCATTGATCCGCACTGAAGTCGTGTAATAATACGGTGTTTTGATCGGCAGCGTCAGACCTTCCGCCGGAATCAGCAGATTACTGAAATTCTCCACCCTGTCCGGAACGTCGATAATTGCGTTCAGCTTTGCGATCTCCGCTCTGGTATCAGCTTCAGGCAATGAATGAACCTCCAAATGGAGTGAATCTGTTGCGTTGATAACTATTTTACCAGTATACGGTTTAAAAATACCGCTGAAGCGCCAGTAACTATTCAAAGCCTCTCCCCAGGCCATTTCCTGTGGTTTTGACCAGGCTAAACTGCCGCTTCCAAGACAATATTTGACTGTAGATGGCGAATTCAAACCATACTCAAGCCACAGCTGCCCGCCAGCCAGCGGCTGCAGATGCGACAGCACCAACAGCTCGTCATTGATCGATTTACCTTTCAGTACACCGTTTTCCACAACACCGTCATGCTCAACTTTTTCCCAGTTATTTTCGGCCAAGTCGACCTTCCAAAGCACATTTTCTTCCAGCGGATCGCCCAGATTCAAAACAGCATATGCCGCATTGACGCTCTCGTTACCGCCGTTATCCACTGCCTTGATCATAACAGTGTGCACGCCCTGGCGCAGTGCCTGCGTTTCAAAAGGCTGCGACGTAATGACGCCGCTATGCAGCTCAAAAGCCGTCTGCCACTGCGGATTGCTGCCCTGCGTATACTTGATTTTAAAGCCTGCAATATCATTGACCTTCGGATAATCAAAATTCCACCAAAAGCGACGCGTACCATCCGGCAGCAATTCCGCATCCAGCAAAGCAACATCCGGCGGCGGCCTGTCTTTACCTGTTATCTCTGCCAGCTTGATCGCCGGCGCACCCTTCACACCGTCACGACTGACCGCCTGCACCGACACCCAATAAGACCCCTGCTGCAAACCTGTCAGCGTCGCACTGGTATCAAAGGTCGACGAGTACGTTTTATAACTCTTGCCGTCCCGCGATAAACTGACTGAATAGTGATCCAGATATGCATAATACATATCGTCCCACGTAATATCCATACCCATCTGCAAAATGCCTTCTGCACTGGTCCAGCTGTTTTCTTCCACGGTCAGCCCCGTTACCGAAGGCGGCGTAGTAGTATAAGGCGGCTTGGAATTAGTATAATCCGGCATCACGATCGGCGCACCCAGCTCGTCATTATAAATCGACGGATTATACTGCCTGCAGGTCAGCTGATAAGTACCGGCATTAGTTTCATCGATCTCCGTGATACGAAACGGCATTTTACTGAAAATACCGCCGTAAGAAACCGTAATAACGTCGCCGCATTCCAAACTCATGCCCTGCGTCGCCACACTGAACGAAACCGATATCGAACAGGTCTTGTTCAAATCACGATACAACCTGGCTACACGCAGCGCCTGATTCTGCGAAGTACATCCTGCCAGCGTGATCGTCTTTTCAATAATACGGCCATCCTGTTCCAGCTGCGCCTCCAAATCTTCGACTACGACCTTGATCTCCGTCCAGTTCTGCGACGGATCAAAATAACCGATCTTATAACGGTTCGGCGTTTCTTCCAGCGAAGTCTGCGTGATCGACAGACTGTCTTTGATAATCGTTGTATCGTCAAAAGCATAGCAGGGAGTTTCTTCCTTCTCCACCCGCAGCGCGATCTGCCTGTTCAAGGTTAAAAATAAACCACCAACCGCCAGCATGGAACTCAGCTGTTCGATCGGTGTTTTCTGCGAATCTAAAATAATATTCAGTTTATAACGCGGAGCTTTCTGTTTCACGCCCTCGGCATCCAGATATTCCACTTTTTCATCACAATAGGCCGCTACGTCCTTAAAACTGTCGTCGTCGATCATAGTTTCTGAAATCCAGTGCCCTGTGCCATATCTTTTATTTGTCAAAAAATCTCTGATGATCCAGGCCGGGTTTTCGCTGTATTCCCTGACCCAGTCCGAACCGTTCCAAACCTTGACCAGCTGCCCCTGCACGATGCAGTTGACTGTCGGATTGCCGCCGCTCAGCCTGCCGCTGGCGACCAAATCCGTTCTGATCCAGGCCGTATTCGTGTAACCGCCTACGTCATTAAAATTATCAGGAGCAACACAATCGTTAAAAGCAAAGCTGCCGATCGCATAGCCGCGATTATCCAGCACTACCATATTACTGCGAGCCGGATCTGCCGGATCGCAATAGCAGCCCACAGGCTTAGACGAACTAAACTGCATATTGTTAGCGTTGATGCCTTTGCTGGTTCTGTCATCAACTGCACCGTCTATCTTCCAGCCATTGCCGCACTCGTTCCTGATCTTTTCGATAACTGTCGACAAAAGCGCCGCCTGCTGATCCTGGCTCTCCACATCCTTCAGCGCATATGTATTTGTCTTACCGCCAGCCTTGAGATATAAAGTATTGCCACTGCGATAGACTGCCGCATCCTGATGCTGGATATTATAGATACTGATATTAGTATCATTTTTTATAAGTTCTTCGTTGGCACAGACGTTATACACGCCCTTGATACCGCCCTCACAAATAATGACATCCTTCTGCAGATATCTTTCGCCGTTATAGGGGTTATGCCATACTTGCAAACCGCCCCATTTTCTAGTACCATAGATTACAGGAATAACTGCATCCTGTGAGATGTCGTTGGTGGTAGTGCTGAACTTACTGTAATCATCCTGACTGTAGTCACCGTCAAGGTTGCCGAAGGCATTTGGTTTTTGTGTTACCGACCATAAGGTGGAAGCGATACTGGCACCATACATAGCACCTGTAAAAAATTTCATAGATTGTCCCCACCAATGCTGTACCGCGCCATATCCACCTAAAGCAAATCCAGCTATTGTAAACACTATTTTACCTGTTTTTTTACCTTTTCCCAAACTCTCACCTACTTTCTTTTAGGAGTTGATTATATGAAAACATTCTTTATTTTATTTATTTTTATAATAGTCTCCAACTTCTGCTCCGCTAGGATAGTTAACCTTCAAAACTCTTTCGATAATTCAAATCAGATTTATAGCTTTTACAAAGATCGTGATAAAAAGTGTCCCCAAATACTAATATTTAAAAAATCTGGTAATGAATACTATATGCTTGCAAAAAGTGCTTTTAGAGGAAGTAATTATCTATCAAATTTAGAAAATGCTAAAATAAAAATTAATAATCAGATTTTTTCTCAAAATTATAGAATATGGGATTATGATTATAACCAGCATTTTTCTTTCAAATTCTCAGATAGTATGATCAAAGAAATATCATATGCAAATTCTATAGCATTTCAGCTTCCTGTGCATATCAACGAAGATACCTTAGTAGGTTATTATCAATTTTCTATTCCTCCAGCTGTCTTAGATGAATGGAAACAAGTCATCGCTATGGAATAAAACTATATATCTTTATGCTGCTAACAAAACCTGAGTTCGACTTTGAGTCGGGCTCAGGTTTTTTAATTCGCACTTCATCTTCCTGATCTTTTCGATAACTGTCGACAAAAGCGCCGCCTGCTGATCCTGGCTCTCCACATCCTTCAGCGCATATGTATTTGTCTTACCGCCAGCCTTGAGATATAAAGTATTGCCACTGCGATAGACTGCCGCATCCTGATGCTGGATATTATAGATACTGATATTAGTATCATTTTTTATAAGTTCTTCGTTGGCACAGACGTTATACACGCCCTTGATACCGCCCTCACAAATAATGACATCCTTCTGCAGATATCTTTCGCCGTTATAGGGGTTATGCCATACTTGCAAACCGCCCCATTTTCTAGTACCATAGATTACAGGAATAACTGCATCCTGTGAGATGTCGTTGGTGGTAGTGCTGAACTTACTGTAATCATCCTGGCTGTAGTCACCGTCAAGGTTGCCGAAGGCATTTGGTTTAGCTACTACAGACCAAATCGTTGAAGCAATACTAGCGCCATACATAGCTCCCGTCCAAACGGCAGTCCCTTGTGACCATACTCCCCATCCTACGCCATAAAAACCTAAGGCAGCAAATCCAACTGTAAATAACAATTTTCCACTTTTTTTACCTTTACCCAAACTCTCACCTACTTTCTTTCATTTAGGAGTTGATTTTATGTTTAAAAGCATATTTATCCTAACTATTTTATTATTTTTCAATAGCAATACATTAGAAGCACAAATCAATACATCTATAAACACATTTGATAATTCTAAAATAATTTATAGCATTAGTGATAAACAACCAAAACAGTTGCCTAAATATTACTTATTTAAAAAGTACATTTCTACACAAGCTACTAATTATTATTTAACCATACACAATAAAAATGGAGTAACAAATTTATTCAGTGGAAACGAAGACGTCAAACTAAAAATTAACGGAAATGATATCTATACAATTGAAACAGTTATTTCTACTGATATTAGACTTGAGCGCCAAGCGACTCTTAGATTCAATGATAAGTTCGCAAATATTATTTTAAATGCCGAAACTATAGAATTTCAATTACCTGTATACAAAGAAAGGATAAATGAAGAAACCACTTATTTCTATCTTTCTGTACCTAACTCTGTCCTTGAAGAATGGAAACAAGTTATTACCATGGAGTAAGCCCCAATAAATTTATGCTGCAAACAAGGACTGAGTTCGATATTGTATCGGACTCAGTTCTTTTAATTTACAAAGTATATGCCCGATTTTTTCAATAACCGCCGTTAAAAATGTTGCCTGATGAGTTTGGTCGCCAACATATTTCTGCAGATATCTTTCGCCGTTATAGGGGTTATGCCATACTTGCAAACCGCCCCATTTTCTAGTACCATAGATTACAGGAATAACTGCATCCTGTGAGATGTCGTTGGTGGTAGTGCTGAACTTACTGTAATCATCCTGACTGTAGTCACCGTCAAGGTTGCCGAAGGCGTTTGGTTTTTGTGTTACTGACCATAAGGTGGAAGCGATTGACATACCGTACATTGCTCCAGAAAGAAATCTTACTCCATTTCCCCACCAGCCCATTGCACCTCCAACGCCGCCTAGAGCAAAGCCTGCTATTGTGAATACTATTTTGCCTGTTTTTTTCCCTTTTCCCAATCTTTCACCTACTTTCTCAGACTTAGGAGTTGATTTTATGTTCAAATTTTGTATTTTTTGTTCATTTATTTTAATTAATAACATAGCAAATGCAGAAATCTTGCATTCTTACAATGAATTTGCTAATGTAAAATTAATATACAGCTACTTTGAAAAAGGTACAAATGAAAATTCGCCAAAAGAAATTGTTTTTAAAAAACAAATTTCATCAACTCCTATCTATACATTATTTATTTCTAAAAGATATGCTCCTGCTCGAAGATATATAGCTTTAGAAGATGTAAAATTAAAATTAAATAATGATATAAACAAGGTATATTCCATAAACTCCCGAATAAGCGAAACCGCCGTTGGAAGTACTTATTCCTTAGATCTTACGCCATTAATCAAACATTTAAGTATTGCTGATTCAATAGTTTTTCAGATTCCTTCTTATACTAAAGAAAAAGAACAAATTCGCTATACATATTATGAGTTAGACAAAACTATCCTTGACGAATGGAAACAAGTCATCACCATGGAATAGAAAAAGAGAGCCTAATGGCTCTCTTTTTTATTGCCCGCGCAATAATATTAACTTAACCTGAATTCTTTCGGCACTGCCAGAAAGCCGCTGTAATGCTGACGATTGCCATACTTTTCGCACATCTCCGGAGTTTTATCGCAGTTGCGTTGTAGGGTCGCCGTATCTAAAATAGCTCCTAAAAACGGATACTGCGTCACGACATAATGATTACCGTCATTATTATCAATAAAATTATCTTTGATCAGTTTGGTTTCGTAACCGATCGTAATAAGTCCGTTTTTATAGTAGCCTTCGGTAATATCTGCAGCATCGAGTTTGATTTTATTAGGTAATGAAAGCAACGGTTCCACGGATATCTGACGCAGCGCTTTATCCATGCCGCACTGCTCATCGCCAAATGCAGCATTGCAAAAATACTGCGTGATCCTGTTGGGAACCTTGTTATTGGGAAATGCTGCTTTGATCGTTACTGTAAATTCACCGTTGCTGTAGGTCGGCGTATCCAGATAACCATAAAAAACCGTCATAGCTATTTCTTCATCTTCCAAGCTTTCGGGATACTGGATACGGAAGATCTCGACATAACGGCCGCGGAAGTCAAATCCTTCCAGCAGTGCCGTTATTTTACTGTTATCGGTATCTGCTATTTTCAGTTCCACGTTGTCGATCTTAGCGTCAACTGAAGATTTGATCGTGCCACGCTGCACCGGAACAGGATAATAATCACAACCGCCAAAGGTTATGACCTCATCACAGTTGCAGATGCGGATGATGCCTGTTTTTAGATGCAGCACATAGAGTTCAATAAAAAAAGAGCTGGACTGCTCTTTGGCTGCTGCCATGCTGATAGGTAGAATTTTCATAAATTGACCACCCTCAATGTCAGCTCTACAGAAATCTTTCCGATAATGCGTCCGCGATCATCAAAGCCCCAGGTATCAGTGGGTGCATAGTCGCTGGTAAACTGGCAGACAAACTGCTCCCCATTATAATTAAAATAAAACCGCTTCGACTTGCGGTGTTCCATGTAAAATGCTTCTAATGACGCCATTTCGGCAGCCATGCTTTCAAAGGTCATTTGAAAGGTAATGATCGGATTTATGCCAATTTCCTGTACCTGAAAGGCTCCTGATTCAAATTCGATAGTCCTGTCCAGATACTGGACACTGCGTTTTACTTCGCTTCTGGGTGTAAAAGTAAATGTTTTCAAGCTGTCACCTTCTTTCTGTAACCACTTTTAAAAAAGAGGTTGTTTTGCCTGAGCCTGACGATCATGGATTTTTGAAACTGCTGTAAGACAGTCAATACTTTATGTTCACCAACGTAAACTCCGGTATGGCCTTCGCCGTTGATTTCGTATAAAACAATATCGCCATACTGCATGGCATCGACTTGTTTGATACGGTTAAAGTGTTTATGCATAAAGCGTGCCAATCTATAAGGTTCAGTCACATACCAGTCTTTGGCGATCGGTCTGCCGTCGCGCCATTCTAAATTGATACCGTGTTCATGATAAAAGAGCTGGCACAGGCCAATACAATCGACGCCGTTATAATCGACGCCCAGAAATTTATAGGGCAGACCGACAAACTTTTTGAGATCCTGTTTTTCCATTTTGCACCTGCCGTCAGGCCCTGCGTCCCATAGCGTTGTTTTTAGACAGTACGGCCTGCAAAATATCTGAGTTTTCGTTCAGGTATTCGGCAAAGCTGCGGGAATCGAGCGCCGTAATAATGACCTGTGTCGGCACTTTGGCTGTATTATCCATCGCCCGCATGGCAACAGTTGCCAAAATTTCGTTGCTGCGGCGGTCACGGATGCTGTTGACTTCCTCACCCACCTGCAGGGTGCGCAATACTTCGTCATCTTTGAGCGCCGGCACTAAACCAATACGCCCTGCCATAACATTGCCGCCGCTGTGCATTCTGGGTGCTGACACTCCGATATCCTCACCGCTATGAGCTTTTTTAATGCCAAATAACATTCCCAACAATGAAGGCTCTGCTGAAACGCCAAAAAGTCTTTGAATACCTTCTCGCGCTAAATCTTTCCAAAGATTAGACCAAACTTCCTTTAATGAAGCTCCTTTTAACAGTACATTAATAGCAAGATCACTCAGACCATTAAGTATTTGAGCATTTTTTTGCCCTTCTATTTCTTTCACTTTTGCTAAATTTTCTTCACGCAGTTTTATTTCATTATTTAAAAGTGCTTCTGTCTGATGATATGCAGTGAAATCACTTTTGTCTTTATGATCACTAAGTTCAGCCTGCCATTTTTCTATTTGAATATTTCTTTTGGCTACCATTTGATTCAAATTATCTATTTGAAATTGATAGGCACTTTGTTCTTCATTATAGTTTTTTGGTTTGCCATTTTGTAAAGTTTGGATATAAAATTTATCTTCCATTTCCTTCAAGCCACGTCTGTATTCTTCTTCCTGTGTTTCAGAAAACTTCATGGCTTTTATGCTTTGTTGAACACTGTTCTTTTCTCCATCTAAACCTTTAATCTTACCTTCAATTTCGGTCATTAAACTTAAAACATTACTCAAAGCCTTAACTGAGTTGATAGTTTCTTTATTTATGGCAATAATCCTAGCCTTTGCCTCATCGCTAGCACTTATATCATATCCAATTTCATCCATTAAATCGCGGTTGTTTACTATTTCACTGTCAAAATCATCCTGTAAGGTTTTCATGAAATCCTGCAGCTTTGTTTTTTCTCCTGCCAGTTCACTCAACCGTCTATTGTAAAGATCTATTTTCTCAGCCTGCTTTTCGATAGTTGTGCCAAACTCATTTTCTTCGTCGATTATTTTTTGCATATCGGCAATATATTGCTCATTAATTGGCTTAGCCTCATACATCAAACGGTTTCTTTCGGCAAAGTTTTTGTTTTCAGAAACCATTTTATTGTAATCAACCGCTTGCGCACCTGCCAGCATGCCATAACCGCCGCCATAGCCTTGCCCAAAATCTGCTGACGACTGCGGCATATAATTATTAATCTGTTCTCTATGACTAAGCTGTGCTAGCAGAGTAGCTTCCTGATTTCTGAGTTTGGCCAGCTGCGCTTCTGTAGCAAAATATTTGTTTCTGGCATTATCATAATCGGTTTTGGCATTTACATAGGCCACTGAACTCGTATCCCGCCCCTCGGCTTCTAAAAAAGCTTTACGCTCTTTCATAATTCGGGCCTGTTCTTCCATCTCAGCCTGATATTGAGCCATTTGGCGACGTACTGTTTCCAGTATAATTTGTGATTTATCTACATCCTTTACTTTGTCTTCAAAAAAATTATAAGCACCGTTCACTGCTTGAACTGCGGCTCCAATTTCTGCAATAGTTTTTAACGCTATCAGCAATGGTACTGCCATACTGATCCCCTCACTTTCCCGGCCTGCATCCTTGCGACTGCACCAATGCCTTGCCTGTCTGCTGCCAGCTCTGCTTCGGCAAGAGTCAGGATAGTTTTGAATAACAACAGCAGTTCCGTACCGCCTTGAAAGGCTGCTACAAATTCCGGCTGTAAGTTTTTCAATCCCTTTAACAGCTCTGTCAGTACAAGCATCAGGTTTTGTGCTGCGGTGGTGTTGCTTTGCTGCAGCTTTTCCAGCAGCTTGTCACCTTGCTGCTTCAAGGCCAGTAATTTTTGTTCTATCTTAGCTGCAGATTTTTTATACTGCACTGCCGAAAAACCCTGCGTGCTAAATGCCGTCTGCATTTTTCTCTGCAAAGAGTCATACCCGCCAAACAACGCTCCCAAATTGGCAGCATCAAAACAGCCGGCAGCAATATCAGGCAAAAGTTTTTCGCCCTCTTTGTCAGCAGCTTGCTTCTGCGCTGCTTCTAAAATCACCTCCTGCAAGCGGCGTAATTGTTTTTGTCCCTGTGCATCCAGGCAATAACAGTCAACGCCTAGTTTATTCAGCTGCATTGCTGCATCAGCCGTTCCCATCCACAACAGCAGCACCCGCAAATAACGGCCGGCTTCTTCACCTTGCTTCTGAGAACATTCCATGAAGGCCACCAACAGCGCCTGCAAATACGAAAAGTCTATCCCAGAGCGGTAAGCAATGCCGCCTGCCTGTTCATTTGCTTCAGCAAGCTGCTGCGCTGTCATACCATATTCAGCACTCAATTTGCCCCAAATGTCGATTATTTCATTAGCAGTTTGTTCGGCATCATAAGCCGAAAGCAATTTTGCTGCATACTGGCGTAGAACAGATGCCAACGCCGTAGCGGCAGCTTTAAGTTCCATTTCGCCAACATGAGCAAGCTTGAGCGATGCACGCACCAGCGCTTTGACTGTTTCTTCGTCCTGATAATACTGCCGCCACAGATCAGCAACAGCAAATGTTTCCTGCACAGCTTTTTCATATGCAGACATAATATTAAGAAAATCTGCTGCCAGAAGATACATGGCGTCAGTATCTTTATCAGCTATCTGCGGCGTAATTTTATTGCCGCCTAAGTCAATTTCTGACAACGCCTGCAGCTTTGCTAGCAGATCGCCAAAAAGCAACGTAAACAGCTCCTGCTGTCCTGCCTCCTCAGCTCCGCAGCGTAATTTGGCAATAAAATAATCTACGTCGTTAAAATCAATATTGGCAGCACTGTTATTTAAACCAAAGGCTTCCTGTAAAAGCTCTGCTTCTCTGTGCAGCTGCTGGTAACCCTGCACTGTCTTACGCAGGCTGTCGAGCAATGCGCCGTTATCATTATTGTTGTTTTTTTGCACTTCTTTATATAAAACACCTGCCTGCCGCTCAGCGGCAGCCAACGCCTTTTGATAATTAAACAATGTCGCCGTTACATTTGTGCCCTGCAAATCCTGCTGCTGTGCATTTTGCAGTGCCTGATGTTTTTTTGTCACGCTTGCAGCGCTTTTATCAAGACTGTTTTTTAATGCTGCGGCAGTACGCAGCGTACCTGCGCAATCGTGCAGGAGTTTCACTTTGCTGATCTTGCCGTCAGTTTCTAATTTATCTATGTTCATTCATGCACCTCCTTTTACTCGATCTGACCGGAATCGATCAAATACTGGATTGCATCGGCACCGGAATAGGTCGATGAATCCTGTGCCTGCATCTCTTCGTTATTCTTCCTGCAGCCCGTTAAAACATATTCCAGCTGCGGTATCGACAGCTCCATCACATCGCGCATCGTCATGGACGTGTTTTGAATGATGGAGGCGTACAGCTGATTCCATTCTGTTACGCCGTCGTCGTCAGATTCTTTTTTTTAAAACTGGAAATATCATAGAAAACTTCAAATACCCGCCGGGCCAGCGCCAGATCTAAAAATTCTTCGATTTGTTCCCTTTTATATTTCTCGTCAAACGCCAGCACCAAAATATCAAGCATGGCATTCCAGGCAGTATCTGTATAGTCAACGCCGCCGTTTTCAGCAGTGGTATCAAAGCTGAAAATATTGTCGATAATGGCAAAGTCGTTAAACAGCGGTGTAAGTTTTCTGATTTGATCTTTATGTTTTAATTTGGCAGGATAGATCCTGCGGGTAATGCCATCACGGCATTCCACATCTTCATAGGCTGTAAAAGGGTCTTTGATTTCTGTCATTGTAATCCTCTTTCATCTAAAAAAATAAAGGAAGTGCTGTTTAAGCACTCCCTTTGGTAAAGTTTTTAGTCGACGTAGCTTACAGAGTAAGATACGAATTTTTTGTCACCGCGCAGCGGATCAACAGATTTGAAGTTCAGCTCAGGAGCAGTCGCTTCACCGCGTGCATAGCTGAGAGTAAGACCGCCTTCGCAGCGGGCTTTGTAAACGCGGGTCGTCAGCACTGCTTTGCGGCCGTTCGGCAGCTCGGTCGGCTGGCTGGTGTGCCGCAGTTCCACATAACCAGGTACGGAAGTGGTTTTGACATCGACAGTAGAACCGTCAGTCACAGTATAGACATAATCGATATGCACCTGAGTACCGGCAGTAAGGTCAGAGCTGAAATCCAACACGCCAGCACTGGTCACAGCAAAGGTTTTCGTACCAGTGGGAGAACCTTCAACGCGGGTCAGACCAACGCCGTCAACAACAGCGATCACAGATTCAACTTCCACACCGGAGTCTACCAGTAATTTATTATCGCTGGCTTTGACAACAATGTCTTCACTGCCAAAAGCAAAAGCGCCTTCAGCAACAGCTTCACCCTGAGAGGCCGCAACAACGTTCAGATCGAAACAGGCATTTTTAAATTTGAAGCTGGCAGACTTTTCCTTGATGTAGTTGTAAATGGGAAACAAGCCGTCGCCGCCAAATACATCTTCCATAGTCGCAGTCACTTCGATAGTCATATCCTGCAGAGAACCCAGCTTTGCAGAAACCTTGCCGTCGCCGGAAAGCAGGAATGCTTCCCCAACACCGTGCAGAACTAAATTTTTTGTATCAATTTTTGCCATTAATAAACACCATCCTTAATTTTTATTTTCCGTCAATCAACGGGTTATAAATCAATCTATATTTGCAAACACCGTCAGCACTAATGCTCTGCTGACCTTCTGAACTGAGCAGGATCTCGTCATGCCCTGACAGAAGCTGCCGAAAACGTTTGGACAGCAATCCGGCATTTAACAGGGTATCAGTATAGATGTCTACATAAAGCTCGCCTTTATTGACCAGCCAGTTATACTCCAGCTTTTCAGCGCGTGTAAAATAGTAAGCGATAAAGGGGACTTCTGCGGCAGTTACCGCTTCGTCCGCCTGACATTCAAGCCTTAACTTATTCTTTAATACGTCTGTATTTGTGTTATCCGTAACACTCAGCATTCTCATTATTTCTTCATCGGCGACGCACCAGTCAAAAATATCGTTCAGTAAATCAAAACTATTGCGCATCAAGCACCTCCTTTAAGCTTTTACAGCGCGCCGGCTGTAATTTTTAGATTATGGTAAACTGCATCGATATCGATATTTCTATTTTTTACTCATGTTGATTGATAGATATCAATGCCGGCCCGGGCAGTAGATTCCCGCACCGGTTCCGGCTGACTGCGGTCAGTTATAAGCGGCATGCCGTCCCACCCAATCCAGGCACACTGACCGCAAAGACCTTCGACAGCAATTTTATATTTTGCTGTTATCAAAAGCTCATCCAAAGCCTGTGTTTGCGCAAACAGGTCCAGTTATTATTTCATCCTTCACCTATATATGAACTTTAGCTGTTTTTTATACCCTGTTATCAAAAATATTTTTCAACTTATACTTCTCAGCTTACTCTGTTGGCAGCAATGATCTGTTCGAGCCGGTCTTTTTTCCAGGGCTGCAGCAACGGTCTTTCGGTACGCATCTCGCGGCGGCTGCATTTTTTGCCGCAAAGTGTACAAACTGAATCCGAGTTGGTATTATGCAGATATTCGGGCATATGACAGGCAGTTTGTGTCTTAAAAACCTTTCGCCCGAATCTGGTCTGCCATGAACTGCCGACAGCCAGCTTCATTTCCTGTTCGAAAGGCTGCCCCACTCCCAGCGCTTTATGAGCTTCCTGGGCGATTTGCGGCAGCAGCAAAATCTCTTTAAAAGCTTTCAGCCTGATACCAAATCTATTTTGCAGTTTCTGACGCACGCTTTTGATGGTTTTAAAAATCACCGGCTGGCTGATGCCAAGACTGCGGGCAGCGGCCATAGTGTTTTTGCCGCATTGCAGATAGGCCTTCAATATTTCCAGCTGTCTTGCTGTCAGCGCAGTTTCCATTCTCTGCCACAGTTCAAGCAGCTCCGTCAGCCTTTCCCGTTCCAGCAAAACAGCTTCAGGATTATTTTTATTGGAAGCGATACTCAAATCGACGAATGTCAGTTTCATTTTCAGTTTTGTTTCCTTACTGCTCTGCGAGCTTTCCTGATACTTGCCTAACCTGCTCAGATCTCCTGCCGCCTGCTGTTCTGTCACTTCGCCTGCCTGCACGGCACTGATAATATCTTCTATCGTATATCTGGCCATATCAAAACTCCTTTCGTTTTGCAGTTATGCCATAATAACAGCAAAACTGCAGATCTATAATCACTGTCTCACTGCCGATCAACCGGTTGCCTCTGGCATTGCGTACATTTTGTTCCCGCATTTTCTGCGTATTCAAGAAGGTCGACGCATCGGCATATTTTGCAAACCACTGCTGCGCTTCACTCTTTTTCCCAACTATCAAGGCATAATAGCATTCACTCTTAAACCTGACAAAATACGCATGCACTTCGATGCGTTGTTCCTGTTCATCCATCTTCCCACCTCTGTTTTTAGAATAAAATAGAATTTTTAGAATCAAAAGGGCATAAAAAATAAACCCTTCTGTCAGCAGCACTGTTCATTTGTAAAAACTCATCTTTTGTAAATTCTGCTTCTTTCATGATGTAATTTTCCTGATGATATTGATATAAATAAGTTTTTGTTCCAGCTCGTCAAAGCCTCTTAAAAACTGCTCGACCTCGTCAACACTTGTAAGTGTTTCTCGAAAAAGCCTGGAACCGCCAAAAAAAATAAATTCTACAATATACATCTTTGCTTCCCTTCCTTTACGACCGCCCGTTGACATCTTTTTTCTTACATTGATACGGTGACCTCAGGCGTTTTATATGCAAACTTTTGTTCGTTTTATGATACAATTATACTCTTTCAACTCGAACATTGTCAACTATCATTTTAATATCAAAAAGCTGTTTCTCATACTTTTAAAGTCTGATACAGGCGCCTATTTTGCTTAACAAGCAGGTTTCTTTGCCATTTCTTAGTGTAGCGCTGATTTTTTACAGTCAGTATTTTTTCTGTTTTTCGTTCATTCCTTTTGTTCGTTTTTTGTTCGTTTTTTGTTCGCACTTATAAGCAAAATTATTGTGTTTTTATCTGCTAATAAAAAAAGACACCCGTAAGAGCGTCTTTTCATTCCTGCTATTATCATCAACTATCCGTACCAGCTCCATTAGCTATAAAGAGCAAATACACACCTTTATTCTAACGATTTGCAAAAACATCATATTCTGTTATCGTTATTTTATCACTCATAAATCTTTTTTCAGTATCTCTGTAAAATTCAACTTTTGTTTTCTCCCATTTACCCTTCTGATAGCCATAGTAAAAGCGCCAGTGCTGCATAGCATTAGAAAGATATGATTTCTCTGCTTTGGAGGCTTCTTCTTTAGTAGGATAACTGCCTGTAAATATTTCAGTGTATCGCTCAACATCAAGTATGCCTATATAAGGGTACATGACAGAATCATTTTTTTTAACATCCAAAGAATAAACAGGTTCCAGATTCCGCACCTTGAACCAATGTCCTGAACCCTGCAGTCCATGTTTAGAGGGATCAAAATAACGTATGTGGACAGCATCTTTTTTATAGGTAGCGAGAACAGACTGCATAATATCCTGCACATGCACTTTAAAAGAATCCACTACAACCTGCTCATCAGCTAAACAAGAAGCGCAGACCAAAAGCAATGCCATAATTAAAATCAGCAAACGTTTTGTCATTTCTCTCACCCTTTCAGCTTGATTATAAAATGCTGAAATTTTACATTAAATCAAATTTACAATGCAACTTCTTTTATTTTCTGAACTGCTGTTACAAAAAGCTCTGTCACCGAAGAGGTTTTTGCTTAGCTGTTTATATCAGAAATTACGCTGATAGCTGATACCGACAACTTTAGCATAGTTATCATGGCTGCGGGCAGTATCATAAGTATCACCCATATGTCCTTTGATACTCAACCCATCAATATCGATAAAGCCCAAGGTCATGGCAAGTGTCTGTTTTTTATCGTGGTACTGGAAGCCCAGACTGTAGGTGCGGCGGGCACCGGTCGGCACGATAAAATCGGCGCCGTCAAAAGGTATTACCGATTCATCATAAGCATAACCGCCCATGATGGTATATTTGTCACTCAGTTTATGTTCTACGCCCAAAGCATAACGCCAGCCGTTGCTCCAGTTTTTTGGAGAAGCAATAGTTCCTAAACCTTCAATGTCGATATTCAAAGCATCATAAGTACTCCATTTGGTATAGGTACCGTTCAATTCTACCCGGGTCCGATCATCAAATTTATGATTGTAACCAATAGCCCAGCTGTCGGGCAAAGTTACTTTGCCATAGGCATCTCTTTTTATACTCATACCATTTACCATATAAGCTTTAAAATCTGCTTCCATGCTGTGAGTCACCTTGCTGCGGTAAACCAGGCCGATCTCATTTTTAGAATCAAAAGCATAATTGGCAGCCGCATTCCAGCCTAAAGCCCAGCTTTCGCCCTTTGTTTGCGTAGCTGCATCCCCCATAAATGGAATTTGAGAATTTTTCTGCAGTTCCAGACCCACATAATTGACTTCCGCCCCCACGGCCGCACTCCACTTGTTGTCAAACTTGCGGGCATAGGTCGGCGTCAGGCTGGCGCCGTTCAAGCGAGAGAAAAAGGCATTAGATGCAACTTTAGAATCCCGTTCAAATTCTGAGATCATGCCGAAACGGCTGAACAACCCTATACCAATCCAGTCTTTGTCGTTGAGCTGTTTGACATAGTAATTGCCGGGAGCCCAACCAGCATGTACGACGTTTTTACCTTCGTCAATAGGCTTTCCTGTAGCGTCATAAGCCGTATATTTGCCATGCGGGCTGATATAAACCGCACTCTGTTTAAAAGCTTCGCCCCGCACTTTGGTGATCGACGCCGGATTGTAGGCAATATTGGCGGCGTCATTCTCAGCAAACATTCGCGCTCCGCCCATAGCCACGCCTTCAGCTGACCACTCGTTGATCGCAAAGCCTTCGGCCCCAGCATCGACAGCCGGCACAGACAAAACACAGGCCAACCCTATTATCGTAAAATGTTTCTTTAAAAACAAAACAGACACCTCACAATTAACAAAATTTTCCAATATTAATAACAATATTTTAACAGCTTTTGCTTTTTATTGTGGAGAAAGTTTTAATCCAACAATTAAATTATTTTTTATAATATATTTAGCTTGCATTTTTCAACCTTTTACGTCATAATATTAGTTGAAAGTTCAACTAATATGGCGGTGAATATTATGACAAAACTGCATAATGACCTGCTGCGTGACATCGGCACGCTGGCGCGCACGATCCACTATCTTCACGATCTGCATTTTAAGGAACTGGCGCTGCAGCGGGGACAGTTTATTTTTCTGACCCGGATCTGCGAAAATACGGGTATCAATCAAAACGATTTATCGCTCTTATTAAAAGTCGATAAATCTACGACTGCCAAAGCTGTCCAAAAATTGACCGCTGCCGGTTATATAAACAGGCAGCGCAGCAGCGAAGACCAGCGGCACTGGCAGCTTTTCCCAACAGAAAAAGCTCTCCTGCTCTACGATCAAATCATCACTGAAGAAAACACCAGCCTGCAGTTGTGTCTGCAAAATTTTACAGCATCAGAACGCAAAGAATTGAACAGGCTGTTCAAAAAAATGTGTGCCAATCTGGAAACACACTGGCAAAAAACAAAGGGTCAAAAACAAAGAATCGAGGTGCAATGATGCTGCGTTTGGCAACTATGCAGGATTTAACACGGATCATGGCTATCGTGCAGGCTACGGTCAGGGAAATGCACGCTTACGGCAACTACCAGTGGGACAAGGTTTATCCAACTGAACAGGATTTTGCCGCAGACATCACCCAAGGCGATCTTTTTGTATCAGAAGCTGAAAGACAGATCTGCGGCCTGATCTGCATCAATCAGACCGAACCAGCTGTTTATGCTGATGCCAGCTGGACTTTGGCGGAAAAAGCCCTGGTCCTGCATCGCATGGCAGTTGACCCGGCCCTGCGCGGCCGCGGTACCGGCTCTGAATTGCTGCAGCAGGCTGAAACGCTCGCTCTCAGCCTGGGACTGCGTTATTTAAAAACAGATACCTACGCCCTGAACGAAAAAGCTCAGCAGCTATTTCTAAAGCACGGCTATCATTTCTGCGGTGAAATCCAGTTCCGTAAAATGGAGCACCAGTTTTACTGTTATGAAAAAGTACTGTAAAATAAAAACACACCCTTTAAAAAGGGTGTGTTTTTACTTATAAAGCAGGGTCGTCCACGCCGTTGGCCTTAAAGGCATTGGCCCTGTCGATGCAGGTGCCGCATTCGCCGCACGGCCTGTCGCCGCCTTCATAGCACGACCAGGTATATTGATAAGGAGCACCCAAATTCAGTCCCAGCTCCACTATCTGCGCTTTATTTTTATTCAGCAGCGGTGCTTCCAGATGACACAATTTACCGCTGCCTTCATAAATGGCAGTATCCATAGCCGCATAAAACTCCGGCGTACAATCCGGATAAGTCCGTCCAGCCGCATCGTCAGCATGAGCGCCATAACAGATCGCATCAGCTCCCAATGAAATGGCAATAGCGGCAGCAGCGCTGATCAAAAGGCCATTGCGAAACGGTACATAAGTCGCTACCGTACCTTCGCCATGCTCAGCCAGCTGCTGCGCGTAGCTTTTATGTTCGATGGCTTCACTGCTGGCTGCCAGCAGTGAGCAATTACTATAGGACATGATGCCGGCAATATCCTGCTCCAGTAAACGTACACCATAATAAGCCGCAACCTTACGGGCTGCTGCCATTTCCCTGCTGTGCTTCTGCCCGTAAAAAACACACAGCGCCGTGACATTTTCCGCACCGCAGACCTGCACAGTCTGCGCCAGACAGGTGGTGCTGTCGATACCGCCGCTTAATAACACTACTTTTTTCATACTGCAACCTCCGTCACAGATCGCGCCTGATGATGGCAGGCGGTAATTCTTCCCAGGGCTTGTATTGAATCGTACTGCAAAATACATAAGCCTTATAACGGTCGGCAGCTGTTTCAGCCGCTGCCGCTTTGGCCAGATCACGCTCACCGGCTTCACTGACCGGATAATACCTGAAAGCCTCCGCAAACAGCTGTGCCGCTTTTTCGTCATCACCATTATTATGTTCATGCTCAGCTAAAAATTTATAGGCAAAATAACGGTAAGGATTGATACCGTCGTTTCCAGCTTCCAGCTCCAGCATCTTTTCCGCTTCCTGTACAGCCTGCTCTTCTTTGCCTACCTCACGCAGGATCGCCAGCCGGCGATAAAACATATCGCCGCGGGAAGCGCTGCGGAAGGGATGTTTATAGGCCCGGCTCAATGCATAGGCCTGATCCAGATAATTCAAAGCAGCATCCTCATTACGGGCCAACTTCCAAACGATTTCAGCTATATCCCGCAGGCACAGCACTTTATGTTCAGCTTCGCTGAGGCCCATTTCCGGTGCATCCTCCATATCAGGCTCCACATCAAGTATCGTTGCCAGGACATGCATCGCGGCTTCTACCTCATCCATCCAATATAAAGCGCGCCCCACCGTCGAGCGGCAGCGCCAGTCGTTATAGTTGCTGATCATACCGCGGGGGACCGGATATTCACCACCGGCCACATGGTTCACACACGCCTGCCATTCCTGTTCGTTCATAGTCAAGTCACACTCCTTACTGATTCTTATATTATTATTGTAGCATATTGCCGCCGCAGCGGCCTAAATAAAAATAACGCCCTCCTGCTTTTACAGCCTTTGCAAATAAAAAAGCGGCTGCCCGGCCGAAGCCAAAAGCAGCCATAAATAAGGGAAAGCGTTTTTAAAGCAGACTCACTTTTCGTTGCGCACATAACGGCGCGGCATCCGCGGACTGACGCTGCAGACCAGCTCGTAGCAGATAGTACCTGCCCACTGCGCAACCAGTTCCATCGGCAAATCTTTGCCGCCGAAAACGGTGACTTCGTCGCCCACTTTGACCGGAGGCAGGTCGGTAACGTCAAGCATCACCTGATCCATACACACGCGGCCCACGATAGGAGCCCTGCCGCCGCCAACCAGCATATAGCCCACGTTGGAAAGACGTCTGTTGACGCCGTCGGCATAACCGACCGGCACCGTGGCAATAACACTGGGACGGCTCAATGTATAAGTACGCCCATAACCGATAGTCGCACCGGCAGGCAGGCTTTTGACAAAGCTTACCGTCGATTTGACCGTCATGACAGGCTCAAAATCTTTATAACAATCGCTCATATGCGCAGGATGCAAACCATACAAAGTAATACCTTGACGCACCATATCCATCTGATATTCACGCAGTTCTGTCAAAGCGGCACTGTTGGCGATATGTGCCAGCGGTACCCTGATACCCTTCTCCCTGATCAGCTTCAGCGCTTCCTGGAAGCGTTCAAACTGATGCGCGGCATAGGCTTTGTCATCAGCATCTGCCGTTGCAAAATGCGAGAACACTCCTTCGATCTCAATGCCAGGCAGCGCCGCGGCCTTAGCCGCAAATTCACCCGCATCGCGAACATGTACGCCGATCCGATGCATACCGGTATCAATAGCGATATGGATCCTGGCTTTTTTATTCAATTTAACAGCCGCTTCGTTAAGGGCATATAAACGTTCTTCGTCAAAAACGGCGTGACTGATATCAAACTGCACTACAACATTGGCAGCTCCCGGCTGCAGCGAACCCAGCACTAAAATAGGCAGCCTGATACCTGCTTCACGCAGCTCAAGACCTTCCTGCAGCAGCGCTACGGCCAGAAAATCAGCGCCGTTCTTTTCGGCTTCGCGGGCTACCGCTACCGCGCCATGTCCGTAAGCATCAGCCTTGACAACGGCACACAGCTTAGTATGGGGATCAAGATTGCTTTTGGCGATCTGCACGTTATGCGCCACGGCATCAAGATTGATCTCGGCCCACGCGCCCCGGTCGATATGATACATAAAACTAAACCCACCTTCACAAAAAAACGCAGGACACGTACGTCTGCGTGCGCCTGCGGCTGATACAAAATCCAATGACCTTATGGTCAAATTATATGCTTTTTAAAATGATTTGTCAATAATCTGCAAGGCTTCGACGCCGCAGGCGTCTGCCATTCCACCGCTTATTTGGAGGCAGTTTCCTGATCCTGTCCGTGACAGCTGGGTCCGCAGCCATTACAGCCGCTGCAGCCGGCACAACCGCCGGAAGATGTTTTTTTGAAGACGCTGCGCAGTGCCAAAATTGCCAGAGCCACTAAAATACCGCCAATAATATAATCAGCCATTTTTACACCTGCTTTCGTTCACGCTGCGCCATTACGGCTTCTGCCGCAGACGCTTTATTGCACCATAAATTTAAATTTGCTCAGGTTAGCTTTCGCTAACCACATTGTACTACGTTCCTGCTTTTTTGGCAAGCACTTAAAATATTTTTTACAGATAAGACAAATATTTTGAAACCAAAAAATTTAAAATATTTTACAGGAAAATCAAGCTGCAGCCACTTAAGCTTCTACTTTCCAGCGATCGAAAAAACTCAGCCTGCTTTCATACAAATGTACAAACCGCCCTACTAAAACTGCGGCCACTACTGTACCGGCTCCAACTCCTTGTAATGTACCGAATTCCACCCAGGAAATAATAATCGCTAAAGTGACCAGCGATATATCGAAACAATTTTTGATCAGACTGAACTTTTTTTGAGTAACAAAAGCCAGTACACTGACCACACCTTCGCCCGCAACTAAAAAGATTTTAGCGCGCACCTCCAGAAAAACACCCAAAGCCAAGACAACAATGCTTAAAAGGCAAGCAAGCCATTGCTCCAGCGCACTGCCCGGTATAAACCAGTCCAACAGACCCATTGAAAAATCAATGCTGCAGCCAAAAGCCAGCGTCGTCAGCAGCTGGCCCACCAGCTCCCTTACATAAAGCGCCCTAAGAATAAGCGGCTGCGCCAGGATCATAACAATGTTCATCATGATCGTAATATCACCCAAACTAAAAGGTAAAAACATACTCATAACCCACGGCACACTGGAAATCGGCGATGTGCCCAAGTCGGCCTTACAGGACAGAGCGATACCAAAAGTCATTAAAAATATCCCCACGGCAAACATTGCCAGCCGCGGCTTAAAATGCTGATTATGGACTGATCCCAATTTACTTTTCCTTCTTTCAAAACATAACAGGCAAGCTCCAAATAAAAAAACGGTTCTCAGCATGCAAGAAACCGTACGCTCAAGCCATTGGATTGTATCTTTATTTTACCATAAATCATGCGAATATAAAATATGACCCGACATCTACAAATAAACGTCCGCATCAAAAGCAGAAAGCCTGCCGATAAAAGGCAGGCTTTCCACACAGGGACACAAAAGGGTGAACAGGAAAAAGAGATTTTGAAAAAGTTGTTTTTTAGAAGCTGTAAGTTACATTGAGCATAAATTTGCTGTTTTGAGCATGACTGCCTTTCTGGCAGGCATAGCCTAAGCCATAAGTCCAATCACCTTTTTCAGCCTCCAGGCCCAGTTTGCCGACAAAGAAACCGCTGTCCATGATATCATAGCCAAGTCTATCGGTCGCATTTACACCCGGAACGGTAATATCCATCGCAGTATTTTTATCACCTAAAGTCCAAACATAAGCGATATCGGCTGTCGGACGCACTTTCCAGCCTCCGGCAGTAACGCTTTCATGGCTGATGCTGATGCCTACCGGCAACAACCACAAATCAGCTTTATCGGTACTGTAATGAGCGGCCGTCTTTCCGTCGATACTGCCGTTATAGCTGTCTGTATCAATATTCATATAACGCAGGCCCGCATACGGTACATAGCTCGTTCCATGTCCATTGCTGATAACTTTTTCACCTTTGACTCCCATACTGATGACCTGCGTGTCAGGTTCGGCCTTGATTACGCCTTTGACGTCGCTACTGGTTTTGCTGTAACCGACATCGAAAATCAGATTGGTATCGCCGTTTTGGATACCGCCATAGTAACTGAGGCCCCAGAAGTCAAATTCATTTTTAGAGGCGCTGCCGGTGCTGTCACCGCTGCCGTAACTGAAAGCTATGCCGCTGCTGTATTTGCCACGGTCTGCAAAGTCGCCGCCTATGATAACACCGTTGTATTGTCCGTCATAGCTGACGCCGCCCATGTTATCGACTTTATCCTTGTTGTGGATATATTGTGCCCAGATGCCGCCGTTGTCAGCAGTATCAACAGCAGCTTTGCCGAAACCGCCGCTCTGTTCTGCAGCCGCCTTGGCTAAGGACAGATGTTCCTGCACCGCCGTCCCCAGATCCAGGGCTGCTAAAGCACCCGTGCGGGTAGCGCCGCTGTTTTCCGCTCCCTGGGCGAAGGAGTTGACTGCAGCGATAAAACCCTCTTTATCAAGCTTATTGTCATTAGCCAAATCAGTTAGATATTTGATCCCGGCATATTCTGTCCTGCTTTGATCCATAGCCTGCAAAATGTTCGGCAATGCGATGCCATCATATTTCTTTTGGACGTCCGTCTGTCTGACAGTTACTGTAAAATCACCGTCAGCAGTATTTTTCTCGATTTTCTCGATTTCAGAAAGCTTATTTACACTGACATCAACAGCTGCAGCATCTGCTGACCAGGACCAGCCATCAATCGTAGTATTGGCAAAACCTTTGGCGATCGTATAAGTTCCGGCATTAGTACTGGTCAGGTACAGCTTGGCTCCCTGATTGACTGTAAGCGTGGAACCTGATCCACCTGTCAACGCTGCAGTTCCACTTGTTCCTATACCAGAACCGTTAACGATCAGCAGCGAGCCGTCGGCAAAACTTGCTTTATTAGCTTCCGCTGATGCGGCGGTCTTAGTGCCGTCAAGCAATATGCCGCCCTGAACTTGCAGTTTCTGGGCCTGGTCAATGTATAACGCCGCACTCACACCAGTTTTCCCCCAGGTCAATTCAGATTCTGCAAAAGCCTGCTCGGCTTTACCTGTATCGTCCGTTCCCAGGCTCAAAACCGAATTGCGCCCTACTGTCATCAATCCATTGACATTATTATTTGTAAAAGCTAATGCCGCCTTAGAAGCATTCCCAATCGTATCATTACCCTGCCATACAGGGTCTAAAACTACAGCCGCGCCGTTGAGATCAGCATTACCGGCAACTAAACTGCCCGCGCTGTTACCAGTACCGACACTAATTATTGCATTGCTGTCATTTACCGTAAGATTCCCTGCTTTAGCCGTACCTGTAACTTCTATCGTTCCTGTACTAACAGTCATACTCTGGGCTTCTAAAGCGCCTGTACCGCTTAGCTTAACCGTACTTCCTGATGAGCCAACAGTCAAACTATCGGTTTTGAGTGCAGCACCTTCGTTTACATTGATCGTGCCTTTATCAGCACTGATTTCATTAACCTTAAAAGTTCCGGCATCGACATTTACTTTACTGTCATCATTGGCAATGGCAACTGCCGCATTAAGATTGCCGCCGCTGGCCGTTCCCGCGACTCCAAGATTTAAAGTACCTGCATTAGTGCCGTCGCCAACTGCAACGGCAACATTAGTTTTCGCCGTACCACCAGATGTTTTTACCAAGGCATCATTTTCGCTGCCGCTGCCAACCAAAGTCAATTCTTTACCATCACCTACAGTTACTTTGCTTGCATCTGCAGCTGAACCGCCAAGAGCCAAATCTTTGACGCCCAGATTTTCAAGACCGCTACTGCCGATTGTTACATCATTAGTATCTACTTTACCTGTCACACCTGCATGTACCGCACCGGTATCAGCCAAATCACTGGCACTTGCTTCTGTTTGAATTTTTCCGTCAGTAGTGACTAAAGTCCCGGTAACAACTAGTCCCATTGTGCCGCTATCAGCGTTATTGAGTGCCGCTTTAGCTGTCTTTAACCAAGCCAAATTATATTTCTCATCGCTCAGGATCAGTTTACCACTTTCAAATTTAACGGCATTATTCACTACAGACAATACATCACCACTATCAATAGCAGTACCTGCCGCTGTTAAGCCACTGGTAAAAATGTCTTTGGATGCCGCTTTTAAGGAGCCACCATTCACCACAAAAGAATTACTGGCTAAATTTTGATTATTTAGCGTACCGAAATCCATCGTACCACCATTCAATTTGACGCTACCATTACTGCCAGTCCCTTGGGTAACGAAGCTGTTGATGTTGATATTATTATAAACAGCGTCACTAGCGCCACTCAGATTAACAGTGCCACCGTCAACCGCTTTGACTATACCGTTAATTGTATTAGTTTTACCAGCAATATTAATCACACCATCATTTTTAGCAACAATGTCCCCCGTCAAGTGAACGGTTTTACCGGTACTGCCAACGGTGATTTGTCCATCAGCTTCGGCATTCAGTGCGTAAGAAGCAGTTTTACCAGCAGCAACGATAGTCGTATCACCTGATGTATTAACGGACGCTTGCCCTGATGTAAACAAAACCTCACCATTTTCATCTGTTATAGGTGCTCCACTGACAAAAATTCCTGTAGCATTACTGTTTGCAGATACGGCCTTAATATTAAGCTCCTTGCTGAAATTAGCAGCACCTCCCTGGTCCGTACCGGATTCCTTATTGGGCTTTGCCGAATGTACATATACGCCGAAAGCCTCTTGATCCCGGCTCTGTGCATTGATCTTTACATTTCCAGTATGGTTAACTACAGCGGACGGATACAAATCATTAGGCAAGCTTTGTGTATGATTGTCTATATCTACACCATAAGCGTTGCCTGAACTACTTGCAGCATTGATAATTGTATCTTTCGCACTGTAAACGACCTTAGGTGACCAGACGGCAATCGTACCAACAGCATCACCAGCCTTGGATGTACTGTTTATAGTAAGTTTTTCACCGCCAAAAGTTGCTTTTGTATAATAACTTGTCCAAACACCTATGGCAGTACCGTTATCCGACTCAGCATTCAATACCGTCGTAACATTATCGCCGATAGTTATCTTACCATAACCTTCACTACGTAATGCAGTTGCACAAGAAAGCTCATTATCTAAAGGATTTGTATTAGCATTTACAGTAATGTTTTTACTGCCAAATATTATTCCGTCACTGCCTGTTATACCACTGACATAAACTCCGTTAGCCCATTGCCCATATCCGTCTGGTTTTGGACCTGCAATCTCATCTGGTTTATACGAAGTAGTTATTCTGGAATTAATTACAGTATTATCGGCATCAAAAACAGCAACAGCATTACTTTGTACCTGTACACCATAAGCATCCGTACCACCCAAAGCAGTAACATTAGTCTCCTTACCGGAAAATTCAGCTTTACCGCTATTCCAAATATCGATACCTACTGCTGCTGTATCAGTATCCTGAACATCAGCCAGAACATTTACAGTCCCAACAGCAGTAAAATTGCCGCCGCCATTATTCCTGACAGCACGGGACTGGACACCCTCTCCGCCATAAGCTTCAATATCAATGTTTCCACGTAATGTAATATTACCGCCATTTTCCAATGCAATTCCATAAACACGGTCGTCACCATAAACAACCCTATTAGAAGCCTTTATATTTTCTGCTTCTATTATTATATCAGCACTATCAGCCACTATAGCAGCAGACCTGGCGCTGCTTTCTATTGTATGACTGCGATCGGCAACAGTATTTACATTTCCCGAAGATGTAATACTTACGTCTCCGCCAGCAGCGGCATAAATCGCTCCTGTCTGATCAGCATTTTTGACAATTATCTGCCCGCTATTTTCAGCAACGACATTACCAGTAAGGCTGACTTTCGCCGTCCCCTTATCGTTTATCTTCACCAAAGCGTTAGAACCAGCATAGATAGCATTTTGGACCCCTGTAATATTAATTTCTTTGCCTGCATCAACGCTGACAAAAGCATCGCCTTTATCTCTGCCATTAGCAGCATAAATTCCATTTTTTCCAGCTTTAATATTAACTACATCGTCAGCGTTGAGAATAATGCTTGTTTTTCCTGTTTGAAAATCGTTAGACAGTAATCCTGTAGATTTTTCAGAAATCAAATAAATATTTTTCCCCTGCAAATCCACTGTCACTTTGTTATCAGTAACATTACTATCCATATTAGCAGCGCCTACTGCCGTAGAAGATGTCGACTGCAATGTTATATCACCAGAAGATTTAATTTTGACATCACTGGGATAATCTCCACTACAATTACTTAACTGTGCCCAAATAGCATTTTCATCTTTTGACTTTATTGAAACTGCATCAGCATCAATATAAATAAGTCCTCCTTGAGCATGTAAACCACTACTTTTTTCTGTTGTAATATTAAAAAGCCCCACTTTATCAAATATAATGGCACCATTAATATTACTATGAAGTAAACTGTCATTTGTTACATTGCCTGTAATATCAACTTTTTTCACATTTGAAATCAATACCTTGGCATTGCTACTACTTTGTGCAGCGACAGCAAATTGAAGTCCTTCGCCATTTATAGTTAAATTTTCCATGTCTGTACCAATAATACTCAGCCCGGCATTATCAGCATTTAACATAACATTGCTTATAATATTATGCCCGTTCATCTTTATCGACGCTGGTATTTCACCAATAACATTATAAACAGTATCACTAGTCAGCTTTACTGTATTCTCAGCCCATACGTCCCCCCCAGATATACAAACGGACATTGTACCTGCCATAAGCAATGAAAGCATTACTTTTCTGCTTAAAGCTTTTTCCCTTGCACCATTCCTCAACATGAACCCGCACCTTCCTCTTTCTTTAGCCTCTCCCTGAAATCTGTCTGACAAATAAAAAATACCCGACCGTATAACGGGCAGGCATCAAAATTGTCCAAGTCGAGAATATCTCTGCTTGTGAGCAACTGGCTGTCATTTCGTTATACGAAGTAGACCCTATAGCTTTGCGTCACTGCCTTTCGACAGTTTTGCCGTTTTATATTATTTAATATTCTTTTACTTATTAAAAGAATATCATACTTTATATATATCTACAAGCATATTTATTTGTATTTTTAAATATTTTTCTGGCAAATATAAATAAATCAGAACGACAAAAAAGCTCCGTCAAAAAGACGGAGCTTTTTTTTATTGTTTTATTAAAGCAGGCAGTTGCTTTCAATCATCAAAAACTGTATTACGGGTCTCCCAGCGTTTAAACTGGCAATAGCCCCAGGGAGCATAAATGCCAAAAGTAACAGCAGTCAGAAGCATAATGACCAGCCATTGAAAAAAGAACCCCAGCCCGGTGCCGTCGAAACGCAGCCGTCTGCCTTCAACGTAGGTATTAGCACAGATCCAGCGCTGCTGCGCTGAATAAGCCCATGGGAAAAACAAGCCCACAGTAATAATAGAAACGACAGTCGTCCAAATGAGCAACCACAAATAGCCCAAGCCTGAACCAACAAAAACAAACGGTTTATTCATAATTATCAACCTCACTTTTCTTTAGTGTAGTTAAAAATCAATTTCAACATATTAATTACTAAAATCTTTTCACTAACGGACTTATTTTTTAACAACTGCTGCAATACTACATCGTATTCATCTTTTTGTAAAGTAAAGGAATCTTGTAAAACATAATCAACTGTCACCCCGAGCTTATTTACAATCAATATCAGTTTATCTAACGATATATTCCTTTCTCCTCGTTCAATTTGGCCGATATAAGCAGGAGATAACCCAACTTCTTCCGCAAGTTGTTCTTGCGTTAAATTAAGATTACAGCGTTCTATTTTTAGCCTTTTACCCATAGCTTTGTAATCCATATTTTTCCTCCTATTCGCATCTATGTCAATGTTATAGGAAAAAGAAAATAAATTTAATATGCTATTAGTATTGAAAACATATGCTGATAGTTGTAAAATAGTACTAACAATTTGCATATGCGTTTCCAATACTTAAAATAGAGAGAAGGTCTCTTTTGATGGCAAAATATCTGGGTGGTAGTACTCCTTATAAAAATTTCGTTATAAAGCAAAAAGATGACGATTTTTTTCTAACATTTTCGACAGGAACATTTACAAAAAAAACTATTTCCATTCGTGATACTATAATCACCGCAGAAATTATCACAAAAGAAAACCAAAGAAAATTCCTCTCTTCAACAGGATGGGGATTTCTAGGCTTGGTCATGGGTGGTGGCCTAGCTGCACTTGCATCCGGTTTCATCGGCGGTAAAAAAGCAAGAATCGTTGTTGCCTGTGAATTAAATAACGGCTGGCGCTGTGCTTTGGAACTGACTCAAAAAGAATATGAAGCTCTCATTATCCTAGTTCCTAAAAAGCAAAACGATTCAGAAATACTCAACAATTTAAGACAGTTGCAAGAATTACAGGCGTTAGGAATCATAACAGTAGAGGAATTTGAAGCAAAACGTCAGAAATTAATAAAAGACCTGATACCTCAACAATCAACCATCGAAAATACCTGCAAAAAAAATAAAGAGCTTCTTACAAGTAATGAAGTTCCCCCTAAAAATATTTTAGTCCCAAACACAAACTTCCAAAGGAAAATAAATCTAATGGAACAAAGCGAGAAAGTTTCAAAATATTCTGGTTGTAGTCGTCTGGGCTGCCTAACAATTATCATATTTTTCATTTTACTAATATCACTAAATAATTCTAACCATTCAGTAACCACTCAGCCATTATCACAGCCTACAGCTATACAAAATAATATTACTCCCAACACTACAACTGTATCCACTCCCCCAAAAACTACTCAAGAGCAATTAAAGATGCCAAAATTTGAAGCAATAGATACTAAAATGGGAGCAAATCTAATATCAATAGCAGCTTATTACAACGACAGGAACAAGGAGAATATCATTTTAGCTGCTCGTTGCTGGTTCAGGCAGAAAGGCAATAAGAATGTTTTTGTCTATTTTGTTAACGACCCAACTTACCGCATTGATCGCAGACGTGAAGAAACTGAAAAAGTACTTGCATTTTATGAATCTGTAAATGGCGGCAGCGTTTTATACTTTTTAAACCCTGATGGAACGCCTTATGAAACGATACATATAGACTGATTCCGATTATATTCCCATGATAAATAAGCACATACCTTCTAAAACAAATCTGAATTTAGAAATAAACCGCTGCTTCGCTCAATTGAGTGAAGCAGCGGTTTTAATTTATTTTGAATTATTGAACCAATAATTCAAAATTTACTGCATTTTTTCTACTAATAATTTATTGACCATACCCGGGTTAGCTTTGCCGCGGGATTTTTTCATGACCTGACCGACCAGGAAGCCGATTGCACGG
>OCAV01000401.1_pt1 | contig 38219 bp, 31 predicted proteins | sample 1538331 | NCBI WGS metagenome assembly OCAV01 (sample SAMEA2580297, study PRJEB22360) | human gut metagenome | biome: human gut; feature: human-associated habitat; material: faeces | place: Denmark | collected 2008/2010
CCCGCATGGGATATATACCCCATTATTTTATGGCGGCAAGGCGGGACAGGATACCGCTTGCCGCCTGCCAGATCCGCTCCTGATTTTGGAGTATATCATCCATATCCGCAGCGTAAACGCGCCCTGTTTCATGCACCCGCCGCGCAAGCTGATTGAGGTTGTTGGAGGAATACCGCAGCAGCGACACCAGCTCCCGCAGCTCCGGCAGATCGAGCTTCACCACATAGCCGTCAATGGCCATTTTCCGAAGATATGCGCCCATGTTCGTTGTGCCGAGCTGCGCCATCTTCGCCTCGATCATCGCCCGTTCCTCCGGCGTCACACGGACTTTAAGCTGGATGTCCCGTTTCCGCTTCGCCATGTCACAGCTCCATATCCTTCTTCTTTGCGGCAGGCTGCTTCTGCTCCGCCGATGCCTGTTGCAGCTTGGAACGGATGGAGGGACGCCGGAGGCTCTGGCTGCGATCCTCGTTCCTGCCGATCATGGCATACACGCCCATGCGGTCTTTGAGGGTCGTGAGGGCAAGGGTGGAAAAGGGCAGCAGTTTTTGCAGCGCCGCCGTGTCCTTCGCTCCGGCGCGTTCCATGAAGTCACGGGACACCTCTGCCATGAAATGCGTTCCGCCGGGGCTGTTGGGCTGCACAGGCTCTTGCAGCTTACCCAGCAGCCGCGCAGCCTCCGTTTTGATCTCGTCGGCTGTGAGGGGCTGCTCACGCCGCGCCCCCGTGAGAAACAAATCCGTCAGGCCGGGGTGGGAGCAGACCACAAACTGCACAGAGCGGTCACTATCCATACCGTCTTTGTTTTCGTAGACGGGGATGGTATTCGCCCAGCGCTTGTTGTCCCGCGAAATGCGTCCGTCGTAGTCAAAGTGCCGGACGGTTGCCGCCAGAACGTAGAGCATACGCTCCTGCCCGAACTGCTCCGCCACCTGTCCCACCGCCGCAGTGTCAAGGCGGTTGTCATGGTAATTGTCCCGGATGGCGGCTTCAATGGCCTCCTTACAGCTCACATTGGCGCGGAAGGACGCGCGGTAGGCGTCCAGCTCCCCATTCTCCTGCGCGTGGTCGGCGGGATAGGGATAGACCGGCAGCTCACGGAGCTTTTTTGCCTCGTCCTTTGCCGTAGCTTCCACGCTGTCGCGGATCGTGTCCATGTAGCCGGTTTCCAGATCGGAGAATTTATCATAGAGGATCGCCATGGGCGAGGGGGACAGCAGCAGCGCCCGCGTTTCCGCCTCGCTGAGCGTCAGCTCCTCCATGCTCATCAAAATATCCTCCCGCACGGTGTATTCGTAGCTGTGATGGAGGATTTCCTCCGGGGGCTGGCCCTTCAGCCAGTCCCGGTATTTGTCCTGCTCCCGCGAGAGCTTGTCGTATAACGATTGCTGTAATGCCTCGTTCATATTCATCGTGCCTCCTGTTCGTGAGATTTTTTCCGATCGCCCGCACCGTGGACGCTGGGCGCTTTCAGCTTGCCGAGGACGGAGGGGCGTTTTGCCACCACATTCTCCGCCGCCTGTTCCATGGGCGTCCGGTCGTCGATGTTCAGCTCGGCGTTCAGCTCCGCCAGCCGCGCGGATTTTTCCTTCAGCTCCGCCTCCTGCGGAAAGGGCTTGCCCAGCTCCGCCTTGGCTGTCGCAAGCTGCGCCTGCACGTTTTCAAGCCTGCCCTGCACCGTTTTGTGCCGCTCCGGCATCTGGGCGAGGGCGTTGTCGATGCGGACAAGGTTGCCCCTCGCGTCCTTGCCCAGCTCTACCCGGTGGCTCATCTTCCCCTTGAGGGTGAGAATGAAGTCCTTGCCGAAGTTTTCCACGGTCAGCGACATAGAAAAGCCCCGGTAAGTGCCGATGGGAACACTTTCGAGGCCCTTTGCGTCCTTGAACGCTTCCAGAATGGCAGCACCGGCATTGTCCTTATCGGTGAGGAAATCCCCCTTGACCTCCATACCCGCAAAGCCGTCCTTGGGGTGGGGATGGGCTTCCAGCGTTTTCATATCCGCCTCAAAGCCGGAGAGGAAGCCTTTGTTTTCCTCAATCTGCGCCGGAAAATGCCGCAGGATGTTGTCCTCCAAGCGGTACTGCTGGCTCTGGTGATTGGCCTTCATCAGCCGCAGCCGCGCCACGTCCACATCGAGGTCCATCTTTTCACGGATGCGTTCGTCTCCGGCGCACAGCGCCTTGATCTCGGCATAGGAGAGCGCCGCCTCGTCAATATCCTCACAGCTTCTCACCGGGGATTTTGAGGTCATGATCTGGGAGATGAACTTCTGCTTATTTTCCACCGTCTGCCAGAGGTATGCGTCGAAGGTGGATTCCGTGACATAGCGGTAGATGTGTACCTCCTTGTTGCGGTTGCCCTGCCGGATGATGCGCCCGCTGCGCTGCTCCAGATCGCCCGGCCGCCACGGGCAGTCCAGGTCATGAAGCGCCACGAGCCTGTCCTGCACGTTCATGCCCGCGCCCATCTTGAAGGTGCTGCCCATGAGGACGCGCACCTGACCGGAGCGCACCTTTGCGAATAACTCCTTCTTTCGGACTTCCGTATTCGCCTCATGGATGAATGCGATCTGCTCGCGGGGGATTCCTCTGGCAACGAGCTTTTCCCGGATGTCGTCGTAGATGGTAAAGGGTGGCTCCTCCGGTTCGGTTTCCGCGTCAATGGCAGCCTCCAGCGCGTGAAGCTCCGGGCTGTCCGTGCCTTTCGCGGCGATCCTGCCGCTCTGAGCCGCCTTGCCCTTGGGGGTAGACAGGTCGCAGAACACGAGCTGGGTCAGCTTCTCCGCCTGTCCGTCCTGCCAGATGCGGTGGATGTTGTTGACGCAGCGATTGACCTTACTGCCGGGATCGTCCGGCAGGTCGGGGTTTATGACGCGCTGATCGAGGCCCAGCTTGCGCCCGTCCGAGGTGATCTTGAGCATATTGTCGGTGCTTGCGTCCACGCTCCCCGCGTGAACTTTTGCGGCGCGTTCGGACAGCTCCTGCACCATCTGCTGTTGCAGCGCCGTGGGCTGTGTGACCTCTGTGTGGTAGACGGCAGTGGGCGTGGGGAGGTTAAGCTGGTCGGCGGTCTTGATGTCCGCCGCCTCCCGGAACAGGTTCATCAGCTCCGGCAGATTGAAGAACTTGGCAAAGCGCGTCCGCGCCCGGTAGCCCGTACCCTCCGGGGCAAGCTCGATGGCGGTGGTAGTTTCCCCAAAGGCGGAGGCCCAGCAATCGAAGTGGGTCAGGCTGTTGCGTTTGAGCATATCGTGCTGCAAATACCGCATCATGGTATACAATTCCGTCATGGAATTTGAGATGGGCGTACCCGTGGCAAAGGTAACGCCCTTGCCGTGGGTGATTTCGTCGATGTACCGGCATTTTAAGAGCATATCCGAGGACTTCTGGGCGTCGGTGGTGGAAAGCCCCGCCACGTTGCGCATTTTTGTGTAGAGGAACAGGTTTTTGAAGCTGTGCGCCTCGTCCACATAGAGCCGGTCTACGCCCAGCTGCTCAAAGGTCACAACGTCGTCCTTGCGGGCGGCGTCATGGAGCTTTTGCAGCTTGGTTTCCAGATTTTTCTTGGTGCGCTCCAGCTCCTTGATGGTAAAGCGCTCGGCGCGGCTGGCCTTGAGTTCTGCAATGCCGTCCTCGATCTCCCATATCTGCTCCTGCAAGAGCCGTTCCTGCCGCTCTCTGGATACGGGGATGCGCTCAAACTGGCTGTGACCGATGATAACGGCGTCATAGTCGCCGGTGGCGATGCGGGCGCAGAACTTCTTGCGGTTGCGTGTCTCAAAGTCCTTTTTGGTAGCGACAAGGATATTGGCGGAGGGGTAGAGCCGCAGGAACTCCGAGGCCCACTGCTCCGTCAGGTGGTTCGGCACCGCAAAGAGGGATTTCTGGCACAGGCCGAGGCGCTTGCCCTCCATGGCGGCGGCAATCATTTCAAAGGTCTTGCCCGCGCCCACCTCATGGGCAAGGAGCGTGTTGCCGCCGTAGAGGTCGTGGGCGATGGCGTTTCGCTGATGCTCCCGCAGCGTGATCTCAGGATTCATGCCCGGAAAGATCAGGTGCCTGCCGTCATATTCCCGGGGACGGGTGGAATTGAAGCGCTCATTGTAGAGCTGCACCAGCTCCCGCCGCCTGTCGGGGTCCTTCCAGATCCAGTCACGGAACGCCTCCTTGATGGCCTGCTGCTTCTGCTGGGCGAGGGTGGTTTCCTTGCTGTTGAGGACGCGCTTTTCCTTGCCGTCCGCGTCCCTTACGGTGTCGTAGATGCGCACATCCCGCAGGTTCAGCGTATCTTCAAGGATTTTATAGGCGTTGGCGCAGTCGGTGCCGTAGGTCATGCGGGCGTTGATGTCGTTGTAGGGGATGCTGTTCTTGCCGGAGATGTTCCACTCCGCCGTGAACTCCGAGTAGTTGACCTCCAAGGAGCGGCGGGCGTACACAGGCGGCTCCAGCAGCTCGAACATGAACTGCTGAATGTACTTTTTGTCGATCCACGTTGCGCCGAGACGCACCTCGATCTCCGAAGCGTTAAGATCTTTCGGCTGTGCGGCGCGCAATGCCTCCACGTTGGGCAGATAGCCGGGACTGTCAACGGCGGCGTTCTCCGCCTCCCGCAGCTTTTGCCGGACGTTGCCGGAGAGGTATTCGTCCGCCGTCTGCCAGTCGCCGTAAACAGGGTCGAGGAAGATGACGCCGTTCAGCTCGTCGATGATGTCGTCCTCGCTTTTGCCGGTGAGCTGGGACATATACCCCATATCCACGCGGGCTTTTTCCCCAATGGACAGGGCGAGGGCTTCTGCGGCGGTGTCCACGCTGGTAACGGACTGCCGCTGCCGGATGGTGCGCTTGGTGAACATATCCGCCTTGCCCTTGAGCTTGGTCTTGTCCTCATCGTCCAGCATTTCAAGGGAGCAGAGCAGGTAGTAGGAGCTGTCGTCTGCAAAGGCGAGGGCGTTGCCCCGGCTGTTGATGAGGCCATATTTCTCGGTAAAGCGGTCATAGAGGCGGTTGAGCCTTTGCTGCTCGGCGCGTATGGAAATGTCGTCGGATTCCCACATCTGAAGGTCGATGAGCCGGTGAACGCAGTCCCGCAGCTCTGCCATTCCCTTGACGCGCTCCTTTGCGGTGGCGTTCAGGTTGGGCTTGACCATGACGGAGTTCTCACGGTAGTACACCTCACCGTCCACCACGGCATAGCTGTAATTCTTCACGTTGGGGTCTGCGGGAATGGTATCCTGTATGGTTTCGTTCTCACCGGGGTCAGGCAACTCTGCGGCTTCGTACTTGCCGCCGATATTCTGAATGGTGTATCTGAGCTGCGTGGCAAGGTCCAAATCCTCATACGGTTCCACAGTAAAGTCCTGTCTGCCGTACTGCGTACTCTCCGAGGTCTGTCGGCCCAGCACCATCTCCGGGTGGTCGATGAAATACTGATTGATGGCAAAACCGTCCGCGTTCTCTCCCAGGTGTACCCACTCCGGCTCAATGTCGATGGGCCTGTCCCTTTTCTGCAAAAAGATGATGTCGGACACCACCTCCGTACCGGCGTTGGCCTTGAAGGCGTTGTTGGGCAGGCGGATCGCACCCAACAGCTCCGCCCGCTGCGCGATGTACTTACGGACTTCGGGAGATTGTTTGTCCATCGTATAGCGGGAGGTCACAAAGGCGATCACGCCGCCCGGACGCACCTGATCCAGCGTTTTGGCAAAAAAGTAGTCATGGATGGAAAAACCGAGCTTGTTATAAGCCCGGTCGTTGACCTGATACTGTCCAAAGGGCACGTTGCCGATGGCAAGGTCGAAGAAGTCCTTTCGGTCGGTGGTTTCAAAGCCCGCCACGGTAATGTCTGCCTTGGGATAGAGCTGCTTGGCGATTCTGCCGGTGATGCTGTCCAGCTCCACACCGTACAAGCGGCTTCCTTGCATCTCCTGCGGGAGAAGCCCGAAAAAGTTCCCGACGCCCATGGCAGGCTCCAAGATGTTGCCGGTCTGGAAGCCCATGCTGCCGACAGCCTCATAGATTGCCTTGATAACCGTGGGGCTGGTGTAGTGAGCGTTCAGCGTGGAAGCTCTGGCGGCGGCGTATTCCTCCGGGGAAAGTGTGGCGTATAGCTCGGCAAATTCGTCTGCCCAATTTGGCTTATTTTCATCGAACGCATCTGCCAAACCTCCCCAGCCCACATAGCGGGAGAGGATTTCCTGCTGTTCCGGGCTGGCCTGCAAGCCCTCAAATTCCAACTCCTTCAGAAGATTGATTGCCGCCATATTCGCCCGGAACTTGGCCTTTGCGCCGCCGACGCCCAGCTCATCGTCGGTGATGCGGAAGTTTTCTGCGTTCCGGCGAAGATTGTCCTTGTACTCCTCGTACATGGCTTTTTCGGCGGCTTCACGGTTGGGGAAGGTCTGCCACTCGCCGCCTGCCTGCACGGAAATGGGATTGGCGTCCACGACCTCCTCAAAAGATGGAGGCTCCGGCTCGTCAAAGCGCAGGGTGCGAATCTCCACATCATAGGGGAGGTTATTTTTGTCACCGGGATACACCGCCACGGTTTCCTCGGTGTAGGCAGGTTTTGGTTCTTTTTCGGGAACAGACGTATTCTCTGTGGCGGTCTTTTCCGGCTGCGGATACCGCTCCATGAGCCGCGCGAAGCTCTCCCTGCTCTCCGCACGGGAGATGGGATAGAAAAGCGTCGGGTCGCTGAGGGTAATATCAAAGACGCCGACGCTCTCGATGATATAGGGCTTTCCATTTTCCAGATACACCGTATCGCCTACGGAATACGGGAACGGTTCTCTCTGCGGGGCAGGAGCCGTTTCGGGAGCTTCCGCAACTGCTTCCTCCGGCACGCGCCAGCGGTGCTGCTCCACGTCCTCATCCGAAACATGAATGAGGTCGCTGAAATCGAGGTTTTCCAGCTCATTGGAAATAAGCTCCTGCAAAGAGCTGTACTGGCGGGTTTCCAGATGCTCATCGTCCAGATAGCGTTCCAGCCGATAATTCACAAGGTCGATGTTCACCTGAAGGGGAATCTCATCGTCGGTGACGGTGGTATAGGCGACGCCGATCTTCACCGGGTCGCTGAAATCCACCTCTGAGCCGTATTCGCTCCGGCAGAAGTCGGAGATCAGTCCCTTTGCACGCTCTAAAAGCGCCTGCTCCGCCTGTCCTTGCAGCTCCAGCCGGTACGCCTCCGCCTGCCATTCGCTTGTAAATTCCTCGGTCACGCCGTCCGCGTCCACATGGTAGCCGTGGGTCTCGTCGTCCCACACGGCGTACAGGGTACGAAAGCCCCGGTCAAGGCTCACCACATGAAAACGGTCTGCGGGGATAATGGTTTCTGCGGTCGGCTCACGTCCCGCTACCTCTGCGTGCGCCCGTTCATCCGGGTAATCGCCGTAGATACGCAGATACTTCCGTGCCTGCTGGTCGTAGATGGCTGCGCCGTCATACGCAAAGCCGTCGCTTTCCATCGCGCCGTCCACATAACCCTGTGCGGCTTTTTCTGCTTCTTCCAGCGTTTGATAGTCCCGTTTCTCATCAAAGCCGTTTTCAAAGTGATGATACGCCACTACCTGATACTGTGGTGCCATCCGGTCGGCATAATCATCAATCATTTCTTTCGTCAGCCATTCCGGTTTTTGGGGGAGCGCGTCATACAGCTCCCGCATTTTGACGATCTGTGCATAGACGCTGCCCGCCCACAGATGCTTTTCTGCGCGGTTGCCTGCGCCAAGAAAGTATTCGCAGTCTGCCCGCAAACGACCCAAAAGGCGATAGTCCGGGTTGTTTTCCAGCAGAGACTTTTCCTGTTCTGTGAAGAATTTATCTTCTCGGATGAGCTGCGCGATACGCCTCTGCACCTTCGACCATGTCAGTTCGGCGGTTTCCGGGCTTCCAGCGCGGACGATAAAGAGATTGTTGCCCTCCTTGCCGCCGTACTCGCGGGCGAGCCATGCGGCGGTTTCTTTTTCGCGCCCGTGCTGCTCCATATACCGCACTACGGCGTGCTTGCTCTCGATATTTCCGTTCCATGCACGGAGTGCATCGTCTATATCGTCCTGCGAGAGCGGACGCAGCAGATCATGGAGCCGCGCATAGGTTCCCTCAAAAGTCTCTCGGTGCAGGCGGCTGCGGAACTCCGGCATATCCGAAAATAGCCGGATAAGCTCCATATCTTTTGAATTGAGAACGGCGCGGCGCACGGCTGCATTACACTCGATCTCCGCATTTTCCCGGTCAGAGTGCCCGCAGGCGTTGCGATAGGCCGTATCCTCCGAAACCGCTACCATCACCACCGGCCTGTAATGCTCCAAACGTTCCTGCACCGTGGGCTGAACTTGCTCTGCGGCGGGGTCGCGGAACACCCTCGTGCCGTCCGCGCCGAACTCTGCTTCATAAGCATTGATGGCGGCTTCTGCTTCATGGTCGATAGAGCGCAGCGTGTAAATGTGGCGCTCACCTCTAAAGTCTGGCGCTTCGGCGATCGTCACATCATACTTATCGCGCAATCTCTCTACATATTGCTCTAAATTGTGCGCCGGAACACCGCACATCTCCACACGGCCAGCACCGGGGATCGCTCTTGTGGTGAGGTTGAGATCAAGCAGCTCCGCCGCCTGTTTTGCGTCCTCGCCGTAAATCTCAAAGAAATCGCCCACCTGAAACAGCACGATGTCGTCCGGGTGGGCTTCCTTGATGGCATTGTAGTCGGTCTGTGCCTGTGTTGGCAGTTCACGCTCCGCTTCCTTTTCCCGCTGAAGCTGCTCAAAGCGCGCCTTTTCCTCCGGGGTCAGGAAACGGTCCTTCTGAATGAGGCTGTCAATCCTTGCGGCCACCTTCGTCCAGCTCAGCTCCACATTGGCACAGTCTGCCTTTTTCAGGACAATTCCGCGGCTGTCGTGGCTTTCATCACTATGGGATGCACCGGAAACGGCATGGGAGCGCCCGCCTATGCCGTACTCATCTTTGAGGAAAGCTGCCTTTTCCTTGCCGGTATGGTCGGCGGTGAAGTATTCGTAGATTCTGCTCTTGCCGCCCTCGACACCGCTGCCGCGATCCAGCGCGTGGTCGATCTCGTCCTCGGTGATAAAGCGCCCCAGCTCCGGCACTGCGGCCATTTCGGAGGAATACGCCCTGCGGGGCAAGGACAGGTTCCGCAGGCTCTGCCAGATGTTCTCCAGCTTGTGGTAATGGAAGCGCAGCAGGCTTCTGTCCTGCTCATGAGCGGCGTAAAACTGTGTGAACTCGCCGGAGAGCGTTTCACGGAAATCTGTGTTTGTCAGTTGCTCCGCCAGCCGCGCCGTTTCATCAGGGAATCCGCCGCCCCGCAGCGTATCCATACAGGAGAGATAGCCCTGTTCCCGCGCCTCGTCGCTGAGATCGTGTTTCAGATACCAGAGGGCTTGGGCAAGCTGCATCCGCTCATGTTGCCCTGCCTCGGCAAGCTCCACATTGGAGGCATACGCGCCGCTGTCCATAAGCTGGGAAATGTGCGCGGCGGCATCCTGCCATGCGATTACCTGCGCGCTGCGCACATACTCCGCGCTCCTGCCGGGGGCGATGTGGATGCCGTCTACGGCGTACCACGCGGAAAGCTCGCCCTCCGGCGTCTTAAAGCCGTTGCCGCCGTGAAAGGTGCTTTGCAGCAGCGCGGCAATGTCCTCCGTGGACTTCTGCTTCTGGAACGCGGCGGCAATGACCATGCGGGTGTTGTCCTCGTTGCCGCCCAGCCGCAGCACATGGTCAAGCTGCTCCTGAGAAACGGAAAAAGCGAAGGGCGTCTGCGCAACGCTCTCCGCTTCTTCTATGGCTGTAATCTGTTCCGCTTCGGTGGGGAAAAAGGATAGCTGACCGCCCCGTGCGGGGTGTTCTGTTATGCGTAGATCAGCTCCGCGAGAATCACTTCCTCCGCCTGCGCCTTGCAGGTGTTCATCAGGCCCACCCATTTCATTGGGTCGCGGGCTTTCAGAGCTTCCGTCGCTCCGGCCTCCGACGCCAGCTTCGGCATCATCTGCTCTAAGCGGCTCTGCGCTGCCTGCTCGATCTCCAGCAGGTGCGGAAACAGGGTCTCCTCCAAGATCATCTGGTTCCAGAGGATGGGGCGATGCTCCTTCAGGTACTTCTGGCGCATCCGTCCGTACTTGCCGAGGGGCTGCTCCGGCACCTCGATCTTCAGGTCGGGAATCATGTAATCTCCGTTCATCGTGTAAGTCAGGTTGTTCTCCATGCTCTGCCGTCCTTTCCGCGCTGTGTTCGCGCTCATAATTTCGTATGGTGACTTCGATCTGCCGCAAAACCTGTTCGTTGATCTCGCTGACCGCCGTGCCGAGTGCCGCCACCGTGCGCGGGGTGTTGAAATCAAAGATGCTGAAAAAATCCTCGTGTTCAAAGTGATCCTCCGGCTGCATCCCGCAGCGGGACATGAGGGAGTAGGTGATGCTGACCGCCGCGGCGTTTTTGAACGCCACTTCGATGTTGTAATCATCATACTCCTCCAGATAGGAATCCGCAACGATGCCGAGAATGTCACGGGAATGGTCGCGCCAGTATTCCGACGCAAGCCGGGATGCGACGGCCTCGAACTGCTCCGTCAGGCCGTTCCTGCCGGAAACGCCGTAATTGCGTTCCAACATGGCGCTCACGCTGTCCGTGTGCGCCTCCTTCAGCTCCCACAAGTTGACGCGGCGGGCGTTTTCCTTGCCGCCGGTGTCAGAAACGTCAAAGACGTATTTGAGCCTCGGCTTGTAGCCGGTAGCGTCAATGAGGGCGATGCCCGTGCTGCCGCGCCGGACATAGCGCCCCATCTTCTCGTTCCAGAAGTCATACTCCGCGCAGGCGGTGGCCTCCGGGCGCTGCATATAGATCATGAGCTGCTCATTGTAGGGGTACTTATACAGCCTTGCGGCGGTGGTCAGAAACGCCGTCCACGCCAGATGGCTGCCGGTGATCTGCCGCGCGGTGCGCTCCGCTTGCTCCGCGTAGGCTTGCAGTTTGTTTGGCATAAGCAAAATCCTCCCTTCTAAGAATCATAGAAAACACAAAGAGCAATCGAAATTCGATTGCTCTTTGTAAAAAAGTAGGGCACAAGCTGCAATTTCCTTTGCAACTATGGCGATAATCACTTCCTAAAAACTATACCATTCGAAAACGACTGTTAATGGCAATGAATAATCTAAAAGCTAATTTTTGTTATAAGTGCGGCTGAATTGTGTTCGTAATTCAAATTAGCAATTTCAGTAAACAGTTCGATTCCAGCATTACGCTTATAGTAATATCTTATTCATCAATCCTGCTTTCTGAACTATTCTCATACATGGAGTGATAGCGAGTTCGTTCACATTCCACTTCATCCCGAACGTATTCGCAATAACTCGAATACTCCGATTTCGTAGAATAGCTCTGCCTTTGGCTCAAATCCAACTCAATAGAGGAGTTCGGCATTCCCTGCCCCAGTCGCCCATCGGCTTCTGATGCAGCAATTAAGATATATGTTTTTCCGCTTTCAAGAAGTTGATCTCCCTCAAGCAACGAAATACTAAGTCCATCATAATTAACCCCGCCGTGTTTGAAAAACTCAATAGGCTCGTTTTTTCGTAGCTCACCTTTAATGTTCTCTAAAACGGTAATGGAGTAAACTGTATATGGCTTTCCTGTGATTGTTCCATCCTCGTTTTGTCTCAGATTCGTATACTCAGTTCTTAATTCTGATTCCACTCTGGCAACAAACACATAGTCTCCCCAACCTACAATCTCCGCAGGATTAGTCACGTCAACCATAAAACTTCCATCATCATAAATGGTGGGGACTTCAGCACTTAATGCAATGCTGTCGTATGCCTTTTCAGTTTCCATGATTACGGTGCTGCTGCACCCCACAAGTGCGAAAACCAACAGGGCACTTAAGCCCACTGTGATAACTCTTTTCATCGTATTACCTCCTCGAGTGATAATCGTTGCATTCTGTCGCTTCCCGTCAATATAACTCTGCCGCAGCATCGTAGGAGTCTTTATCATCTTGATGTAAAGAGGTCGGGAAATAGTGTGCATCTGTCATTACCGCAGAGGTATTATCTGAATTATGTCCCAACCCCAATGCATGTCCCAGCTCGTGAGCAGCAACGGATTTTTTCTCACTTGTTGACAAATCTTTCATGCTATAGATATTGAAGTAGATTTTTGCATTTACTCTATCCCTGTATCCATAATATCCTGCGGTCGCTGAATTAACATCGGTAACAAAAAGGTCTTGAACAACCCATGGGGAGTCCTCTCTAATGACCCCGCTTTTGTATCCGTTCCACAGATTCATTCCCCAAACAGTCTGACTATAATATGTAGTATCATAGTCCCAATCCAAGTGACCACCAGAATCAACATTGTCGCCCGTACCCAAATACACCGCGGCATGTGCTGTAAGGGACAAGCACATGGGAAGCAACAACGCAGCTACTAATGTGAACAGCAATCCTTTTTTCACAACAGCGTACCTCCTTTTTATCGACTTGTAATACTCCACCGCTTTTTCATGGAATAGCTACTAATAGGGTATGCTTTGAAAACTATGCACGATATACTCGAACATCATCCCCTACAGCACGGTAAACGGTAAAGTTACCAATGTAATCATCGTACCATACGTCATCGTCCCAAACTTCGCCAGTAGTCTTTTCATAAACGGGATAGACCCTAATTTTTACAGCATAAGAATATGTCGCTTCCCATTCAATTCTAAATGTGCTTGTTCCCTCAACTTCAAAGCCGAGACTTGCTTCAAGGAATTCTGCTGAAATGCCAGCATCAGCGGTATAGGTTGTTGAAATATTTATACCCTCATCAATTAGAACGCGGCCTGCAGGTCTGCGATACTCTTTCAAAAGAGTTCCTGTATCAGTGTAGGTTGTGGTTCTTTTATTCCTTATGACATATTCTCTGATGAATGTGTTAGGGGATAGATTCCTATTATTAGGGCTATCAGGGGAAATGGGAGTGTTTCTTACTCTGCGTTGGATGCATAGGAGTGTTGGGTCATACTCCTCACCGACAGAGGCTAAGTACCTACGTATATTTTCTTCACCTGAGATTGTAACTACTGTCTCATAGGCATTTTGCTCGGCATCTTGCCCGATTGCGTATGCGGGGAAAGCACAAAGGCTGAACATGGTCAATGCGCTTAAAAACATAGCAATAATTCTTTTCACTTGATTTCCTCCTTGTAATGTTGTGTATGTGTTATGTGTCCTTTCTTCCAAGGTTTCAGCGATTACCTCCTCCCATAGTAGGTTGCAGCGATTAAACTTGTGGCAATCATCAAAAGATATATAACCACAGCAATGCAGATTCCTGATGTCCACATAAATTTCCACGGTTTGCAAATGCAAATGGCTCCAATAACTGTTCCTGCCAGATATAAACCCCAGCTTATAACGCGGCACACGGTATACTTTGTGTTTAGAACATAGCGATGAATAAATAATTGTATATACACTCTCGCTGTAATCGATAGCTCCCAGATTATCATGCATAGGAATACAACAGGTTTTAGACCATAATGGTCAACAAAGCCACCAAACCCAGTAAACCACATACCAGAAGCTAAATCCTGACGATAAATTCCTGTCCCTGCAATTTTAGAAATAATCCAAATTGTCAGAACAGCAATGAAAGCGACCAGCGCCGTGATAAGGCTCACTGTTTCCGGCTTGAGTTGGATAATCTTTTTCACGTTATATTCTTGTACCGAGGAAACTTTTCCGTTTACATCATCAACTGCATCGTTCATAAGATAATCCAAGGAGCAGTCGAAATAGTTGCTGATTTTTATTACGTTTTCCATGTCTGGGATGGCACCCAGTTCCCATCTTGAAACGGCCTGCCGGGAAACATTCAACTTTTCAGCAACTTGCTCCTGAGAAAGGCCATTATGCTTTCTGAGAAATTGCAATTTCTCGCTAAACGTCATTCAACGAACACCTCCTGTTTTTATAGTAATAATACTGGATTATGGCTTCTTTTTCTACCAGACAAAGATGGAATCTGCGCAATTCTGTGTTACATCTCTGCAAGTTGCTCAGTCAGTTCCCCAAAAAAAGTATTAGAGGGAATCCTACCGTGTTATACCGTAGAGATTGGATAGCAAGACCAGCAGAATCCAGCCGCAATAATTTTACCATGTAGTAGGAGAGAGTTTCAATTTGTTGAGTCTATATTTCTGCAACTTTTTTATGAATGCAGCTTGTTTTTGCCGCCTCCCTCGCCGCCTGTTTCCGTTTCTCACTGTACGGCGCGGTCAGGCGGAAGGACAAGCGCCCCTTGCGGATGGTGAACTCCATGTCGCCTGTGTCGGGGTCTGCGTCCAGTTGACAGCACTCTGCGGGGTGCTGCACGGCGTAGGCGGTAAGGCGGTTCTTGAGGTCAGTATTGTGGGTGCGGATATGGATAAGGGATTCTTTCTCGTCAAAGGTGATCTCCGTGATTTTCTGAGCTTTTGTCAGTCCTGTTCTCATAAATGGCCTTTCTGCGTTTCCTGCGCGAAGCAGGCGCGATTTTGGGGTATTTTCTCCGGCTCATGACTTGGGAAAAACGGCGATTTTCAAACAGAAACGCGCCGGATGATACATTCCTCATCCGGCGCGCTCCCAGCGGCGAATCTGCGATTTTTCCGGCTCTTGACCGTAAAACAGTCAGCTTTGCTCAGAGGTCAAAATCCGGCGTCAGGTCAAGGGCAGCGTACTCCGCGTCGGTAATGTCGCGCAGCTTTGCGAGGGCGCTGTCCGTCAGCTCCCGCAGCTCGGCCTCCTCCGCGTCCAGATACCCCCGCATTTCTGTGAGGGCTGCGATCAGGCCCTCGCGGGTGCCTGCCGCGTTGTAGATGCTCATAAGGCTGACTTCATCGTGGGTGAAATGCTTGTCGTTCATATCAAAGCTCTCTTTCCGCGCTCCGTTTGGGCGCTGTTTTATTCTTCGACTGCTCCGGCGTCTTTTCCCTGAGCTTTTCCAGCACGGAGGGCTTCTTCTGTTCGCGGTGGGAGGCCGCAGCCAGCTCCGTCAGGGAGATGGAAAAGCCCGCCTTGACCTGCGCCTCCAAATCGGCCACGGTGGGCTGCTTAGGGCCGTTGTTGATGATGCCGTCGATCATGCCGTAGTCGTCCTCCATGGCCATCTCCGCATTTTTGAGGTAGTTCTCCGGCTTGAGGAAATTGGGAAGCTCCCGGAAGCCGATGCTGTCAACGTAATGACAGGATACTACGCCGTTTTGCTTTAGGGCAACGATGTCGCTGACCGACAGGCTGTGTCCCTTGAAATCCGCGGGGTGATCCACGTTGAACCGCTGATAAATCATATCCAGATTGGTTTTGTTGTCCCCATAGTCGGCAAGCCCGCCGGTGTAGATCGCGTCGTAGCCGCCGCGCTCCGGCGTGACGCCCTTGCTCTGCAAGTAGTCGTAGTTCATGAAGCGGTAAGCGTCCAATTCACCGCCGCGCCGAATCTGATAGATGAGGAAAGCGTCCTGCGGGTTTTCCAGAAACAGCTTTTCCGTGTCTGCCTGTTCGCTCAGCGTCACAACGCCGCGCACCGCGTCCCATTCCTCTCGCTCCACGCCGAACACGCCGGTGTGGGAGGAAATGTCATCTGCGTCCAGCGCCATGGCCTCGGTGTTGTCGCCGTAGAGCAGAAACACGGGAACGTCCTGCATGAACAGCTCCATGGCGCGCTCCTTTGTCAACGGCAGCATGGCGTTGCCGTCCGTGTAGCCGTACTGATACATCTCTGAAAAGCCGATGCCGGTATCCGGCATGGGATAGCCCTGCTCCAGCTCCGGTAGGGGCGGCATCTCATCCTCAACATTCGGCGTTTCTGTTTCAATCTCCGGCTGCGGTTTCTCCTTTGCCCGCCATTCCTGACGGGACAGGCCGTTGATGCGTTCCAGAAGCCCATGGGAGCCGTCGTCGATGCCGATCTCGTCTGCCAGCTTGACGAAATCCTCCAGCTCCTTCCGCAGCTCTGCGTCCTCACCGGCAAGCAGCCTGTCCGCCACCGCCTCCGCTGTGGGTTTGTCCGCGCTGTCGGGAACGTTCAGACCCCGGCGCAGGAACGCCGCGTAGTCGGCGGCAAAGGCCAGCGCGTCCTCGCGGGTGGGCGGGATGGTGACAAGCTCATATTCCGTGTCCTTGGGAAGCTCGATGCCGCACTCCTTGCAAACCTCCGCGAAGTGCTTCTCCACATCGGTGATGATGCCGTTTGCGGTTTTGCCGATGGTGTCCAGACTGGCACGGAACTCCGGCAGCTCGGCGTTTTTTGACCATGTTGCCACATAGCCGAAGCTGTTCGCGCCGGTTTCAATGCCGAAATAGGCGCAGACCATGAAGGAGATGCTTTCGGCCTCCACCTCCTCGGTATTGCGGCTTTTGACCTTGCGCTCCGCCGCCTGCTGCAAGCCGTAGTTGTGGAGTTTGGCGTGGGCGATCTCATAGACGGCGGCGGATACCGTCTGCACCTCGCTCATACCCTCCCGCAGCGTGATGCTCTGGGATTTGGGGCTAAAATAGCCGTCCATATCGGCGGACAGAGGCTTTACCTCCACCGGCACGGGAGAGGAACGGCGCAGCGCCTCCATGAACGCCTCATAATTCTCCACGCTTCCGGTCAGGTTGGCGACGGGGCTGGCCACGCGCTCCGGCAGGGGTTTTCCGTCCGTCTGGGCGTAGTCGAACACCTTCACCGGGCGGAACATGGGGATTTCAATCTCCTTTTCCTCGGTGATGATTTTGCCGTCCGCGTCCAGAATGGGCAGCTTGGTGTCCGGGTCGAGCTTTTCCTGCTCGATTTTCTTCTTATACGGCGTGGGCGCGATGATGGTGATGCCCTTCTCGCCCCGCAGCACATGGCGGGAGAACTTGTCCCGCCAGCGGTTGTAGCCCGCCACAAGTGTGGCGTCCGGGCGCTGCAAGTGGATGAGCGCCTGATTGTTGAGGGAATAGTTGTGAAACCGGCTCATGGTTCGCAGGTAATTGCGGTACTTTTCCATATCGCCGGATTCAAAGATGTCGCGGATACCCGCCTCGATGCGGTCGGTGATCTCCTTGAGCTGTTCTCTGTTTTTACCGGGCTTCTCTGGCATTTTAGCCTCCTTTCATCAGGTCGATACGCAGGAGCTGAAGCCCCCGCGAAAGATATTCCCGTAAATCCGTTTTTCCGCAGAGATAGCGGATGTCGCCTGCCTTGTCCTGCTCACGCAGCGTCCACAGGTCCGCCGCCCACCGGACAAATACCGCGTCCGGCGCGTTGAAGGGCTTTTTGCGGCGAAGATAGAGGCTGTGCCGCCCCAGCACCATGATCGTGCAGACGGTATTGACCACATCGAGAGAACATTCGTTGAGAACGGCGATCCTCCGTTCATACGAGGCCGCGCCCAACAGCTCGCGCAGCGCAGGCTTGGCATTTTCAATCAATGCCGGATAATCCGCTCTTGTCGGATACGGAGATTTTCGTGTCATAGGCCCTTCCTTTCATTTCATGGGCTGTTTACCCCTAAAATGGCAGCGCCCGCGCAGGGGTAGGCTTTCCTGTGCGGGCGCTCGGTTCTTATTCGTTTTCGGAGTATATACTCCTTGCGGGCGGCGTATATCCGGCGTTTTTGGCGCGTTCTCTGGCGGCCCTGCGCCGCTCGTCGCTGAACGGCTCCCGGACGCTGACGCAGCTTTTCGGCACGGCGTAGCTGACCGCTCCGGCGTGGACGGCTTTATCCGGGTACACCTTGTCCGGGTATTTCTCCGCAAGGCGCTTGAGCTTGCGCTTCAGCTTGGGGTCGTGGGTGTAGATGCTGGCGGTGGATTCTTCCTCGTTGTAGAGGATGATACTTTCCTGCTCCAGCTTGGAGAGCTTCATGTCCTCGCCCCCTTGTCAAATTCCAAGCGGAAGCGGACGCTCTCGCCGGTATCCTCCAGCACGGCGGTAGCATCGTAGGTGCCGCCTGTCTTTTCGGAATAAAGGCCGGTGAGCTTCACCCGCCCGTCTGCCAACAGCGCGGCGGCGACCTTTTTTGTCAGAGCGGCGCGCTTGGCGGCAAAGAACTTGTTGTCCCGCCACAGCCCGAAGCGGCAGTCGTTTTTCTCGCAGAAGAAGCCCTTTTTGCTCTCGGTCACGTCGCTGCCGCAGCGGGGGCATTTGCCGATGATCTCCCGGCCGGAGGGGAACAGCACCTCCGCGCCGGAGATGACCTGATAGGTTTTCACCAGCTCCGTAAGCATATCCGCAATGCCGGTCATGAACTCGTCCGGGGAAAGCTCGCCGCGCTCCACCTGCTGCAAGCGGTATTCCCATTCGGCGGTGAGAAGCGGGGACTGTAACTGCTCCGGCAGCACGGTGATGAGGGAAACGCCGGTATGGGCAGGCACAAGACTGACGGCCTTCTTTGCCCTTTTGCGCTCCACAAAGCCCGTGGCTACCAGCTTTTCGATGATGGCGGCGCGGGTGGCGGGCGTTCCCAAGCCCTTTCGCTCGGCGTCCTCCGGCATATCTTCCTTGCCCGCGTTCTCCATAGCGGACAGAAGGGTATCTTCGGTGAAGTGCTTGGGCGGCGTGGTCTTGCCCTCCTTTACGGCGGCTTCGGCGCAATCCAATACCTGCCCCTCCGACAGCTCCGGCAGCGCGGCGTCCTGCTTTTCCTGCGCGAGATACCGCTTCCAGCCGGTATTAAGGACGGTTTTGCCCTTGGCGGTGAACTCGGTACCGCCGCACTCCAGCGTAACTGTGGTTTCCGCATAGCGGTGTGCATCGCTGACCGCCCGGAGAAGCTGCCCCGCCACAAGGCGCAAAAGCTCGCGCTCGCCCAGCGGCAGGACGGAGGTATCCGCCTTGCCCGCGCTGGCGGTAGGGAGGATGGCGTGGTGGTCGCTGACCTTGCGGCTGTCGCAGACCTGTCTTGCGTTCACGCCCTCCGGTGCGGTGGTTTCGCAGATGGCGGTAGCAACGGTCACAAGCTCCGGCACGGAGGCTTCCAGATCGTCGGTGAGGAAGCGGCTGTCCGTGCGGGGATAGGTGCAGAGCTTTTTCTCGTAGAGGGCTTGCAGGTAGTCAAGCGTCTGCTGTGCGGTGTAGCCGAGGCTGCGGTTGGCCTCCCTCTGGAGCGCGGTCAGGTCATAGAGCCGGGGCGCGTTCTCCGTTTTCTCCGTGCGCTGCACCGCCTTGACCGTGACCGGCTGACCGGCGCAGGCGGCGGCGAGGGCGTCCGCCTCCGCTTTCTCTTTGAACTTTTCGGACACGGCGGCAAAATCGCCGCAGCGAAGATTTACCGTGTAAAAGGCTTCCGGGCGGAACGCCCCGATCTCCGCCTCCCGCTGGACGATGAGCGCCAGCGTGGGCGTCATGACGCGCCCCACGTTCAGAGTGCGGTGGTAGAGGACGGAAAACAGGCGCGTGGCGTTGATGCCCACCAGCCAGTCCGCGCGGGCGCGGCAGAGGGCGGACTGGTGCAGCCCGTCGTATTCCCGTCCCGGACGAAGGTCCGCAAAGCCCTTTCGGATGGCCTCGTCCTCCATGGAGGAGATCCAGAGCCGCTTCATGGTCTTTGTGCAGCCCGCCATGTAGTAGACGGTGCGGAAGATAAGCTCCCCCTCGCGTCCCGCGTCGCAGGCGTTGATGACCTCGGTCACGTCCTCCCGGCGCATGAGGTCCCGCAGCAGCTCGAATTGCCTGGATTTGTCCGCTCTCAGGGTATAGCGCCAGCTTGCGGGCAGGATGGGCAGATCGTCATAGCGCCACTTGGCGTACTTTTCATCGTACACATCCGCGTCGGCAAGCTCCGCCAGATGCCCATAGCACCAGCTTACAAGGTAGCCGTTTCCTGAAAGATAGCCGTCGTGCCGCTGCCTTGCGCCCAGCACGGCGGCGATGGACTGGGCGACGGAGGGCTTTTCCGCGATCACTAATTTATGGTGTGTCATATTCATTTTTCTCCTTTTCTGCATAGCAAAAAGCAGCCCCAAAGGACTGCTTTTCGTGTCTGTTTTTCTAATCGTATGTGGGTCAGGGCCGTTCAAGGCACCGCTTCCGGTATCGCTCGGCAGCCTCGGCAAAGGCTTTGCGCTCGGCGTCGGTTGGGTCCCGTGTTCCATCCAAAAGGCGGCACTGTTCATAGCTTTCCACCGCGCCGGTCAGCCTGTCCAGCAGCGCCTCCGGCGTGAGGCAAATCTCAGCGGTGTCCCAATTTTCACGCCTGTCATCCCATGTGAGGAAGGTACAGCCGTGCCGGGTCGGCACCACCTCCACGCCGGTATCTTCTGTAAGGTGCTCCCTGAATGCCTCCAGCACCCGTTCAAAGCTCAGCATCCGTATCACATCCTTTTCCGCTGCATTTGGTCTTTCATGGGTACATTGTAGCATCGGTGGGAGAATGCGGCAAGGGTCGGGGTCCTAACGCTCCGGCGCTTTTGCCCGCAGTTTCTCTCGCAGGTCGGTGTCACGGTAGCAGGGACGGAGGCAGACGGTGCCGTAGCGGGAACAGCCGCAGCAGAAATGTCCCTCCGGGGCAGGGGTGCGCGGCGTTTCCTCTTTTCCCGGATAGGGGCGCTGCATCATCAGCCGCTCCAGCGGGTTTTTGGTGAAAAGGGTCATGCATCCGCGTCCTCCGTTTCCTCCGGCTCGTCCGCATCGTCCTCGTTTTCGTATTCCTCATCTTCATCCTCATCGCCGTAGTCGTAATCGTCCAAGTCCACAGGTCCCTTTGTGTCGGGCTTCTTCTTACGGAGCTTGAACCAATACAGCGCGCCGCCGCCCGCCATCAGGAGCAGCAGCACAATCACAACAAGACCGCTGCCGGACTTCTTTTCGCCGCCGTCCTTGTCGGGGCTGTCGCTCGTATCCGGCGTCGGGTCGGGCTCCGGCGTCTTTTCCGTAGCCTTTTCCTTGCCCATGCACTCCGTCATATTGGTCTTGCAGACTGCGCAGGCGGTGTTGACCGCACCTGCCTCGCACTTGTCCTTGCAGGAGCAGACGGGGGCGGAATCCTCGTCGATGAGTGCAAGCAGGTCGCTTTCGTCCACAAGGTTGAGGAAGTAGGTTTCATACCGTTCGCCGTCCTCGTCCAGCGGCTTATCGTAGTCGATCACCAGATAGAGGGTATGGCCGTTGCGGGTTTCTACCGCGATGAACTGCTTGTTGGTGTGCTTGTCATAGAGCAGGTCGCGGGTGACGGCGCTGCCGTTTTGGGAAAAGCCCGTCCCTTTCTCAATGGCGACAGGCGCGGCGGTATCGGTGGGCTCCTGTGCTTTCGCCGACTCTGTGGCTGCGGGCGTCTGTGCCGCAGCGGGCTTTCCCGTGCTGCCGGAGGCGTTGGAGGGCTTTCCTGCACCGGTATTGCTGCCGTTGCTGCCGGTATTGCCGTTGCTGCCGGTATTGCCGGAGGATTGCTTTCTGCAATCGCAGTCTGCGGGACAATGGGCGCTGTGCTGCTCCGGCGTGGGGCTGGGCGCAGGCGTTTCCTTTTCATAGAAGGGGTTGGCGATCACCAGATAGCCCGTGCGGTTGCCCGCGTTGTCCACGCCCATGATGTAAAAGTGGGAATCCCGCGTGTTTTTGTCAATGCGGACGCTGAACTCGCCGTTTTGCAGGGTGGTGTAAAGCTCATCGTTCACGTAGACCCCGGCTATGCCAGAGAGGGTGTCGGCAGCCTCCACGCGCAGCAGCGTACCGCTGACGCCTGCCCGCAGCCGGGGCGCTTCAAAGTCCATACAGGATACGGTCAGCTCCTTTTTATGCTCCGCGCCGTAGGTGTCGGTGACAAAGAAAAACACGATACCGTTGTCCGGCACCGTGTAGCGGGCGAGGCCGTCGTGGGCAAGCTGCTCCGTCAGGTCTGTCCTTTCGGCGGTTTCCCGAAGCGCCGCCTCTACCTTCTGCCAGCCCGCGTTGTTTTTGTCCCTGATGCGGACCGTGACCGTCACCGGCGCGTTGTGCCAGCCTGCCGGAATATCCGCATCCAGCGCGTATTCCGCCTCCGGCTGCGGCGTTTCCGTCGTTTCAGGCGGCGCGGGAGCCGGTTCCTGTGTGTCCGGCCCTTGCTCTGCCGGAGGGGGCTCCGGCGTTTCTTCGGGCGTGACGGGAAGCTCGGCCTCCATGATCTCTGGTGTGCTTTCCGGCGCGCCGCCTGCCGGGGCGTCCTCCATATCCGTCGCCATGGCCATGCCGGACATGGTGAGGAACATCAGGGCAAGGCAAAGGACGGCGGCAACGCCGCGCAGCAGCCGGTTGTTATTCTTCTTCATGCACATAGTCCGTATCCTCCTTGGTATTGGGTGTGATAAAGGGCGCGCCGCCCCTTTTGAGCTGTGTGAGGAACTGCGCCAGCTCCTCCATGCTCATGCCGGTGGCGCGGGCAAGGCCGATGATGTCAGTATTCTCCAGCTCGACGATGCTCTCGTCAAGCTCCCGGTTGCGGGACTGGAGGGCGGCGATCTTCTCATCGTTTTTCGCCCGTTCAGCCTTGAGCTTTATAATCTTAGGGTTCATTTTTGGCTCCTTTCTGAGAGATCAGGGCGCAGGTAAACGCCCGTAAGCAAGGAAATGGGATTGCCAGTAGCTTGAATTGAGGCTTGTGTACTGGATGGGGTCGCCACAGTGAAGCATCATATCATTGCCGACGTAAATGCCCACATGGGACGCGCCGGTGGTGTCATAGGTGCCTTGGAAGAACACCAGATCGCCGGGGCGCAGGTTGGCGGCGGACACCCGCGTACAGAGCTGGCGCAGTCCCTCCGCGCCCAGCCTGCCGAAGCTCCAGCCCACGCCGCAGTTGTTGTAGACATAGCTGACGAAGCCGGAGCAGTCGAAGGAGGTGGCGGGCGTGCTGCCGCCCCAGACGTAGGGGTAGCCGAGATACTTCTCCGCCTCCTTGATGATGGCGGCGAACTGCGCGTCCTCCAGCGCCTCCGGGGGTATCTCGTACTTCTCATAGTCGGCGGTGTAGTATTTCCCGATGTACTCCGAGCCGCCGAACAGGTCCGGGCGGTTGCCCAGCGTCGCCATATACATGGCATATAAGGAGAGCTGATCCTGCGACATGATATAGACCGGCACATGGGAGAGGTTGAAGTTTTCCAGCCGGACTGTGCAGATGTAATAGGTGTACGGCACCTGCACGGTATATTCATAGCTGTGCAGATTGCCCTCCGCATCGGTATAGTAGCCGGTGCGCGTTTCGGTGCGGTATCTCGTTTCCGTGGTGACGGTTTCCGTTAGGATGTACTGCTTCTCAAACAGCATATCGAGTATGCCGCCGACCTCGGAGATCGTCCACTCCCTGCCCATAAGGGCAGTGACGGCGGAGATCAGCACATAGGGGTCATGCTCGATGTCGTCCAGCTCGAAGTGGTACTCGTCGTAGTCGTGGGTGCTTTCGTAGGTATCGAGATACTGCTGCAATTCCGCTTCCATGGCGCAATACTGCGCCTCTGCCGCCAGCATATCCGCGTCCTCGCTGGGGTAGGTGGATACGTTCACGCCGGTTGCCCCGCCCTGAATCAGCAGGGAGCAGGAGGAAACGGTGCAGAGGATGAGGACGATCATTGCCGCGATGCCGCCCACGATAAGAAAGCCCTTTTTGTGACGGGCGATGAACTCGCCGGCTTTCTTTGTGTTCTCCGCGGCTTTCCGCGCCGCCTTTGCCGTGGCTTCGGAGGCTTTGACCGTATTCCCGGCGCTTTTTCCGGCTTTGGCGGCGGCGTACTCCCTCTTGATGGCCTGCTTCTGCTGCCAGCGGGAGTAGGGATTGCTGGAAAACTGCGGGTCATGGTGCTGCGCCGTTTTGTCCAACGCGCGGAGGTTGGCGCGGTCTGCCTTGGCCTCGGCCCGGTCTGCGCGGCGGTAGGGCTTCTCCTTGTGGGAGCGGTGGGCGTGCTGCGCAAGGCGCACGGCGCGCTCCGCCGCCTGCTCCACGCCGTGGGCGCTCTCCACACCCATATTGTCCTGCTCATGCTCCCGAATCTCCCTGTGGACGGCGGATAGCGCCGCCGCACCGGGCGCGTCCCGCAGGGCGTGGGTGAGTTTGGAGGGCGGTCGCTTCTTGTCCACCTCCTCGAAGGAAAGGCGCGTTGTGACCGTACCGGTTTTCGGGTCAACGACGCGCTGCTTTTTCTTCACAGTTTTCTTGGGTATCTTCGCCTCGGCCTTTTCCAGCTTCTTCATGCGCTTATCCGCTTTTCGGATGGTCTTTTTCAGTTCCGGCGCTGCCATCTCCTCGTCGGTAAACAGCAGCCGGGGCGAGCGTTTGCTCATGGAAATTCACCTCCTTCGATCCGTTTCTGTGCCAGCTTGCAGTAGTCCGGGTTCAGCTCGATGCCGATGTAGTGCCGTCCGAGCTGCCTTGCCACCGCCGCCGTAGTGCCGGAGCCGAGGAAGGGGTCCAGCACCACGCCTCCGGGCGGGCAGCCTGCCAGCAGGCAGGTTTCCGCCAGCTTGGGCGGGAAAGCGGCGAAATGCCCGCCCCTATACGGCACGGTGTTGATCTGCCATACGTCCCGCTTGTTGCGAAGCTGCGGGATCTCAGACGCTGCATACCCGTCCGGGCGGTGGTCGTTGATGCGCTGATGCTTCTGACCGGGGATGCCGGCGGAATACTTGTTGCCTGCGCCGAAGCCCCGCCTCATCCGCGCGGGTGTGGACTCCGCCACCGGCTCCGCGATGGCGGCAGCATCGTAATAGTAGCGGCGGGACTTGGACAGCAGGAAGATATGCTCATAGCAGCGGCTTGGCCTGTCCTTGGTGCTTTCCGGCATGGGATTCGCTTTCATCCAGATGATGTCCGAGCGCAGATACCAGCCGTCTGCCCGCAGCGCGAACGCCAGCATCCACGGGATGCCGATCATGTCCTTTGCCTTGCAGCCCTCCACCTTGCCGTTGATGGCGACCGCCTGCCCCGTCCTGCCGTTGGGGTACTTGGGGTCGAGGGCTTCGCCCTGATTGCCCTTTCCGGCATAGGTGTCCGCGATATTGAGCCAGAGGGTGCCGTCCGGCGTGAGAACGCGCCTGACCTCACGGAAAATACCGGTCAGGCGCTCCACATACAGCGCCGGGGTTTCCTCCCGCCCGATCTGCCCGTCCACGCCGTAATCCCGCAGGGCGTAGTACGGCGGAGAGGTGATGCAGCAGTTCACGGAATTGTCCGGCAGGGTTTTCAGCACGGTCAGGGCGTCGCCGCAGTAGATGCGGTCAGCCTGCATAGTCGAACTCATCCCTTAGAAGCGTGGTAAGCCCCTCGACAGCCGTGAGGATGTCCCTGCACACGCCGGTCAACTCAGATATGGCCGGTTCTCCGTCATACTCAAATACGTCGGCGTCCTCATTGTCCTCGTCCACCTCACGCTCTGCGGCGTATTCGCGCTCCATGCGCTCGGCATACTCGCAGCAGCGTTCGCCGGGGCAGCAGGGATTATCCGCAGGAACGTAACCGGCGTATTCCGGCTCGATCAGGTCGTTTTCGATGAGGTCGGACAGGTCCGCAAGGTCGCGGGACTTGAGGTAATTGAGCGCCCTGCCCCAAGAACTGAACATCTCCTCGCAGCGCTCGTCAAAGTCGAGGGTGGATCTGCGTACAAGGTCCAGATAGCTGTCCTTCTCAGCTCCGTTTTTGATGTAGTGCATGAGGATGGTCGCCATCCACAGCAGCTCCAGCTTTTCCTCGATGTGGCGCAGATAGTCCTCGCCGTGGATCAGGTACAGATTTTCTTTTTTCATGGTGTTACGCTCCTTATTCGTTTAATCATTCAGTTGGAAGCGGCCTCGCCGCAGCGGAGTAGCTCCCGGAACAGGCTCTTGCCCATGGGGGTGATGAGTGTGTATGCGCCGCTGTGACCGTTGCGGACGTAATCCCGCACGCGGAACAGCCCGCGGTTGCGGGGAATGGCGTAGGGCATGAGGTTCCCCGCAGGGCTGCGGTAGAGAAAGCCGGTCTGCTGGAGAAAGCGGGCAAACCAGCGCTCAGGCACATTCAGCTCCTTTGCCGTGGTGCGAAGGTTGGTGCAGCCGTCCGCGTCCATAAAGGCGTCGTAGTAATCCGCCTTGGGCAGCAGCGTTTGGCGCTCCGCCCTGTGCCGCAGGTTCTCCGCATGGGCGGCGTAGAGGCTTTTCATCAGCGCGTCCAGTAGCTCAGGGTGCTCGGCGAACAGCTTGAGCTTCTCGTCGGTGATATACACACCGTGCTTGCGGATGGCCGGAATGACCTCATGGGTGATCCAGCGCTTGAACGCCTTTGCCTCCGGCTTGCGGGAGGTGATCACCAGCGAATACAGTCCGGGTTCGTTGATGATTGCCATGCGCTGTTTCCCGCCAAGGGTATCAATAGTACTGATACCCTTTTCATCATCATCCAGACGCTCAACCGTCATGCTCGGATTCCCCAGTTCCAGCGCTTTGCACACATCCGCCGCTACGAACCACGGCTCGCCGTTGAGGTTCAGCGTTCGCACCTTTCCAAAGGCGTCGTTTTCAAAAATCATCAGTTTGTTTTCCATCGTGCAATTCCTTTCTTGTTTTGTTATGCCGTCTGCTCCTGTGGCTTGGTGGTAAGTAGGTCATAGAGTTCCCCGCGGGGGAAACGGTCTACAAAGGGAAGAATGACGTTGCCGTAAAAAAGCAGCCCTTCGCCTTCACCGCTGTGGGTGACATACGAGAGCTGATGCGGGGAGATATTGAGCTGTTTGGCGAGAATCTGCCGGTCGCCGCTGGCTTGATTGAGCATGAGGATGAAATCGCTGTTCTCAAAGATGTTCTCCACCTCGCGGGAAGAAAGCAGGTCCTTGACATTCTGGGTGATGCCGGTCGGAATGCCGCCCCACTTTCGGAAGCGCTTCCAGATTTCCACCGTGTAGGCGGCGGTCTGCTCTTCGCGTAGCAAAAGGTGCATTTCGTCAATGTAGTAGCGGGTGGATTTGTGGGCTTCCCGGTTGACGGTCACTCGATTCCACACGGCGTCCTGCACGATGAGCATCCCGATCTTCTTGAGCTGCTTGCCCAGCTCCTTGATGTCGAAGCTGACAATGCGGTTTTCAATGTTGATGTTGGTGCGGTGGTTGAACACGTTGAGAGAGCCGGAAACGTAGATTTCCAAAGCCGTGGCGATGTACTGCGCCTCCTTTTCCTCCTGCCGCCGCAGCTCGTTATACAAGTCCTCCAGAATCGGCATATTCTCCGGCACAGGGTCGCTGAGATAATCCCGGTACACCATGCGCACACAGCGGTCGATGATGGTCTTTTCCACCGGCATGAGGCCGTCCTTGCCGCCCACGATCAGCTCGCAGAGGGAGAGGATGAAGTCGGATTTCAGGCTCAGCGGGTTCTCATCGTCGCTGTAATTGAGGTTTAAGTCCATGGGGTTGATGTAGTGCGGGCTTGTTGGGGAAATTTTGATGACCTGCCCGTGCAGACGCTCCACCAGCGGCCCGTATTCAGCTTCGGGGTCGCAGATGATGATGTCATCGTCGGTAACGAGGAACACGTTGGCGATCTCCCGCTTCGCCGCAAAGCTCTTGCCGCTGCCGGGAGTACCAAGGATGAGGCCGTTGGGGTTCTTGAGACGCTTGCGGTCTACCATGATGAGGTTGTTCGACAGCGCGTTCAGCCCGCAGTACAGAGCTTCCTTGCCGTCCTGAAACAGCTCCTGCGTGGTAAAGGGAATGAAAATGGCGACGCTGGAGGTGGTAAGGCCCCGCTGTATTTCGATCTGGTTCAGCCCCAAGGGGAGGCTGCTCATCAGCCCTTCCTCCTGACGGAAATCAAGGCGGGTAAGCTGGCAGTTGTACTTCTGGGCGATGGAGGCTGCCTGAAATACGTTGTTGTCAAGCTGCTGGCGGCTGCCTGCGGTGTTGACCACAATAAAGGTCAGCAGGAACATTCGCTCGTTGCGGCTTTGCAGGTCTTGCAGCAACTTCTTCGCCTCCGTGCCATAGGTGGCAAGGTCCGAGGGGATGATGTCCATGTCGTATCCGGCGCGGACGGCTTTTTTCTGCTCCTCGATGGTCATTTTCTGCAAATCGGTGATCTTTCGCTTGATGGTCTTGATGGCCTTGACCTGATCCACGGACTGGACGTGCATACTGACGATGAGGGAGCTTTCCATGTCGAGGAAGTCCGCCAGCATCCGGTCGTTCAGCTCTGGCGCTAAAATCTGCAAGAAGCTGGCGCAGCCGATGCGCCTGCCAACGCCGAAGGAGCGCCCGGTGCGGAACTCAAAGGAGCTGGGCGCGATGAAGTCCTTGACCGAAAGGCCCGATGGTGCCAGCCAGTCCCACGAGAAGCGGAACGGCTCCTGCTCGTCCATGTGCAGCATCCCGTGCAGCAGCCGCAGCCGCTCCGTGCCGTTCATCGGCTCCGCCGCCACGCCGAGGCGCTTGAAGTTGTTCAGGATGTCCGTTTCAATGCGCTCCAGCCTCGGCTTTGCCGCCTTCAGCCCATCCGCCTCCACGCCGAAGGTCAGGTACTTGGTCTTGATGAGGCCGTTGTTGCCGCGGGCAAGCTGGTTCTGGAGCATCTGGGTGTATTCCAGACGGATGCTGTCAAAATCGTCGCCCTGCGGCGAGATGGTGATGTACCTTGCGTAATTGTCCTTGTTGGCGGACATATTCACGAAGGAGAGCTGAAAGCGCACGGAGCTGTCAAAGTAGTTGAGGAAGTCGCACCAGCCGTCAAAGATGGCGGTCTTGTCCTCGTTCTGGTTGAGCTGGTAGTTGATGTCCTGAAACTGGACGGTTTTCGTGTAGTAGCTGTCCGTCACGCGGCAGATGCCGTCGGGGAACATCCGCTGAAACGGGATGCTGTCCTGCGCGGACTTCTGTTTCTTATCCTGCCGCTTCGCTCTTGCGATGGCGGCCTCGATCTGCCTGCGTTCGGCGCGGGTGAGTTTTGTGCGGGTGGACAATGCGATACACCTCCCGGTCTAAATTGTCCTGCCGTTCCAGAACGGCGTAGAAATTATTGGTTGCGTAAGGGCGCTGCTTGGGGCGCAGGAAGCAGACCTGCACGATGTTGCGGACGATCTTTTCAAGGGGCTGTCCGTTCTTCTCATACATGGCCAGCAGGAAAAAGGGCAGCATGAGCAGGATCATGCAGATCGCCGCCGTGCTGACGCCGGTATGGGCTTTGAGCAGGAAGAACAGCGGAACGCCCAGCGCCGCGCCCGCGCCGAAGCAGACGAGCTGGCGCTTCGTCAGGTTCAGCAGCACCTTGGTCTTGACTGCGTTCAGGTCTTTGGGTACGGGAACGTATGCCATATTGGTTTACCTCCGTCAATGACTGTTGAAAATTGACTTTGCGAGACTGCTGGTTTTGAACAGGGTGAAGCAGAGCAGCACCGTATAGCCCATGCACAGCCAGATCGCCGTGGAAATGTTGTCGTCTATGAGCATATTCTGTACCAGCACCGCATAGATGGCGATGCAGATGATGATGAGAAAGCCCTGAAACGCCAAAGCCAACAGGGAGCGGAGATAATTCTGCCCCATGCCGCCCCATTCCTTGCCCATCATGGTGGCCATGGGGATGGGCGCGATGCTGGTGACGAGGTATATCTCGATCATTCTGCCGTAGATAATGATAAAGATGCAGATGGTCAGCGCCCACATGGTGAAGCCCACCACGAAGGATTGCAGCCACAGCCCCAAGAGCGTCCACACGTTCATCTCCAGCAGCCGCGCCTCAAGGTCCGCGATATGGTCGGCAAGGTTGATGGAGGTGTTGCCCACGATAAGGCCGGAGGCGCGGTTGACCACGCTCTGCGCCGCCTCGAATACGCCCATGACGATATTCCATGTGTTGGACACGATGAGCACGGCAGCCGCCGTCTTGAATACCCAGCGAAAGAATACCCATGTGTCGATGTCGTGGAGGTTATTTCGGTCTGCTATGAGCTGGATCAGCTCCAGTGTCATCACAAAGGCGAGAATCACGCCTGCAATGGGCAGGATCAGGTTGTCCGAGAGAGAGCGGATCATGCTGTAAATGCTGGCGTTCCACGCCTGCGGGGTGCTGCCGATGTGTCCCGCCGCCTCCGCGACCTTGGCGTTGACGTTATCAAAGAGGCCGGTCAGGTTGTCCATGATGCCCCCGACCAGCAGCTCCTTGAGCCATTCGGTGAATTTTTCCCATATCAAATCCAATGGGTCAGCCCTCCTTTCCCGCCCCCGCCCGTGTCAGGCGGGCAGGGGCGAAGGGTTTTACATTGCGGCATGGACGGGATTAACCGAACAGCCCTTTGAGCAGCGGCACGAGAATCATACCGATGAGCGCCACACCGCCGCCCGCCATAAGCTGTTTTATCCCTAATTAGGAGTAAAACCTTGCTCGATGGCGGGCGGCGGCGTGTCAAAAAATATATGGAATTGTTTTAGAACTGCCCCGGCGTGGACAGGTCAGCCCTTGACCTGTTCCACCTCCGGGATGGGTTTGAGATTGAAGTGAATTTCGATAGAAATGTGTCGTGTCTTATCGCTGTCGATGTGTTCATGGACAACGATTTCTTTAATCAGGCGGTTTAGGGTGGCTGCGTCCAGCTCCGTGATGTCGGCATATTCCTGAATGGCGTCCACCCATTGTTTGGCGTCCATTGCCAGCCGCATTTCATCAGCCAGCTTCTTGCGCCCCTGTGCAACCCGTTCTTTCAACTCGACCTGTTCCTTCTGCGTCTTGTCCAGCATGAGATTGAAGTTGGCTTCGCTGATCCGTCCGGCAACCATGTCCTCATAGAGCCGCATCACCATCTTTTCCAGAACATCAATCCGTTCCTCGTCTTTTGTCAGGGAACGCTCCAACGCTTCCCGCTGGCCTTTCTGCTCGGCTTCGCAGGTGTTGGTCAGTTTCCCGGCAATGGCTTCCCCATCGGTCAGGGCAGCCTTGGCGCACTCCCGGATTTTGTTCAGGACAAGGTGGTAAAGGGTGTCGTACTCTACCCGGTGCTGGGTGCAATGGTTCTTGCCAAACGCCCCATAGGTCTTACAGGCGTAAATCTGCTGCGGGTGCTTGGCGTGGGTGGTGCGGATGGTCAGCGACTTGCCGCACTCGCCGCACTTGATAAGCCCGGCAAACAGGCTGGTTTCCCCATCCTGCCGGGGACGCTGGCGGGATTTCAGCTTGTCCTGCACGATGGCAAAACTCTTGCTGTCAATCAACGGTTCGTGCCGTTCCTCCACCACGATCCAGTCCTGCGGCTTCTTCTCCCCAATGGTGCCGATTTTGAAGCGGTAATCCTTCTTTTGGGAAGCTATCGCCCCGGTATAAACGGGATTCATCAGGATGTCCTTTATCACGGAGAAGTCCCACATATACCGCCCGTTTTCCGGGTCTTTCTTTTCCCATTTGGTGCGGACATTGCGGAAGCCCCGTTCCCGGTTCCACCATGTAGGGCAAGGCACCTTCTGTTCTTCCAGCCTGCGCCGGATGAAGTTGGGGCCGTGTCCTTCCAGCGCCCAAAGGAAGATTTGCCGGACAATGGGGGCGGTTCCCTCGTCCACCAGCAGGTGGTTTTTATCCTCTGGGTCTTTCCGATACCCAAAGGGAGCCACACAGCCGGTAAACTGGCCTTGCTGGGCTTTCAGAAGATACGAGGAATGTACCTTCTTGGAAATATCCTTGCTGTACATCTCATTCAGGATGTTCTTGAACGGCGCAATGTCGTTGTTGTCCCGCATGGTGTCGATACCGTCATTCATGGCGATATAGCGGACGCCGTGACGGGGGAAGAAGTCCTCGATCAGTGTGCCGGTCTGCAAGTAATTTCGACCCAACCTTGATAAATCTTTCGTTATCACAAGATTTATCTGCCTGCGCTCGATGGCTTTTAACATTCGTTTCAGGTCGGGGCGCTCCATGTTCAGCCCCGTGTAGCCATCGTCCTGATAGACTGCCACAACCTCCCATCCCTGCTTTTCGCAGTAGCTTTCCAGCATATCCCGCTGGTTGGCAATACTGGCGCTCTCCCCGTCAAGGTCATCGTCTTTGGAAAGCCTGCAATAGATGGCCGCCCGGAAGCTGCCCGCCAGAATTGCGTCCATGCCTGTGTATTCGTATCCGTTCATCATAACCGTTTACCCGCACAATCCAGACGGAACACGGTTCTTCTGAACCTCGTCTTTATTATATCCTAAATCTTGTGTTTTCGCAAGATTTTCCTTGCCGGTATTCTGCCCATATTTTTGGGCAATCAGGCTTACAAAGACATCCGCTGCGTCCAGCTCGCCGTCAAAAACTGTGGTAACATGAATCTCTGTTTTTGTTTTTGCCATAGGCAGTTATCCTCCATAATAGAATAGCCAGACAAGGAGAAGGTCGGCAACGAAGTCCGGCAACGGGCTTCAAAAAACTTCAAAACCATCTCTGTCTGGCGGTTTGGTTACAATTTATATTTTCTTTTATTTTTCTGTTGCTTTGGTTGCTGATAGGGGAAAAAGCCCGCAGTTACGGGGTTTTCCCCGGCAACCAGCCCGGCAACGGGAGTGCAACAAAGTCGGCAACGGGGTAGGATTTTCAGAAAGGTAGCTCCATCTGCTCTGTGACCTCCACAAATCCCTCCGGGATTTTTTCGGCTCCGTTGCTGGTATCCGTTGCCGGGGTTTCACGCTCCCAGCCCTTCTGCCTGCCGTATTCCGGGAACATCCGGGGATTGGAAAAGTAGTGCCAGCCTGTGACACAGTGGTTCATAATGTCGTTGACCTCCCGGATTTCCCATTGCTTCGGCTCGTCAAAGGGGTGGTTCAGGGCTTCCCGGAAAAGCTGCTTGGAACACACCATGCTGCCGGTATAGCGGTCAAGGTAGGCTTGGATCATCCCGGCCTTGGTGTCCTCCGGCATGAAATCCCGCTGGTGTTCTTTGAGATAGCGCACCATTTCGGTGCTGAAAGACAGCTTAAAATCCCCGCTGCGGTAAATGGTCATGGCTTCCGCCCATAGCTGCTCCATGTAGGCTCTGGAAGCGGCTTCATCGTCCAGAATGTGAACCTCGGCCTGTTCCGGGTACACCATGACCGGCAGAAAGCGCCGGTTGCCGGAACGGTCAAGGGGCAGGAAGTCAAGGGCATTGGAAGTACCACCGAACACGCATTGCCGCAGCCTGTCCTCCGGGTGGGTTTCGTATGGAATTTTATAGACCTCCTTCTGTCGGCTCAAAAAGGACTTGATTTCCTCAATGCTCTTGGCGTTTGCGGTGGCGATCATCTCCGACATCTCAATAATCCAGTGGCCTTGCAGCTTACGGTACACATTGTCATCGTCCAGCTTGCGAAGGTCATCGGAAAACCACTCGTCTTTCACGGCCAGCAGCCGGAAAAAGGTGGATTTTCCGGCTCCCTGACCGCCCACCAGACAGAGCATGACCTCAAACTTGCAGCCGGGATGAAATGCCCGGTGGATGGCTCCCAGCAGGAACAGCCGCAGGGCTTCATAGGTGTACGGGTCGCTGTCGGCTCCTAAAAAGTGGTGCAGACAGGTGCGGATACGCTCGGTTCTGTCCCATGAAAGGCCGTTCAGGTAGTCCCGGATGGGGTGATAGCCGTTTTCGTTGGCAACGATCCCAATGGCGGCGGCAATCTTCTTTTCGCTGGTCAGCCCATAGGTTTCTTCCAGATACAGGAGCAGATAATTCATGTCCGTGTCCGTGATGGCGGTGCCGGTACGGTGGTAGCCGATGGGCTTGATGATGTCGGTGCGCTCCGTCAGCAGATTTTTGGCGATTGCCCCGGAAAGTAGCGGGTCATTCTGAAAGACGGTCAGGCAGTTGCGGATACTGTTGCGGACGCCGCCTTTCTCGGTGCTTTCCAGCATGGCTTTGACTTCCTCAACGCTCCGGGGCGGCGGTGCTTCTTGCATGGTCTGTTCTGCGGCCTGCCGTATCTCCGGCGGTAAGCTCTGCCATTCGTCTTTCAAGATTGCTCACTTCCTTTCCACAGTCAATGATAAGGGCTGCCCGTTCCTCCATGTCCGGGGAGAGCAGCACATCCAGCAGATAGTCCACATAGTCCTGCTTTTGCAGGGCTTCCACAAACAGCGGGTGGAAATCCTCGTCTGGCGTCTTGGGGGCATAGTCCCGTTTCCAGCGGCACAGCAGGTTGCGGTAATTGCACAGCACCCGGAAGCAGTAGCGTTCCATGCGGCGGAACCGCTGTTCCGGGGTTTCCTGCGGTGGTTTCCTGTGGCTGGGCGGCTCCTTGTCCTCATAGGGGATGGAAAACGCCTGTGCCAGCATGAGGGCGGCTTCCTTTGGGCTGACAGCTTCCAGACGGGAAACAAAGTCGATCACATCCCCGTCTTCCTGACAGCCGAAACAGTGAAAGCGCCGGTCAACCTTCATGCTTGGGTTTTTGTCGGCATGGAAGGGACAGACGCACATCCCGTTTCGTCCCACCCGGATTCCGAAATGCTCGGCAGCCTGCCGGGTGGTAACAGACTGCTTGACAGCTTCAAATACATTCAAATAGATCCTCCTAAAATAAGAAAAGCGCCTGTCATTCTCGAAAAAGAAAATGGCAAGCGCCTGTTAAAGTTCCATATCCTGTTTTTTCTCTGTGCGGGGCTGCTGGCGTTTCTCGGCCTGTTCCTCCCGGATACGCTGCGCCCGCCCTTTGACTGCCTGCTGGATGGACGGCTTCTTGCCCGGCTCGGCGGTCTGGCGGTACTGCTCGGACGGAAGTACCTGATTGAGCCAGTGGCGCACATCCCGGAGAATCTTCACATCCTCCTGCACCGCTGAAAGGCGTTCCTTGTACTCGTCCACCTCTCCGGCAAGCTGCGTCCGTTCCGTGGTCAGCTTTTTGGTGCTATACTTGGTTCCCTCCAAATGCACCTTGAAATAGCGGACAGCGGCATTGTAGGCGTCCAGCTCGTCCCGATGGGCGGCGGCAAACTGTTCCTTTGGTTTCTTAAACCGGATAGCGGCATATTCCGCATGAACCGGCTTGTGGGCTTCAAAGTTGGCGATATGGGAAAGCAGGGTGTCGATCTCCTTCATGCGCTTTTCCTTCGGCTTCATCTCTGCCCGGATGGAAACGGCCTGCCCGCTGACAGTATCCAGATAGGCGTCCAAATCCTCCACGGTGGACAGCTCCTTTTCCCGCAGATAGCGGATGGCGTCCATAACCTTGTTGAAGTCGTTCACAGTGCCTTTGAGCTGGCCTTTGCTCGTCCAGCCGGTGCGCTCCTCCCGGCGCAAATCCAGATATTTGCCCAGCAGCTCCGGCAGGGTGGGTTCTTTCGATTCCTGCAATGTTTCCAGCAGGGTGGCTTTTTTCTCCTTCAGGTCTGCGATCCAGCCTTTCAGGTGGCGTACCATCTGACGGATCGACTGCATGAGCCGGTTGGCGGCGGTAATATCCCGGTTCAGGTTGCCGATGTTGGTCTGTATTCCTCGTTTCTCCATCTGGCTGACCGCTGGCCCCATGTGGACGGTGGGGATTTTATCAAGCCCCTGCCGCTCATAGGAGCGAAGGTCAAGGCGCTCCGGGCTGCCGATGGCTTCCAGATAGCGGTTAGCGACATCCGCCCAGCCCTGCCGCCATATCTCCCCGTACTTCTGGTCGTTCCAGTCCACGGTGTCCTCCTTGTGGCTTTTCCAGTTCCCGGACGGGAGCCGGATACGCTCGCCGTTCTCGTCAAGGTCATAAACCTTCCGGCTCTTGGGAAGCCATTTTCCAGTTTCGTCCATTGCCCGCATGGTCAGCAGGATGTGGGCGTGGGGATTCCCGTCCCCCTTGTCGTGAATGGCAAAATCGGCAATCATGCCTTTGGAAACAAAAAACTCCCGGCAGTAGTCCCGGATCAGGTCGGCGTGTTGCTCTGGGGGAATTTCCCTCGGTATGGCAAGCACGATCCTGCGGGCAAGCTGGGAGTTCCATTGTTTTTCTTGTGTCTCGGCGGCGTTCCACAAGGTATTGCGGTCTGCGTACTCCGGCGGTGCGTGGGGCGGCAGCATGATTTCCGTGTGGACAATTCCTCGTTTCTCGGAATAGTATTTCTGCTTCTGGTCGTACTCAGAAAACAGCCGTTCGCCGCTCTGGTAAGCTGCGGCGGCTACGGCTGACTGGCGGTTGCTGCGCTGGACGATTTTTATATCGTGGTGGGGACAGGGCATAACGGCTTCCTCCTTCCTGTGGGTGATTGGATAAGGTGGTGGTTTGCCACCGCATTTTGGGTAAAAGAAAAGCAGGAAACCGTTCAATGATTTCCTGCTCGGTGGTGCCGGTGGGCGGCTGGTATTCAGTTTTGAAAGTTCGGGTCAGGATGGCTCGAAGATGAAATAAAATATCTGTATGAAGATTATTCAACTTCTTTTAGTAATTCTTCAACAGAAACACCGTAAAGTTTTGCAAGTGCAAAAAGATTTGATGTGGAAGGATCAGATGTTCCATTTTCCCATTTTGAAACAGCCTGCCTGCTAACACCAATCGTTTCAGCAACAAATTCCTGCGTCATTTTGCACTGTGTTCTGTGCGCTTTGAGTGCTTCACCCAGCGATTTCCTCACTACAGATTTTTCTTGCCGTACATCTTTTGAATGGATATATTTGAGTAATGCACGAACAATAAGGGTAAGCAAACCAACAAAGATACATAAGAAAATTATTCCAACTATTATCATAAATACGCTTACTTTCATTTGACCACCTCCTAATGTTGCTGTCGGCTTTATTCCTCTGTGCGGATATATTTAAGTAATGCACGAATAACAACGGTAAGCAAGCCGACAAAGATACATGAGAAAACTATTCCGACTACAATCATAATGATGTTTACTAACATTTGGACGACCTCCTTTCTTTGTTGGCTTTATTCTATCTGAATTACCGTGTTGCTACCACCAACTATCAAGCAATTATCAGTTGCATATCGGTTGCACAAAGATAGCGTTCTGTTTTTTAACCTTATTATACTAAATTACCGTAGATAAGGATAGCTTGACTGATAAAACTTGCTGGACGGGAACAGCTTGTAGCGCAAGGTGTTTCTGTGCGGCAAGTCCACAAAGGGGTAGCTGGCGGCAGCCAGCGCAGGGGAAGTATAGCTTCCCCTGTGATGATTGGAACAGATTGAAAATCTGCGGAAATCATCTGCTCCCTGCAAGGGGCTTCCGGCAGGACGCAACGCACCGGCTCGACCGGTGTATAGTTGCGCCCTTACTTCGTAAGGGGTTCCCCAGCTACCCTCTGTTTCACACTTTCTGCAACAGCTTCTTTCATGCCTGTTTGGGAAAATGCCTGTTTCAGAATGTCCATCACATCATCGTCCGTCAGCACTTCCGGCCTTATCAGGAAACTTTCCAGCATAGCCCCTCTGGTACAGAGCCGATGCGTCCGTTCCTTCCGGGTAAGCTGCTTCATCTGGTGTTCCAGTATCTTTTCTTCGTGCTGTGCCCGCCGCAGTCTGGCTTCGCTTTTGGCAAGCTGCTGGTTGAGCTTTTTCAGCTTTTCATTCATCACAGCAGCCCTCCTTCTTGGGGAGCAGCGTGTAAATGCGGTTCGGTTCTCCCACGCCCCGGCGCACCCGCAGGATTAGTCCAGCGTCCTCCAATTCTTTCAAGGAACGCTTGACGGTCACGGAGCTGCGGGACAAGGCCGCCGCCAGCTCCACAATGGGGAAGCGGACAAACAATATCCCGTTGGTATCCTCCGTACTCGCCGCAAGGGTGGCGTCCAGCAGTCGGGCATACATGACCTTTGCGGTGCTGCTGACCGGCAGCCGCAGTATGGCGGTGGGAAGTGGCATACAGGGCGGCAGAACGGTGTCTGCGGTCATAAATTCAAATTCCATTTAGTCGGTTTTCTCCTTTCGCTTGGCTCGTTTGGACAGGTAATGGGGGCAGTCGATCACGACAGCCCGGAAGCTCTGTTTGCACTCATGCTGACACTTCCGGCACAGGTCATTGTAGGCCACACGCCCCCGGTCATTGAGGAAGAAGGACAACTCCAACTTCCGTTTCTTGCTCATTCTCGGCATGGTGCCTCCTATCATGGAAAATCCGCCCATTTCAGCCGTAACGGTAGAGATGGGCGGATAGCGGTTTTTGGTGTCATGTTTCGGGGCGATTTTCAAGGAAAAGGCGGCCATAGAGCCGCCCTAAAAAGCCCCATAGTATCATGGACAGGGCAGACTACGCCCCGTCGATTCGTCATGTTTGGGTAGCGTTTTGGTGTCAGTTCTGCCGGGTTTCCCTGATGTCGTTCCTGCCCCTGAATCTCACAGCAGCGTTTTGTTCCCGTTG
>OCAV01000413.1_pt1 | contig 37599 bp, 30 predicted proteins | sample 1538331 | NCBI WGS metagenome assembly OCAV01 (sample SAMEA2580297, study PRJEB22360) | human gut metagenome | biome: human gut; feature: human-associated habitat; material: faeces | place: Denmark | collected 2008/2010
AGCTTAGAATCAGCAGAACCTCTGCATGGGCGGTCCGGCTGTCACAGCCATAGCCGGTAATTAGTTTTCCGTTGTCAGTCTTTTGCGGATTTGCCACATAATCAATAATATCGCTGATTGCTCGGCTCTCCGTGCGTCCCTTGCCGATATGCAGGGGCATGATGCGTGTGGTTGCCATAGAAGGGCCTCCTTTCCAAAAAAGAAACGGCCTGCATGGTGCAGACCGCTTTCGTTATTATATAAAATCATTCTCATCAAGAAAATCAAAATCGTCATCGGTGTCCTCTAACTGTTTTGGAGGAAACCTCATCTCGTATTGTTCTTTCGCCAGCGCACGGACTTCCGGGCGCTTATCTTCCATTCGGTTTTTCAGCCAGGAAATTTGTTCCTTTGATAATCGCCAGGGGAGATTTAGCAAGCGATTTATTGTCATTTGCTCCGCTTGTTTTTCCGGCGGCAAAGAAGCACAGGATTTACAGATATGAGCCGCATGGCCTTTGCCGGAAAATTTTTCGTTGGCTTTGTATTCTCCGCAGACTTTGCAATAATGACCGTGTTTTTTCATAGGCTCGATCCCTTTTCACATAGAGCGTATAAACTGCGAACCGCCCCCATGATGATGCTCCACTCCAGATCTGCCGCATAGGAAAACTTCCTGCGGTAAGATTCCCAAAGTTTCTGCATCACAGGACTGCTTTCCACTTCATTCAAAACATCCACAGCTTCTGCAAGATGCCGTTCGGTTCCGCGTTTTTTGGCAGTTGCCAACAGTGCATCATAGAGCGTCTGCCGGTTCAATGTGTTCCCGTGGAGCTGATCCAGAATATAAATGTCATAGAAATCTCTCATGCGGGTGTTGGTGGTGGTTCTGGTGATGATTGTTTCCAGCTTTTCAGCCAGAACGGTTTCCAGATTGTATGCCCAAATGTCAATGGAGCGATCTTCCAGCATCAGCTTGAAAGAGTAGCGTACCTCCCTGGGGGTAATGGCATCCCCTGTGGAAATGTCAATCTTCAAAGGTGTCACCACACCGTCAAAGGTTGTAGTCATGCTGACCCGAATCCCAGGATACTCCGCTTCATCCATAATCTCTGAAATGCTTTTCAGCTGAAATTTGACGCCATCATCAATCGGTACACTCACAATAGCAGAAATCAGGTTCTCGATCTCCTCTACATTAACATTGGCTCCTTTTACAGTAGCGTCCAAGTCCATCGTGGAACGGGCATCCAGTCCAACCATTGCCGCTACCAGCATCCCGCCTTTCAGAATAAATTTATCACGATATTCAGAAAGGGAAATACGCTCCAGAAAACGCTCCATCATATAGTTTCGCATTAAAAGCTGTGCATCCGCAGATTTTTCTCTGGAAAGATTGCGAATCAAATCTTTTAGCTGCCTTGCTGTCTTTATCATAAAAGCACCTCCAAATACTGCCGTAAAATTTTTTCAACCCGGAACATACCGGCATACCGCATCAAAGTCCGCAGATCCTTGTCCTTTCTTCTGGCATACATCTTCAGCGCACCTTGAAAAGTCTGTATTTCCATGCTGCTTCGGCTGCGGAGCAGATCGCAGATGGTGCGCTCCATATCATAGACAGGAACCGTATGCCCAAAAGGTGTTTGGCCAGTTGTCAGCCCTACCTCATATAGTTCTGGTTTGATGGTGTAAACAGAAAGGCCCTCTGCCTTTAAGCGAGTGGTGCTGTACCCTCTGCGCACCGTGATAGCGTATGGAGATGGTTCCCGGTCTGTCAAGTCATGGAAAAATAGCGCTGATTCATGGGAAAATACTGCCTGACCACATCGCAGATGTAACAGAAACATCGCATCAATCCAGGTGTCCTCGGAGACATAAATTCCGTGAGCAACCTGCTGAAGATTTTTCTCTTTGACATATTCATAAAAAATGGGTTTTACAATTCCGCTGGCGATTACCTGTGCGGTTTGCAGCATCCCATCATGCTCGGTCAGAAGTCTGTCTAATTGCTCAAACCGTTCTGATTTGGTCACATCCATCACTTCCTTTCGTGCTACTATTATACACGGATGTGGCACAGAAGTAAATATAGCAATTTAACAGACACTGTCTGGCATTTTTGTGACCGCGTATTTTATCCATAAACCAAATCCTGAATGGCAAACTTCAAGTCCTGCACCTTGCCCAGCAACCAGATGGCAGCCATCGGCAGACCATAGGGACTAATAAGAAATGCCATCACCAGCAGGATAATGCCGTTTTGCAGGGAACAGGTCAGCAGGACCGCCGCGCCCAACAGGGCGATCACCATGCTGATAAGCCCCAGCACCAGACCGGAAACATAGACGATCCCCACACAAATCCAAACGAACAGGGTCAGTGTCAGAATTACCGGAGCTACCAAAATCTTCAACAACAGTTTTAACAAAAACACCAATGCCCTCATTGTTATGCCTCCTCCCAAAATCACAGTTCCTGTTCCTGATTCCATTATCCCTGTCTTACAGCTAAAAGGCAAGGATACGGGCAAAAAGAAAAAGCGGAGGAAGGCGCGGCGAAGAAACGCCGTTCCTCCCTCCGCAGATGGGGTATTTGTCCCGGTTACGAAAGTTTGGAGAGTTGTGTCAGTATCTCTTTAACTCCGTCCCATAACTGTTCCTGCCGCTGGGATATATCCTCCAAATCGACATCGTAAATCCGTCCGGTCTCATGCACCTTGCGGGTCAGCTGGTTCAAGTTGTTGCTGCTTCGGCGCAGCAGGGATACCAGTTCTTTCAGCTCCGGCAAATCCAGCTGCACCACATAGCCGTCCACAGCCATTTTTCGCAGATAGGCGCTCAGGTTTTTTGTTCCAAACTGCGCCATTTTCTGCTGAATCAACTCCATTTCATCAGCGGATACCCAAAACAGAACCGGCACATCCCGCTTGCGCTTGGGGCTGCTCATCGCTCCGGCTCCTGTTTCTTTGGGGCGGCAGGCTTGCGGGCAGGCGGTTCCTGCCTGAGCTTTTGCAGGACAGAACTTTTCTGCTGTTCCTGCATGTTTTTTCTGGCCTGCCTGGTAAACAGGTCGATCAGACCGGGGTTGACCCCATCCACAACCAGATAGGCACAGTGGCGGGAAGCATCGCTGTCCTCCGGCATGGGAATGGTTTTTGCCCAGGCTTTATTGTCCTGAGAGATACGCCCGTCATGGTTCTTGTGCTGGATAGTGTTGGCAAGAATGAACTGTACCCGTTCCGCCCCGAACTTTTCCAGCACATCTTTGATCGCCGCCTCCGTATCCAGCCGGTTCTCTGCATAGTGGGCGCTGATAGCCTGTTCAATGGCTTCTTTGCAAGCGCTGTTTGCCTGATACGAACGGTTATATTGTGCCATCTCTCCATGCTCGGACGCATAGGCGGCAGAATGGGGGTAGAGAGGGGCAGTTCGTAATTCTTCCTGCGCCTTGCACACATCATCGGCACGGTTTTCAATGCTGTCCCGGATCACATCCATGTAGCCGGTCTCCAGCTTTTCAAAATAACGGTACACATCAGCCAGCGGCGAGGGGGAATCCAAAAGCGCCTGTGCCTGTGCGTCGGTCAGCTCCAGCTGCTCCATCGCCATCACGATGTCCTCCCGGACCGTGTACTCATAGGTGTGGTGCAGGATTTCCTCCGGGGGCTGGCTTTTCAGCCAGTCCCGGAATTTATCCTGTTCATCAGACATTTTCTCAAAAAGAGCTGTATTCCAATCTGTTGCATTCATAATCATCGTACCTCCTCGTGTTGTTTTGGTTTCTTTTCAAGGCTGCGTGGTGGCATAGGGCGTTTCAGGCTGTCCAGCACCGAGGGCCGCGCACTCTTGGCAACCACAGTTTCCGGCTGGGCATGACCCTTGCCGTCAATGTTCAGCAAGGTGTCCAGTTCCACCAGACGGGCGGACTTGACCCGCAGATCGTCCTCAAAGGGGAACGGCTTTCCTACTTCCTCCTTGGCAGCGGCCTGCTGCTGGTAAAGGTTCTCCAGCTGGTTTTTGACCGCCTCCAGACGCTGGGGCATCTGCACCAGTGCGTTGTCGATACGGGTGAGATTTCCGCGTGGGTCTGTACCCAGGGTCGCCCGATGGGTCATTTGTCCTTTCAGCAGGAGCGTATATTCCTGTTTCCACGCTTCAAATTCCACCGACATAGTGAATCCACGGTAACTGCCAATCTGCACCGGATCGGAGGTTTTGACCTCCTTGCAGGCATCCAGCAGGGCTGCACCGGCATTTTCTTTGTCGGTCAGCACATCGCCCCGGATCTCCATACCGGCAAAGCCATCTGCCGAGTGTGGGTGCGTGGCCAGTGTTTCCAAATCGGCTTCAAATCCCTGAATATACCCCTTGTTGGTTTCGATTTCCTGCGGGAAGTATTTGAGCAGCTGGTCCTCCAGACGGTACTGCTTGCTCTGGTGGTCGGCTTTCATCAGCTTCAGGCGGGATACCTCCACATCCAAATCCATGCGCTCTTTGATACGTGGGTCTCCGGCACACAAAGCCTTGATCTCTGCAAAACTGAGGGCGGTTTCATCCACATCATCGCAGGAACGCACCGGCGATTTAGAAGTCATGATCTGACTGATGAATTTTTGCTTATTCTCCACCGTCTGCCAGAGGTATGCGTCAAAGGTTCCTTCGGTCACATAGCGGTACACATGGACAAGAGGATTCTGGTTACCCTGGCGCTCGATACGGCCCTTGCGCTGGGCAAGGTCTCCCGGTCTCCACGGACAGTCCAGGTCATGAAGTGCCACCAGACGGTCCTGCACATTGGTGCCTGCGCCCATCTTGGCGGTGCTGCCCAAAAGGACACGCACCTGGCCGGTACGGACTTTAGAGAACAACTCCTTTTTCCGCACTTCGGTGTTGGCTTCATGGATAAAAGCGATCTGGTCGGCAGGCATTCCCTGAGCAATGAGTTTCTGACGAATATCGTCATATACCGTAAAGACCGGTTCTTGCTCCGGCAGAGGCACAGCGCCTTCCAATGCGTGAAGCAGTGGATTATCCAGCGTTTTCGCCGCCTTGCTTGCAGGAGCTTTTGCCTGCGGTGTAGAAATGTCGCAGAACACCAGCTGGGTCAGCTTGTCAGCTTTGCCATCCCGCCAGATCTGCATGATGTTGTCCACGCACTGATTGACCTTTGTGCCAGGTTCATCCGGCAGCATCTGGTTGACGATTCTCTGGTCCAGGCCCAGCTTACGGCCATCCGAGGTAATCTTGAGCATATTGTCCTGGGACGGGTCAACGGTTCCGCTGTGTACCAGCGATGCACGCTCCGAAAGGATCTTGACCATTTCCTGCTGATGTTCGGTAGGCTGCGCCACGATGTTGTGGTATTCCACCTCCGGGGTGGGCAGGTTCAGTTGGTCGGCGGTCTTGATGTCCGCCACTTCTTTGAACAGGTTCATCAGCTCCGGCAGATTAAAGAACTTGCTGAATCTCGTTCTTGCCCGGTAGCCGGTGCCTTCCGGTGCCAGCTCCAATGCTGTGACGGTCTCTCCAAATCGGGAAGCCCAGCAGTCGAAGTGGGTCATGTTCAGTTCTTGCAGGCGTTCATACTGAAGGTAACGCTGCATGGTGTAAAGCTCGGTCATGGAGTTGCTGACCGGGGTGCCGGTGGCAAAAATCACGCCACGGTTTCCGGTAATCTCGTCCATATAGCGGCACTTGGCAAACATATCGGAGGATTTCTGCGCGTCCGATGTGGATAAACCTGCTACATTCCGCATTTTTGTGTATAGAAACAGGTTTTTATAGTTATGGGCCTCGTCCACAAACAGCCGATCCACACCCAGCTGCTCGAAGGTTACCACATCGTCTTTTCGTCCCTCGGCTTGCAGCTTTTCCAGTCTGGCTTCCAGAGACTTTCTGGTACGCTCCAGCTGCTTGACGGTAAAACGCTCGCCGCCGCTGGCCTGTACCTCTGCAATCCCATCGGTGATCTCGTCGATCTGCTCATAGAGAAGCCGTTCCTGACGCTCCCGGCTGATGGGGATACGCTCAAACTGGCTGTGTCCCATGATGATGGCATCATAATCACCCGTCGCAATACGAGCGCAGAACTTCTTTCGGTTATGGGTCTCAAAGTCCTTTTTGGTGGTGACTAAGATATTGGCGGAAGGATAGAGACGCAGAAACTCCGACGCCCACTGCTCGGTCAGATGGTTTGGAACCACAAAGAGAGATTTCTGGCACAAGCCCAGGCGTTTGGCTTCCATCGCAGCGGCCACCATCTCAAAGGTTTTACCTGCGCCTACTTCGTGTGCCAACAGGGTATTTCCTCCATACAGCACATGGGCGATGGCGCTTTTCTGGTGTTCCCGCAGGGTAATGGCCGGGTTCATCCCTCCAAAAGTAATGTGACTGCCATCATATTCACGGGGACGGGTAGAGTTCATTTCTTCGTTGTACTGGCGCACCAAAGTCTGGCGGCGTTCCGGGTCTCTCCAGATCCAGTCCCTAAAGGCTTCCCGGATCGCCTGCTGTTTTTGGGCAGCCAGGGTGGTCTCCTTGGCGTTCAGCACGCGGCGCTCTTTTCCGTCTGCGTCCTCTATGGTGTCATAGATACGGACATCCCGCAGGTTTAAGGAATCCTCCAGAATCTTGTAGGCGTTGGCGCGGCTGGTCCCATAGGTGGTATAAGCTGCCACATCGTTGTAGGATACAGAAGATTTCCCCTTGATCTGCCATTCAGCGGTAAAGGACGAATAGTTGACCCCGATACTGCGCTGGAGATAAAACGGGGTATTAAAGGTCTCATACATAAATTGCTGGATATATTCCTTGTCAATCCAGGTAGCGCCCAGACGCACCTCGATCTCCGACGCATCCAGGTCTTTGGGCTGGGCGGCGGTAAGAGCTTCCACATTGACTGCATAAACCGGGTCCTGCTGTGCTGCCCGCTGTGCCTGACGCAGCTTTCGGCGTACATTGCCAGAGAGGTATTCATCAGCAGTCACATAATGGGGCGTTCCGTCCTGCTCCAACTGTCCCGGTACACGGAAGATTACGCCTTGCAGCTCTCCGGCCAGTTCTTCTTTTGTTTTTCCGGTAAGCTGGCTCATATAGTCCATATCCACGCAGGCTTTTTCCGAGATGGACACCGCCAGTGCTTCACTTGCCGTATCCACCACAGCCACCGCCTGATGGGGCTTGATGGTCCGCTTGGTGAACATATCTGCCTTGCGCTCCAGCTTTCCGTCCTCGTCGATGACTTCCAGCGCACAGAGCAGGTAATAGGAAGAATCGTCTGCATAGGCCAGACGGTTTGCACGGTCATTGATGAGACCGTATTTGGCAGAAAAGCTGTCATAGAGGCTGTTCAGTTCCGCCTGCTTTTGGGTAATGGTGCTGTCTGGAACCGCTGCATCCATCTGAAGGTCGATCAGTTCCTGCACACAATCACGCAGTCCCACAAGACCTTTTACGCGGGCTTCTGCGGTGGTGTTGAGATCCGGGCGCACCATGCGGCTGTTTTCCCGGTAGTACACCTGCCCGTCTACAATGGCATAGGAATAGTTCTTCACATTGGGGTCGGCAGGAATGGAGGTGTCAATGGCTTCGCCTTCGCCCAGCTCCGGCAGCTCTGCCTCCTGATAAGTGCCATGAATGTACTTCACAGCATCATGCAGCTGGTCGGAAAGCTTCAGTCCCTCGATGGGGTTCACGGTGTAGTCCATACCATGTGCAGTGCTTACCGGCTCCTGTCTGCCCAGCACCATTTCCGGGTGGTCGATAAAATACCGGTTGATGGCAAACCCGTCCTCCGTCTGTCCGGTCTGGGTCCATTCCGGCACGATGTCCAACGGGCGGTCCCGTTTTTGGAGGAAGATGATGTCCGATACCACCTCGGCACCGGCATTCTTTTTGAACGCGTCATTAGGCAGACGGATAGCTCCCAGCAGCTCAGCACGCTGGGCAAGATAGCGGCGCACGGTGGAATCCTTGGCGTCCATGGTATATCGAGAGGTCACAAAAGCTACCACACCGCCGGGACGCACCTGGTCGAGTGCTTTGGCAAAAAAATAGTTATGAATACTGAAATTCAGCTTGTTGTAGGCTTTGTCATTGACCTGATACTGACCGAACGGCACATTGCCGATGGCAAGGTCAAAGAAGTCACGCCTGTCTGTGGTCTCAAAGCCGCCTACTGTGATGTCCGCCTTGGGATAGAGCTGCTTTGCGATGCGCCCGGAAACAGGGTCCAGCTCCACGCCGTACAGACGGCTGTTTCGCATTTTCTCCGGCAGCATACCAAAGAAATTGCCCACACCCATAGACGGCTCCAGAATATTTCCGGTCTCAAATCCCATACGGTCCACCGCTTCATAGATGGCCTGAATGACCGTAGGGCTGGTGTAATGGGCGTTGAGGGTGGAGCTTCTGGCGGCGGCATATTCCTCCGGGGTCAGCAGCTCTTTCAGCTGGGCATACTCTAAAGCCCATGCCGGTTTCTCCGGGTCAAAGGCATCAGAGAGACCGCCCCAGCCCACGTATCGAGAAAGAACCTCCTGCTGTTCGGGGCTTGCCTGCTGTCCGGCAGCTTCCAGCTCTTTCAGCAAACGAATCGCATTGACATTTGCCTGGAACTTGGCTTTCGGACCGCCCTCACCCAAATGCTCATCTGTAATGCGGAAGTTTTTTGCATTGCGGCGCAGGTTAGCCTTGTATTCCTCATAAGATGCTTCCTCGGCAGCTTTGGCATTGGGGAAGGTCTGCCACTGGCCATTGACCTGAATGGAAACCGGGTGTTCGTCCAGCACTTCCTCAAAGGTTTTCTCCGGCTCTGTCACAGGGGCTGGCGGCTCCGGCTCCTCGATATGCAGCCGTTCCACCACCACATCATAAGGCAGATTGTTCTTGTCGCCCGGATAGACGGCCACGGTCTCGGAATGGAAGGCCGGGGATTCGGCAGCCGGTTGGGGCTGTTCCTGTCCAAAGCCATCCAGCTGACGGGCATACATCCCGCGCAACAAAGGCGCAACCTCATCCCAGCGAAAATACAGCACAGCCAGACGCTTTTCCTCTGCGTCCAGGACTTCCAGCTCCATGCCCTGTGCCGTGGTACGATAATCGGCAATATCGCCGGTCTCCAGATTCAGTGTCTCGATCTCACCGGAATAGGCTCTGCTCAGCCAGTAGGCGATCTCGCTGTTGCTCCTGCCGGATTGCAGCAGCGTGAAAATCTGCTTTTTATCCGCTTCATCCATCAGTCCATGAGCCAATACATCCCGCAAGTCCTGATCTGCCTTGTCCGGGTCAGTAGGAAGAAATTCGGTATAGTAAGCATTGCGGCGGTCTGCCCGAAGTAGCTGCTCGAACTGTTCTTTGCGCTCTGCCCGGTAGATGGGATATACCATCCCGGTGGGCAGAAGCTGTACGGTGTCCTCCCGCAGCTCGGTGATCTGATAGGCGTCATCCTCGATATACACGGTATCGCCCACGGCATAGACCGGGGCGGCTGGGTCATAGGAGGTTCTTTGCGGAATTGGGCGGCGAACTGCGTCATATTCCTCATCGGAAATGGAAACTTTGGAAGTCTGCTCTGTCTCGGCATCTGCGATCTGCCCTACATCCGACACCACCTGTTGGATAAATGGGTCATTGTCCAGTTTTTCCGAGTCTGCCACCTGTCCGTTGACAATCCCTCTTTCCTCCAGGGCTTCCCGGATGGCGATGGGGTCGATGTTGTCAAAACGGTCCTGTTCTTCTTCGGTATAGAACCGGTCCTCCTGAATGAGCTGGGCAAGCCTGCGCTGTACCTTCGGCCAGGGCAGCTGCGTTTCCTCCGGGCTTCCGGCACGGACAACGAACAGGCTGTTGCTGTTACTGCCGCCGTATTCCTGAGCCAGCCATGCAGCGGTATCTTTCTCTCTTGCATGGTCTTTCATATAGCGGACAACAGCGTGTTTACTCTCGATATTGCCGTTCCATGCACAAAGGGCAGTATCAATATCTTCCTGAGAAAGAGGGCGCAGAAGTTCATGGAGCTTTGGATAGGTCTCGTCGATCACTTCCCGGTGTAAACGCTGACGGAACTCCGGCACATCCGAATAGAGTCGGATCAGCTCCATATCCTTAGAACCAAGAACCGCACGGCGCACAGCGGCATTGCCCTCGATGACAGCATTTTCACGGTCAGAATGCCCGCAGGCATTGCGGTATGCGGCATCCTCGGAAATGGCGGCAGTCACCACAGTCTTATACTGCTCAAACTGCTCCCGAAGGGTAGGCTTTGGCGTTTCTTTCTCCACCTCCGGCTGCTGGGCTTGGATGGCATCTTCTTCTGCCAATTCCTTTTCAGCCTGGATTTTGTCATACTGCGCCTGTTCCTGTTCGGTAAGATAGCGGTCTTTCTGGACAAGTGAGGTAATGCGCTTGGCAACCTTTTCCCAGTTCAAGTGAACATCCGGGCAGTCCTGCTTTTTATAGTGCAGTCCTTTCCCATCGTGATCTTCGCCGCTGTGTGTTGCGCCGGACAGGGCATGAGAGCGTCCGCCAATGCCATACTCGTCTTTGAGGAATCTCACTTTCTCCTTATCCGTATGGTTTGCCATGAAGAACGCATAGATACGGCCTTTTCCTCCGGCGAAACTGCTGCCGCCGGTCATAGCGGCGTCGATCTCATCCTCGGTAATGAAGTGCTGGACGGTTGGCACTTGGGAAAGCTCTGAAGAAAAGGTCCTGCGGGGCAGGTCAAGGTCCTTCAGGTTCTCCCAGATCTCCCTCGGTCTATGATAGCGAAAACGCAACAGGTCACGGTCCTGCTGATAGGCAGTCCAGAAGGCAGCGTATTCTTCCTTGAGGGTCTGGCGGAAAGCCGGGTCACTCAGCTGCTCCGTCAGGCGGCGGGTCTCCTCCGGGAAACCATTGCCTTTGATCTCTGACAGGCAGGACAAATATCCGGCTTCTCTGGCTTCCTCGCTGAAATCGTGGTACAGATGCCAGAGCTTTTCTGAAAGGAGGGAGCGTTCATAGCCTGCCGCTTCTGCAAGCTCCACATTGGAGGCAAACTGACCACTTTCCAAAAGCTCCCCGATACGCTCTGCGGCGCTCTCCCAGGAAATGACCTGGGCAGACCTGTCATAACGGACAGACTTCCCGTGGGAAAGATGGATACCATCCTCGGCATACCATGCGCTCACACTGCCAAGGCCGTTACCGCCGTGGTACAGCGTTTTCAGTATCTCAGCAATCTCAGCGGTGGTTTTCTGCTTTTCAAAGGCTGCAACCACACGCTCCCTTTGACGGTCTGTATTACCGCCCAAACGCAGCACATGGTCGATGTCATTTTGGGCAAAAGAAAAAGCAGAGGATGTATGCGCTACATTCTCTGCTTCATCTATGGATTGGATCTGTTCCGCTTCGGAGAGGAACAGGTTTAGAGTCAGCTGTTGATAAGCTCCGTCATCAGGATTTCCTCGGCCTGAGCTTTGCAGGTGTTCATCAGCCCCACCCACTTCATGGGATCGCTGGCTTTCAGTTCCTCGGTGGCTCCCGCTTCCTTCGCCAGCTGGGGCATCATCTGCTCCAGTCTGCTCTGGGCGGTCTCGTCGATCTCCAGAAGGTGCGGGTACAGCTTCTCGCTCAGCAACATCTGGTTGTAGAGGATGGGACGGTGTTCCTTCAGGTAGGTTTTCCTCATCCTGCCGTACTTGCCCAGGGGTTTCTCCGGCTGCTGGCTCAGCTTCAGGTCGGGAATCAGATAGTCTCCGTTCTGGATATAGGTCATGGGATTGTTCATCTTGTTTGCTCCTTTCTTGGTTGGCTTCGCGCTCTGCATTTCGGACGGTGACGCCGATCTGCCGCAGCACCTGCTGGTTGATCTGGCTGACCGCTGTTCCCAGCGCCCCGATGGTGGACGGGGTGTTGAAATCAAAGATCGCCATGAAATCTTCGTGGTCGAAGTAGCGTTCCGGCTCCAGTCCGCAGCGGGACATCAAAGCGTAAGTGATGCTGACGGTGGCGGCTGCCTTAAACTGCACTCCGATGTTATACTCATCATATTCCTCCAAAAAGGAACCGTCAACGATATAGAAGAAGTCCTGCTGATGCTCCGTCCAGTATTCCTCAGCCAGTTTTCCGGCTGCCTCGGTGAGCTGTTCTGCAAGGTCATCACCGGAAATATCATAGGTGCGCTCCAGCATGACCTGCACGGAATCCAGATGGCGCTCCTCCAGCTGCCACAGCCAGGGAGTGCGGGAATGTTCGCGGGTTCCGGTGTCGGAAATATCAAAAACATAGCGCAGGCGGGGTCTGTCCCCGGAATCGTCCACCAGAGCGATTCCCTTGGAACCGCGCCTTACATACCGGCCCATCTTTTCATTCCACAAATCGTACTCCGCACAGGCGGTGGCGTCCGGTCGCTGGGCATAGATCATCAGCTGCTCATGGAACGGGTACTTGTAAAGGCGGGAAGCAGTGGTGAGAAACCCTGCCCATTCCTGCCAGCTCCCCGTGAGCTGCGTTGCCACCTTCTCCGCCATCTGTGCATATAGTTCAGCTTTGGTTGGCATAGTGTTCTGTCCTCCTTTCAGTTTTGGGGTAAAGAGGTGGGGTGGCATATTGCCACCCCATCCCTGCGATTATGGTGTTTACTGGTCAAAATCCGGGTACAATTCCAATTCCGCAAATTCATCATCCGTCATGGTTTGGAGCTTGCAAAGGGCGCTGTCGGTCAGCTCACTCAGTTCCGTTTCCTCCGGTGATAGCTCGCCGCGCATCTCACGCAGGCTGTTGATCAATCCGGTGCGGCTGCCGGTATTGTAAATGCACATCAGGTTCATTTCCTCAAAAGTAAAGTTTCCCATATCAAATCTCCCTTTCCGCACTCTTTTTGGGCGCTGTCTTTTTGTGTTCTGCCTTGGGCTGGCTTTTCAGCTGCTCCATGACGGACTTTTTCTTTTCCCGTTCCTCCCGATGGGCAGCGGCAGCCAGATCCATCAGGGAAATGGGCTGCCCGCTGCGGGCCTGCTGTTCCAGCTCTGCCACCGTAGGCTCTTTTGCGCCATTGTTGATGATACCGTCGATCATGCCGTAATCGTCCTCCACGGCCATCTCCGCATTTTTCAGCGGATTTTCCGGCAGGAATCCGGGGATCTGGGTAAAACCAACACTGTCACAGTAATGACAGGATACCTTACCGTCCTGCTTGATCGCAACGATGTCACTAACACTCATAGAAGGACTGTGAAAATCCGCCGGCTTTTGCAGATTAAACTGCTCATATAGTTTTTCCAGCTGCTCCGGCACAGTGCCAGACTCCCTCAGAGGAGCTGTGTAAATGAGGTCATAACTGCTGCGGTCTATGGAAATGTCATGGGACTTTAACCAATCCAGATTCATAAAGCGCACATTCTGCGGATCGTCACGACTTACCTGATAGATGGCAAAGCAATCTCTGTTCTGAGCGAGAAATGCCTGTTCCCGTTCCTGCTGATGTTCCTGGCGCTCCATGACCTTTTCGTGGAACTGAGGGCTTTTCTCCCATTCCTCACGGTCCACACCGAAAAGACCGCCATGCTCCATGATCTCCTGTGGGTCAAACACCATGCTCTCCGTATTGTCCTCATGCAGCACATAGACAGTCAAACCGGCGGCATCCAGTTCCAGCGCCCGTTCTCTGGTAACAGGGAGCATCCCATCATAGAAGTAGCCGTATTCCTGCATATCCGGTGTGGATACCTGCTCATCAGGCATAGGGTATTCATCCAGCGCCTGCTCTTGTGCTTCCGGCAGCTGAGAAGAAGCAGCCATCTGACTGGCCTCTGCCTGCATCTGCTGGTAGGCAGCTTCCTGCAAGGTCTCAATCATGGACAACGGTGCGTATTTTACCGAGTCTCTGCCCAAATCGTTGTCATCACAAATCTGGAGAACTGCCTTCATGCGGGAAATCTCCGGCATATCCAGCTGACCACCATCCAACTCTTTCATGGACGCGGCATCGTAAAGGGTATAGTCCCAGCCGCTGTCACAGGACTGGATATGAAGATAGGTGGCATCGTCAATCAGAAACAAAGCCTCCTGCTGGTTGGCGTCCGCCCCCAGCACTTCCATTTCTGGCATTGCCGTAGCCAGTTCCTTTACCGCTTTTTGCACCAGAGGATTATCACGGTAATAGTCGATTGCCTGGATGGTGTCCAGGTCAATGGTCTGGCCGGTCAAAATCGGAAAAGGTCCTTCATAGTCGCTTCCGTCTTTCAGCTCAAAACCAATGCCCTTGATCCCGTTCATTCGTTCTGCCGGAATCTCCTGATAAATGCGGATTGCTTCCTCCAAAGACAGGTTATCGTGGTATTCTCCGAGGTTTGGAAATTCCATGCACTCTGCTACATAGTAGGTCAGATCGCCGGTCTGCTGTCTATCAGATACCTTAGCGGCATCTTCTGGCTGCTCTATCGGGGCGGTTTCCGGCTCTACCTTTGCATGAGGGTCGATTCCACGCTCTTTGCAGATTTCCTTATAGTGGCGCTCAATGTCGGAGATCAAAGTGCCGGAGGTTTTGTTGATGGTCTCCAAACTGGCTCTCAACTCTTTCAGTTCCTTGCCCTGACTCCAACTGGCAATATAGCCAAAGCTATTTTCTCCAGTCTCGATGCCAAAATATTTGCAGACTGCATAGGAGATGCTTTCAGCCTCCACTTCTTCCGTGTGACGGTTTTTGATTGCCTGTTTTTCTGCGGTTGCATCTTCCTCAACTGCAAGACGCCATTCAAACTGATTTTCGTCCACATAACGCCAATCCATATCAGAAGCAAACTGTTCGGCTTCTTTTTCTGTGGCAAAATCCAACTTGAAATCATGTTTGGTTCCACCTTCACTCTCCTGCACAACCTTCCATGACGGTAGCATTTCATATTTTTTAGGGTCATGGAGCTTGCTGTGAGCAATCTCGTGAACCGTGGCCGAAACCGTCTGCACCTCGCTCATGCCCTGACGAATGGCAATTTTCTGATGATCAGCAGAAAAATAGCCGTCCGTATCAGCAGCCATTGCTTCAAAAGTAATCGGCACCGGTGCGCTGCGGCGCAGGGCCTCCATGAATGCCTCATAATTTGGCACATTGCCGGAAAGGGAGGAAGCAAGCTCCGGCAAAGGTTTCCCGTCGGTCTGGCTCACATCAAAGACCTTGACCGGGCGAAACATGGGGATCTCGATTTCTTTTTCCTCTGTAACGATCTTTCCGTCTTTATCCAAAATCGGAGCCTTGGTATCCGGGTCCAGCTTCTGCTCCTCGATTTTCTTCTTATACGGTGTGGGGGCGATGATGGTAATGCCATGCTCGCCCTTTTTTACATGACGCTCAAACTGGTCTTTCCACTTATTGTATCCGGCTACCAAAGTGGCGTCCGGCTTCTGCATATAGATGAGCATGGTGTTGTTTACCGAATAGCGGTGAAATCGGGACATGACGGACAGATAACGCATATACTTTTCGCTTTCAAACAGTTCTTTGATGCCCTGCTCGATACCATCCGTGATTTCCCTTAGCCGTTCTCGGTTGGTGGGTTTATTCTCAGCCATGATTTTCAATCTCCTTTCCAAGTGTGTGATTTCTGCTGTGTGTTCTGCAATCCATGCCTTTTGTTCTTCTTCACTTTCATAAAGAAAAAGGTCCAGCAGGTACTCTACATAGGTTTTCTTCTGGATTGCTTCCACAAAGCGGGGGTGCGGTTCTTCCTCCGGTGTCCTGGGAGAACGGTCGGCTTCCCATTTTTTCAGCAGATAGTAGTAATCGGACAGTACGCGGTAACAGCGCTGTCGATTCTCCCGAAACTTCTGTGCCTCGGTTTTTTGCCGGACATATCTCCTGCGGGGCGGGGCCTGACTGTCATAGATCAGGCCAAAGTCCTGTGCCAGTTTCTCCGCCGCTTCTTTTGGGGAGAGGTTAAAGAGCTTTGCGGTAAAGTCGATCACATCCCCATCTTCACCGCAACCAAAGCAGTGGAACCGCTGGTCTACCTTCATGCTGGGGTTCTTATCATCGTGAAAGGGACAGCAGGCCATACCAGTTCGACTGACTTTTATCCCGTAAAACTCTGCCGCTTCTTTGGTGCCGACCGACTGCTTGACCGCTTCAAATACATTCTCTGCCATGTGCCTTTAACTGCCGGACTTTTTCACAGGGGGCTGGTATCCGGCGGCTTTCGCACGCTCACTGGCAGCTTTGCGGCGCTCGGCGCTGTATGGCTCCCGGACTGATACACACCGCTTGGGGACGGTAAAGTTATGGGCGTCCTTTCGGGTGATCTGGTCGGGGTGCTTTTTTGCCAGCAGTTCCAGCTTCTCCATCAGGCGGGGATCATGGGTGTAGACCTCAGCTATTGGTTCTGCCTGGTTATAGAGGAGAATGGTTTCCCGTTCCATTAAAGAGAGCTTCATCGGCTGCCTCCTTTCCGCTGGTCAAATTCCAGCTTGAAGTTGGCATACTGTCCATCATCCTCCAAAACTACTGTGGCATCGTAGGTCTTGCCGGTTTTCTCCGAATGTAGTCCCGTCACACGGACACGGCCATCTTTCAGCAGTGCAGACACCACAGCCTTGGTCGGCTGTTTTTTCTTGGCAGCCCACCATTTGTTATTTTTCCAGATTGCAAATTTGCAAGAATCATTCTGACAGAAGAAGCCTTTTTGCAGTTCTGCAACTTCACCGCCGCAGCGAGGGCATTTGCCCACCACCTCACGGGGCGGAGTGAACAGGTACTCGGTTCCCTTGATGACCTGATAAGTTCCCACCAGATCTTTCAGCATGGCACTGATGCCGTCTAAAAACTCCTCCGGGGCAAGCTGCCCGCGCTCGATCTCGCCCAGGCGGTACTCCCACTCGGCAGTCAGAAGCGGCGATTGCAGCTGTTCCGGCAGAACGGTAATAAGGGAAACTGCATCGTGGGAAGGGAGAAGCTGCACCGTTTTTCTGTTCTTTTTTCGCTCCAGAAAACCGGCAGATACCAGCTTTTCCAAAATGCCGGCACGGGTGGCCGGTGTCCCCAGACCTTTTCGCTCGGCATCCTCCGGCATATCCTCTTTTCCGGCAGTCTCCATCGCGGACAACAGGGTGTCCTCGGTAAAGTGCTGGGGCGGACTGCTTTTGCCTTCTTTGACGATTGCAGCAGCAACCGAAAGGGTCTGTCCTTCGGTCAGCTCCGGCAGGGCTTTCTCTGCGCCCTCTTTTTTCGGCTCTGCATCCTTCATTTTGGCACGGTAAGCGTCCTCCAGTGCTTTCCATCCGGGGTGCTTCACCGTTTTTCCTTTTGTGGTAAACTCCCCACCGGCACACGCTGCAATCACAACGGTTTCCGAATAGATATGGGGCTGGGCTACGGCGCACAGCAGACGCAGGGCCACCAGCTCCAGCACCGCTTTTTCTCCCGCAGGAAGGGCAGAAAGGTCTGCATCCTTGAGATTTCTGGTAGGGATTACTGCGTGGTGGTCGGTTACTTTCTTATCGTTGATGACCGTCTGCGGATTACAGGTAATGGCGATCCCTTTGCGAAACGGCATAGCATTGGCAACCAGATTGACCAGCACCGGCAGGCTGTCTGCCATATCACCGGTCAGATAGCGGCTGTCAGTACGGGGATAGGTGCAGAGCTTCTTTTCATACAGGCTTTGCAGATAGTCCAGGGTCTGCTGGGCTGTAAATCCAAGCAGACGGTTGGCATCTCTTTGCAGAGTAGTCAGGTCATAGAGGGCAGGCGGCTTTTCGGACTTTTCCCTGCGCTCCACCTTTTTGATTGTGACAGTTGCACCCTGGCAGGCTTCTTTCAGCTGCTGGGCGGCGGCCTGATCCGCCATACGCTCCCCGGATACGGTAAGACCGGCCAGCTCCAGCGCCACGGTATAAAAGGGAACCGGCTGAAAGGTGTCGATCTCAGCTTCTCGCTGGACAATGAGTGCCAGCGTTGGGGACATCACGCGCCCGATGTTGAGGGTTCGGTGATACAGCACGGAAAAAAGCCTTGTCGCATTGATCCCCACCAGCCAGTCGGCCTTGGCACGGCAGAGGGCAGCATCTCGAAGTCCGTCATAGTCCGCACCGGGGCGCAGGTTTGCAAAGCCTTCCCTTATGGCGGAGTCCTCCATCGAAGAAATCCAGAGCCTTTTCATAGGCTTTTGACAGTCTGCCAGCTCATAGACGCTGCGGAAGATCAGCTCACCCTCGCGTCCGGCATCGCAGGCATTTACCACCTCCGTCACATCCGGGGCATTCATCAGCTTTTTGAGAATATCAAACTGCTTTTTCTTATCTTTTCCCACCACCATCTGCCAATGTTCCGGCAGAATAGGCAGGTCATCATATCGCCACTTGGCATACTTTGGGTCATAGCTGTCTGCATCCGCAAGACCGGCCAGGTGGCCCACGCACCAGCTGACACGCCAGCCGTTGCCCTCCAGATACCCGTCCTTACGGACGGTTGCACCGATCACCGCCGCCAAATTCTGGGCAACTGATGGTTTTTCGGCAATTACCAATTTATGTTGAGCCATGATGGTTCCTCCTCTCTTTGAGCCATCGGGACATTTCCCGGTGACAGATACCTACGCAGGGTCTTCCATAATTCCCGCAACCATAGCAGGGGTGGCTGTGGGGTAAAGAAGGAGGACGGGAAGTTTCCTTCCCGCCCTCCGGCCTGCGTGTCATCATGCGTTCATAGGGACTGTCTGTGAAACGGGTCATTTCACACTGTCCTCATCATCTTCTTCTGTGCTGCCCCCGTCAGCATCCGGTTCGTCCGACTCCTCATCCTCGGTTTCCCATTCCTCGGAATCTTCCTCGCCATAATCATAATCGTCCAGACTGTCATTGCCCTTGGTCTTAGGCTTGTTCTTAACGAGCTTCAAGTAGGCAAATACGCCACCGCCACCAAGCAGAGCCAGCAAAAGGACCAGCGCAGCCGGGTTCAATCCGGCAGGCTTCTCTTTTTCCGGCTCCGATGTTTCTGCCGGAGGTTCCGGTGCTTTGCCCGTACATTTACTCTTATCAGTTGCGCAGACCGGGCAGGCCGTATTGACTGCCCCTGCTTCACATTTTGTCGTGCAGCTACACACAGCAGCCGGCTTCTCTTTGACATTTTCATCTTCCATCAGTGCCATCAAATCCGCTTCATCCACCTGATTCAGAAAGTGAACAGCAGTCTTTTTATCCTCATTCGCCCTATCAATCAGGATGTAAAAGTAATTTCCAGCTTTGGTCGTAACAGTAATAAGCTGCTTATTGCCTCCAAAATCATCCACCAATGCCGCATTCCCCTCCGGTGTAAGTGCCGGTGCCGGTTCTGCTTCTTCCACAATCACATTGCTGTCATTGGTAGAATCCTCTGCCGGTGCCGCCGGAGCCTGTTCTGACCCCTGTGCGAAAGCAGGGATCGTAAAGCCAAATGCCACAACCATTGTCAGGCAAAGGGCGGAAAGTGTTTTGCAAATTCTTTTATTCTTCATAAGCGGTAGCCTCCTGATTATTTGATTCCGACAGTGCTGTATCTCTGCCGTGGTTCATTCCACCGGAAAGCATAGCGTTCAGCTGTGCTGGAGTCATGCGTAACGCACGAACCATCTGAACGATTTCCAGATTCTCTGCCTCCGTTTTCTGTGCTTCCAGGGTCTTGAGCTTTTCCTGATATTCCGCAATCTTCTCACGGGTTTTCTCAATTTCCTGGTCGATACGTTCAATTTTGTTTTTTGCCATAACCGTTCACTCCTTTCCACAAAGTCTGTTACCAGTTCATCAGGCCGTAGCCCTTAATACTTTGATAATTCAGGTCATAACTTTTGATCTTGCAGGCATCGCCGGAATTTCCCTCCACGGTATAAACACGGCTGCCATCCGTACCGATCACGATACCCACATGGTCTGCTGTCCCATCTAAATCCCAATCAAAGAAAATTGCATCTCCGGGAGCCAGATTGTTATAGCCTCTTGCACCCCATTGTCCATGAGACTGGAACCACGGAACGCCCTGCCACTCACAGCCTGCAAAGCGCGGCTCACTTTTTCCAGCCTGGTTATAACACCAGGATACAAAGCAGGCGCACCACTCCACGCGGCTGTCAAAGCCATACCAGCTCCAATAAGGATAGCCGCCCACATTGCCGACCTGACGCTTGGCCAGCTCCACCAACTGCGGATTTCCGGGACGGGTTCCATTTACGAACTGTACACCGGTCAAGTCCTCGGAATTGCTCATGTCAGGGGAACCACCGCCAAACAACAGCGGCTTATTGCCCATGGTCTGCCGGTAAACCTGATACATTTCCATCTGCTCCGGGGTCAGTAACTCCGACGCCACAGCGGAAATGGGCTTGCTGGTGAGTTTCACATTCAAAATGTAATACTCATAGGGGACTTCTTCTGAGGTGGTCTCGCCGGTCTCCGGGTCGGTGGAGGTCTCCGTGCGGTAGCGAATCTCCACTTCCTCAGTAAGCGTCAGCTGATACTGTGCTGCAAACACACGCGCCAGCTCTGCCTGAGCGCTCTGCCGGGTGTAGCCTTGCAAAACGGCAGACAGAAATGCTGCCAGCTCATGAGGGTCATGACCGATCATACCAAGGTCATAGCGATACTCGTCATACCCTGGGTGGCTGCTTTCTATGTTGTCGATTTCCTCCTGCAACTGGGCTTCTCTGGCTGCATAATCTGCCTCCACCGCCAGCATTTCCGGGTCATCCGACGGATAGGTGGTGCCGGAGAGAACGGAACCGATGCTCTGCGCCATCATGGAGCAGGAGGACATGGTATTCATCAGCATACAGGTAATGAGGAACAAAACCCCTGCCATCAGGAAACCCTTCTTGTGGCGCATGACGAATGCCCCTGCCTGCTGTACCTTTTCTTTTACCGTCCTTGCGGCTTTTCCGGTTTTGGATGCAGCCTGGGCGGTATTTCCGGCAGTCTGACCGGCGTGTTTGGCGGCGGCATACTGCTTTTTGATGGCCTGTTTTTGCTGCCAGCGGGAAAGAGGGTTGCTGGCAAACTGGGGATTTTCCTGCAAAGATTTCTGGTACAGAACATTTACATTTGCCTTTTCCAGTTGACGCTCTGCCTGGGCTGCTTTGCGGTACGGCTTCAGCTTGTGGCTGCGATAGCCCTCCCGCACCAGATAAGCGCCGGTCTCCACCGCTTCCTCGGACTTGTGGGCGCTTTCCACGCCCACATTGTCCTGCTCTGTTTCCCGGATCTCTTTGTGGAGCTTGCCCGCGACCAGATGGACGGGAGCTTCCCTGACTCCTTGAGAAACTTTGGAAGGTGGCTTTTTCTTGTCCTCAAAGGTCAGCTTCGAGGTCTTTTTTCCGGTATCCGGGTCAACGACCGTCTGCCTGACCTTTTTCTTTGGGATATTGGCCTGCGCCTTATCTGCTCTGGCCGCAGCTTTCTCCGCTTTACGGATTGGCTTTTCCAGTGCAGGGTCAGACCGTTCCTCATCAGTAAAGCGCAGACGCGGTTCCTTATTCAAACCATTCTCCCAGCATGAGGGAGGACATCATGTAGTGCAGCTCTGCATAAATGGCCATTCCCACAGGATCGTTGAACATACAGCCGGACAGGAAGGCGTAAAACTGTGCCACCACATCGGACAGGATCTTAGCCTCTGTTCCTTCCAGAATCAGGCCGCCCATACCTTCTTTAGCACGAATGGCGCTCCAGACCTCTGCCAGACGGAGAAGCCCCACCTGACCGGTCTCATTCAGTTCGGCTGCCTGATCTGCCGCCGTGCGGCACTCACTTACCGCATCGGCCATGACTGTAAGCAGCTGGCTGCGCTGGGCATTTACCGCCCTGTCAAAAAACATCAGCGGGTTTTTATTCAAAATGTTGGGGTTCATAATCATTCATCCTCCTTCTTTTTCAGTTCCTGGGGTTTGGTGGTCATAATGCGGTAAAGCTCGGTATTCTTCGGGAAGTGATCCACGAAAGGCAGGATTGTAGAGCCATAAAACAGCAGGCCCTCGCCCTCACCGGAGTGGGTCACATAAGATAATTGGTGTGTGGAAATCCCCAGCTGCTTGGCGAGGATCTGACGGTCTCCGCCTGCCTGGTTGAGCATATACACGAAGTCCGAGTTTTCAAAGATGTTCTCTACCTCGCGGCTGCTCAAAAGGTCTTTGACATTCTGGGTGATACCTGTCGGAATACCGCCCCATTTTCTGAATCGCTTCCAAATTTCTACCGTATAAGCAGCGGTCTGCTCCTCCTTCAAAAGCAGGTGCATCTCGTCGATGTAGTAACGGGTGGACTTGTGGGCGGCACGGTTGATGGTAACGCGGTTCCACACCTGATCCTGTACCACCAGCATACCGATTTTTTTAAGCTGCTTGCCCAGTTCCTTGATGTCATAGCAGACAATCCGGTTATCAATGTCCACATTGCTTTGGTGGTTGAACACATTGAGGGAGCCGGTTACATAGATTTCAAGAGCCGTAGCGATATACTGGGCTTCCTTTTCCTCCTGTTCCCGAAGCAGGTTATACAAATCCTCCAGTATGGGCATATTCTCCGGGCGCGGGTCATTGAGATAGGTCTGATAGACCAGCCGCACACAACGGTCAATAATGGTTTTCTGCACCGGCTGCAAGCCCTCCTTACCGCCCACGATCAGCTCACACAAGCTGAGGATAAAGTCAGACTTGAGTGACAGCGGGCTTTCATCATCCGAATAGTCCAGATTCAGATCCATCGGATTGATATAGTTGGTTGAAGTAGGTGAGATCTTGATGACCTGCCCATGCAGACGCTCAACAAGAGGTGCGTACTCCGCTTCCGGGTCACAGATAATGACATCATCACTGGTAAGCAAAAAGCAGTTGGCAATTTCTCGTTTTGCGCTGAAGGACTTACCGGAACCCGGCGTACCCAGAATCAGACCATTTGGGTTTTTCAGCAGCTTTCTGTCCACCATAATGAGGTTGTTGGACAGAGCATTGATGCCGTAGTACAGGGCTTCTTTCCCGTTCTGGAACAGTTCCTGCGTAGTAAAGGGCACAAAGATAGCTGTGGAACTGGTGGTCAGTCCTCGCTGAATCTCAATCTGATTGAGACCCAGAGGCAGACAGCTCATCAGCCCTTCTTCCTGCTGGAAGTCCAGCCTGGTCAGCTGACAGTTATACTTCTGGGCAATAGAGCCTGCCTGAAAGATGTTGTTGCCAAGTTGACGGGGATTGTCCGCTGTGTTCAGCACCAGAAAGGTCAAAAGGAACATTCTCTCGTTGCGACTCTGCAAATCCTGCAAGAGTTTTTTCGCTTCACTGCCGTAGGTAGCAAGATCAGATGGAATGATGTCCATGTCATATCCGGCGCGGACTGCTTTTTTCTGTTCCTCGATCTTGCTGCGGTCCAGGTCGGTAATCTTGCGCTTTACCGTTTTGATGGCTTTCACCTGATCCACCGACTGAATGTGCATACTCACAATGAGCGAGCTTTCCATATCCAGGAAATCAGCCAGCAGACGGTCATTCAGCTCCGGTGCGAGGATCTGCAAAAAAGAAACAGCTCCGTATTTCTTACCCATACGGAACTGCTTGCCGGTGCGGAACTCAAAGGAGCTTGGTGCAATAAAATCCTTTGTGGACAGACCGGAAGGAGCCAGCCAGTCCCATTCAAACTGAAACGGGAGTTGTTCATCCATGTGGAATACCGCATGAAGCTGAAAAAGCCTTTCTTTACCGTCCAGCGTTCTGGCAGCTACACCAAGACGCTTGAAGTTATTAAGTATATCTGTCTCAATACGCTCCAGACGGGGCTTGGCGGCTTTGATGCTGTCCGCGTCGATACCAAAGGTCAGGTATTTGGTCTTGATGAGACCGTTGTTACCTCTGGCCAGCTGATTTTGCAGCATTGTGGTGTATTCCTCGCGGATACTGTCAAAGGCGTCCCTCTGGGGCGGGATGGAAATGGAGTTAGCAAAGGTCTCCTCCGATGCCGCAAGGTTCAAAAAAGACAGCTGGAAATGAATCGAGCTGTCAAAATAATTGAGGAAATCACACCACCCCTCAAAGATTGCCGTCTTATCTTCGTTTTGGGAGAGCTGATAGTTGATGTCCTGAAACTGGATGGTCTTTGTGTAGTGGCTGTCCGATACGCGGCAGATTCCGTCCGGCCACATCCGTTCATAAGGGATACTGTCCTGCGCAGATTTTCCTTTTTTGTCCGTGCGGTTAGCGCGGGCAATGGCCGCTTCGATCTGCTTCTTATCGGCGCGGGACAGCTTTTTCTTTGTCTTTACCGGCTGCACAGTTTTTTCCTCGGTTTTTCCGAACATCCGATGCAGCCATTTTTTTATTGCGGTGAACAATGTCATACACCTCCTTATCGAGCATTTCCTGCCGCTTTAATACGGCATAAAAGTTGTTGGTCTGGTAAGGTCGCTGCTTTGGACGGATTACAGCTACTTTGAGAATGTTGCCCACGATCTTTTCCAGGGGCTGTCCATGCTTTTCGTACATAGCCAGCATAAAGAAGGGCAGCATAACCAGCATCATACACATAGCCGCTACACTGTTTCCGGTAGGTTTTCTGAGCAAAAAGAAAAGCGGTACGCCAATAAGCGCTCCGCCCGTGAAGCAGATAAGCTGCCGCTTGGTCAGATTGAACATGACCTTTGTTTTGACTTTTGTTAAGTCCTTGGGTACGGGTACATAAGCCAATGTGGAAACCTCCTTCCGTTTTAATGCGCCTGAAAGACTGATTTTGCGAGGCTGCCGGTTTTGAACAGTGTAAAGCACAGCAGTACGGTGTAGCCCACGCAGCTCCAGATTGCCATGATGATGTCATCTTCCAGAGCGATGTTCTGCACCAGCACAGCATAAATTGCCACGCAGACGATAATGAGAAACGCCTGAAAGCCCAGTGCCAGCAGGGATCGGAGGTAATTCTGTCCCATACTGCCCCATTCTTTCCCCATCATTGCAGCCATTGGAACGGGAGCCACCGAAGTTACAAGGTAGATCTCGATCATACGGCCATAAATAACGATAAAGATACAGATATACAACGCCCACATGGTAATGCCAATAAAGAGGGATTGGAACCACAGTCCGAACAGCGGTCCCAAATCCATTTCCATCAGCCTCGGTTCCAGATCGGTCATAACTGAGGAAATGTCAATGGACGCATCCGAATTGATAATCCCTGCCGCCTGCGCCACCACGCTCTGCGCCATATCAAAGACGCCCATCACGATATTCCATGTGTTTGTGACAATGAGGATGGCGGCAGCTGATTTGAACACCCACTTGAAAATCATCCAGGTATCCACATCATGCAGGTTGTTCTTGTCTGCAATCATCTGGATCAGGTCTACGGTCATCACGATAGCCAAGATCACACCTGCAATCGGCACCATGATGGAGTTGGACAGATTCTCAATCATGCTGAAAATACTGCCATTCCATCCCTGTGGGGTCTGTCCTACCTGTACGGATATATCCGCGACCTGTTGGTTTACGCTGTCAAACATCCCCGAAAGGTTGCTCATAATACCGCCCACCAGCATTTCTTTCAGCCAATTCGTCAGGGCTTCAAGCAAGAAATCCATACGGTGTCAACCTCCTTTCCGCCGCCCCCGCAGAGCTGCGGGAGCGGCAAGGATTTCATGCAGGAACGCTTAGACAGAGAACAGCCCGGAGAGCAGAGGTACAAGAACCATACCAACAACGGCTACACCAGCACCGGCCATAAGCTGCTTCATGCCCTGGCTCTTTGCTGATGTGCGATAAAGAAGTAATAGAAGTGTAAAAAATTTTGCCGTTCCTATCCGGCACTTGGCCATTGTGTCGGATAGGTCGGGCGTTAGGCTTCGGGCAAATCAATCTTGCCGACAAAGCTGTAATAAATCTCAATGTCCTGCCTGCGGGTGCCGTTCTCGTCATAGCTGCACTCATGCACGACGATTTTATCAATCATTTCCCGCAAGAGGGTGGGGGTAAGTTCCTCAAAGGCAAGGTGCTTTCGGACGATACCCATAAACTTTTCCGCGTTGACGGTGGCGGCCTGCGACTTGTCCAGTTCGGCCTGCAAAGCGGCGGCGCGGTCTTTCAGTTCCCGCTGCTCCTGCTCATAGTCTGCCGACAGTTCCATGAAACGCTCGTCGCTGATTTTGCCGTTTACATTGTCCTCATACAGCCGCTTGATAATGCGGCTCACTTCGGCAATACGCTCCTGCGCCTGTTCAAGCTGCTTGGTAGCTGCGGCGGTCTTTCTCTTGCCGCCGATCTCGTTCTGCTGGATAAGCAGCTTCACAAAGCGGCTCTCATGCTTGGCGGCATACTCGGTCACTTGCCGGAGATTGGAGAGGACACCGGCGGTCAACAGGTCGGTGCGGATAAAGTGCGCCGTACAGTCGCGGGTGCGCTTCTTGTAGCTGCCGCAGATGTAACAGTCCTGCTTGCGGTTCTTGTTCTGATACCGCTGCTGGTACATCACATGGCCGCAGTCGGCGCAGAACAGCATACCGGAGAACAGCCCCACTTCATCATAGCGGTTCGGGCGTTTGCGCTGCTTGCGTAACTCCTGCACGCGCTCCCATGTTTCCGTGTCGATAATCGGCTCATGGTGGTTCTCAAAAATGGCCTGCTTCTCCACGGGGTTCTCTACGCTGTGCTTGACCTTGTAAGAGGGCTTCTCCGTCTTGAAGTTTACCAGACAGCCGGTGTACTCCCGGTTTTCAAGGATATGAACGACGGTGTTCGTCGCCCATTTGCACTCATAGCCGGGGTGGTAGCGGCGGGTGCTGCCCGTCCTGCGGTATTCCAGCGTCCCCGGCGTGGGGATTTGCTGCTCCGTAAGCATACGGGCAATCTTGGTCGGGCCATTCCCGGCAAGACAAAGCTGGTATATCTGCTGGACAACCGGCGCGGTTTCCTCGTCAACGAGATAGTTCTCGTCCTCGTCCATGAGGTAGCCATATACCGGCTTGCTGGTAACAGGCTTTCCACTCATGCCTTTTGCTCGTTTTACTGCTTTGATTTTCTTGCTCGTATCTCTCACCAGCCATTCGTTGAACAGATTTCGCAGAGGGGTAAAATCGTTGTCCATGCCGCCGTTTGCGCTGTCCACATTGTCGTTGACAGCGATAAAACGCACTCCCTTTTGAGGGAACAGCATTTCCGTGTAAAACCCTACCTGCAAGTAGTTTCGCCCTAACCGGCTCATGTCCTTGACAATGACCGTACCCACTTTCCCGGCTTCAATGTCTGCAAGCATGGCTTGAAAACCGGGCCTTTGAAAGTTCGCGCCGGAATAGCCGTCGTCGGTGTACCAGCGCAGGTTGGTAAAGCCATTTTGTTTTGCAAAGGTTTCGAGTATCCTTTTTTGGTTCGATATGGAATTACTCTCGCCTTGCAATTCGTCCTCATGGGACAATCTCGGATAAAGGGCGGTAATGAGGTTTTGGGTGGCTTGTCTTAACATAAAATCCTCCGTTTCCGACAGCCAGCCCCAATATTCCGTGGTTTCATTGTACCACGGAACAGGGCTGGTTGTATAGCGGCAAAAGTGTCAAATCTGCTTCTTTACAGCTTGTCAAATCGCCGGTTTTTGTGTAGCAGCGGCTTCCGCTTCCAGTACCCGCGCCATTTTGTCGGCGGCGGTGGTCGTGGTATCTTTCCTGAAATAGCCGGACACGACAAGGACGGAATTGCCCATGCGGATTTCCGTCACGCAGTCGGGGCGGCGGGCGGTGCGGGTGTCGTGCTGCTTGTTATCTGTCATAGGCAATACTCCTTTCAGTCGGTAATCAGTTTCTTCATGCTCTCCATTTTCCGCTGCGCAGTTTCCTGCCGGAAGTTGTCGCCGGTAAAGCGTACCGGGACGCACATGGAAAGCAGGCGGTCATAAATCCGGGAATGGGCGGTGTCTTTTGGGTGCTGCAACTCTGAAAGCGTGAGGTTGGTCGTGACGATCAGCGGCTTGCGGCTGCGGTAACGGCTGTCAATCACATTGAAAACCTGTTCCAGCCCGTATTCTGTCCCGCGCTCCATGCCGAAGTCGTCAAGGATAAGCAGCGGATAGCGGCAAAGGCGGGAAATATATTCATTCCTGCCCTCAAAGCTGGCGGCAAGGTCGTTGAGGATAAGGGCAAAGTTCGTCATGTGGACGGGGATTTCTTTCTCCATGAGGGCGTTTGCGATACAGCCCGCAAGGTAGCTTTTCCCGGTTCCCACGCCGCCCCAGAACAGGCAGCCGATATTGTCGGCTCGCATATCCTCCCAATGCTCCACATACCGGCGGGCAATCCCGGCCTGCGGGTTCCTGCCGTTGTCGTTCTCAAAAGTCCAGTCCCGCATGGTAGGGTCGGTAAAGCCCCGGCGTTTCAGTTCCTCCACGGTGTCAAGGTGCCTGCGCCGCTTCTCGGCGGCCTCCCGTTCCTCGCGGGCGGCTCTCTGGCAGTCGCACTCTGCCGGGTGGCGGTCGCGGCCAAAAATAGCGGCCTTATCCGGCGCAAAATAGGCTTCTTTCGGCTTTCGGCACTTGCCGCAGTACAGTAAACCGTCCTTGCCGGTGTAGTCCTCCGGCTCCGGGGTGGTGGCGGTCATATTCTCCAAAACAGCGTTGATTTCGTTCTTCATAAACTTTCGCCCTCCTTGCATGAGTAGTCTGGTATGCCCTTTTTCGGGGCTTTCTTGGCTGCGTCCTCCTGCGCCCATTTGTAGATTGTGGCGGCATGGCTGCGGTATCGCTTGCCGCTGGACGCGATATGGCAGGATAGCCGGTCAATGTAGTAGTTCCATTTGTCGGGCAGGTCTGCTTTCAGCCCGTCCAGTTCTGATTGTGAAAGAAAGACATTTTCATACCGGCCATAGGCGGCGCGGGCGGTCTGTCCCGTATCTAACTCTCGCTCTCTCTCTTTTTCTATCTCTATCTCTTTCTCTATCTCTATCTCTGGTGGACAAATGTCCGCTTGATATGGTGGACATTTGTCCGCCCCGGCCTTTGGCAAGGCTTTCTGCTCCTGCAAAGCCAGCCTTGCCCGCCGTTTCCGCTCCCCCTCGGTAGAGGATTGGCCGATCAGCAGTTCAATGTTGCTCATATACAGCGCGCCGTTCTGTAACGGCTCCACAAGCCCCAGCTTCATAAAAATCTGCAAGGCTCGCTCTACGGTGCCGACTTGCTGGCGGGTAATGGTGGCAATCATCTGCGCGGTGTAGGGGATATTTTCATCAAGCTGCAACTTCCCGCCGTTTTTCAGCGATTTCAGGTACAGTTTCAAGAGAATGTTGGAATAGAGGATACCGTCCTGCATACTTTCCAGCAGCACGATAGCGTCCTCGTCAAAGTAATTCTCTTTCAGCTTGAGGTAGTAGTATTTTCGGTTGTCTGACATGGTTCCTCCTTTGGGTGGATTTGGGGCGTTTGTACGCATTTAGGACGGCGTTTCCGGGGGAAAAGGATAAATGTATCGCGTACCCTTTGACACCCACGAAAAAAGCCTTGATTTATGCGGGTTTGAAAGGCTCTAAAGCGTGACATTTCTGCCTTTGTTTCCGCTTTCTCTCGGCGGCTTTGATTTTCTTCATGCGTCCGGCGCAGTCGGGGCAGTATTTTCCCCGGTTGGATTTGGGGACAAATGCCGCGCCGCAGACCGCACACCGTTTCCGGCTCCCCCGGTACAAAAGGGCTGCGGCCAGCTCCCCGTCAAGGGGCAGGACAGCCACACGGAACCAGCGGCACATGAGGGAAAGGGAAATGCTCTGGACGCACACGCAAGGCTCCCCGTCGTCTAACAGCAGGCAGTTCCCCCCGTCGTAGTTACAGCACTCATGCACCAGCCGCCGCGCCCGCCGGTGCTGGCGGTAGTCCATGCGGGGCAGGTTATCGCTCATGGCTCTGCTCCTTTCTGCGGTGGGGTTCCTCCCGGCGCAAAATCTGGTCGATGTTCCGCTTGACGGTCTGCAATTCCTTGAACCGCTGTTTCTGTTCGTGATAGGTGTTATACAGGCCGTCTTTCTCGGAGATAAGCTGCTCGATCTCGGCCTGCAACGCTTTCCGGGCGGGCAGCTTGGTAATGCCATGCGCCTTGAAATACCGGGCGGCGGCTTCGGCTATGATAAAGTCGCTTTCATGCGCCTGCCGGTAGGCGGCGCGGGCTTTCTCGGATTTCTGCGCTTTCAGTCCGTCGCGGGCGGGCTTGGTCTTGGCGTAGGCAAGTACCTGTTGCTGCAACTCCTTTTTCCCTTGTAGCTTCGTTTCCAGTGCTTTCAGTTCGCCGCTGGTCTGGCGCATTTCCTGATAGGCGGTATCAACGGCGGCTTCTAACTGCTCCGGGGAAGTAAAGCCGTATTCCTGATACACATTCAGCGTCGCGGCCATTTGTTTGAGGTTGTGCATGGTCGCCCAGCGTTCATAGCCCCGGCCTTTGCCCTCGGCCATTTTCTGCTCAATGTCCACAAGCCGCTGCACACCGTCCTCTTTCGGGGCGGTTTGTGGGGCTTTTGTGGGCTGTATGCCGGTTTTCCCATGCCGGGGGTATTCGGGTATGGCTGCGGCCTTTTCTGTGGCTCTGGCGGCGTTCTGCTCCAAAACGGCAAAGACAGCGGCGCGGTCAAAGTCGTCGCCCAGTTTCCGGGCGGTAATGGGCTTCGTCCTGTCCGGCGTGAGGTAGGACAGTCGCCCCCGGCTCTCCTTGACGGTCACGCCCTCCCGCAGCAGCAGAGAGGAAAAGTCCTCGAATGAGGTCGCCGCAGACAGCGCGGCGCGTATGGTCTGCCGCAGCTTCTCCTTGTTCGTTTCAAACTTGGTCTGCCGGGGCGTGATACCGACTGCAATCATGGGGGCGTTCTGCTTGTCCAGCGCGGCCTGTCCCTTTTTCTGCGCCCAATATTCCCGGTCGGTCACGCGGTTCTTGCTGCCGTTCAAGAGGTCGATTTGGTAAAGCCCCTCCCGGTGGCACATCTCCATGACTTCGGATTTGAAGTAGCGCAAAGCCGCGTCGGTACAGCGGTGCTTGCAACCGGCTTTTGTGTCGGCTGGCCTGTCCATGTAGGGCAGGAACGGCACTTCCTCAATCCGCAGGCTGTTAATGACGATATGCACATGAATGTTACCGCTGTGGTTATGGCCGTCCGGGTGGGTGCATACAAGGGCTTGGTGGCCGGGGAAATGCTCGGCGCAAAACTTCTCGCCCAATGCCTGCGCCCGGTCTACGGTCAAGCCGTTGTCCGGCCCGTCCCGTGGGTCAAAGCTGATGATATAGTGGTGGCTTTTCACATCTTCCCGCCGCTGGTTTTTCTCATAGCGGAGATTTGCCCGCATACAAGCAACGGCAAAATCTTCCCCGCCGCAGTTCAGCGTGGACAGCCGGTAGTCCTCGCGGGGGATAAGCCTGCCGGTTTCATCAAGGACGGGCTTCATGGTAAACTCGTCATGTTCAAACAGCAGGTATTGTTCGGCGGCTCCGTAGTCGGCATTTTTAGAGTTGATATGCTTGAGTGTTGCCAACCGCGTCACCTACTTTCTGTAAGACTTCATACTTGAGGGCGGCAAGGTCGGCTATGGCGGCTCGTACCTCGCCGGACAGCGCATGGTAGGGTGCGCCGTACTCGTTCAGATACCGGGCTATCTGATTGAGGTTGCCGCCGATCCTGCCGTACTCGGCGGCCAGCTTCCCGACAGCGGAAAGCAGTTCGTCATTGACCGCCGACACATGGATAACGGGGCGTATGGTCGCCCGCCGTATCGCCTGCCGGAGAAATTCCGACTGGCTGATACCATAGGGCGCAAGCCGCGCTGTGAAGTCGGCGTATTCATCTTCGGACAGCCGGGTTTTCACAACGCGGCTGCGGTGGGGCGTGTTGTATTTCTTTCGCATGGTCGTGACCTCCTTTCTTGCCGCATGAGCGCGGCGGGGATAAGCGGCGCAAGCCGCAAAGCAGGGTTTGGGGAAGGCACTCCCCAACAAGTTTCCCGCGAGGGGCAAAAACCGCAGAATTGCGGATTTTGGCACCGTGGTAGAAACTTGCTCTAAGAAACTGCCGCTTTCCGCTGTGTCCGGCGGGGTTCAATCTCCTTAGTGCCGCAGGTGGGAAATGTGCCAACTTCCAGCGGTAACATTTTCCCTTTCACTCCCTACAAACCACAAAAGAGCGAAAATGACGGACTTTCCGGCAGAAACTTTTCCGGCGGCTCATTCTTTCCCGACAATAAGGCGTTTTGAAAGCTGTATTCTGCCCGCTGCTTGATAGAAAACGGGAATTTCCCTCTGTTCACTTATCAGTACTGACACTTTCCCGATTTGCCAAAAACGGGCGCAAAAAAAGCAGCAAATCTTTTTCGGATTTACTGCTTCCTGTGCCGCTGTGGGGCGGCGGGATATTCAGTTGTAAATAATAAAAGAGGGGGAGCACTTTGGGCTACCCCTCTACAAATGGAAAATTGCAATATTACTATTACAACTACATCATATTAGTATATTCATGCCTGATTTGTAGTCATCCAAGATACCGGGCTTGACTGGCTTTCCCCAATTCCATGAGGGGTCTCGCTGATGTACATATTCTCCCAATCGGTCAGCCTCTTGCAGACTAATCTGATTTAATGTCCACCCAGCGGCAGCTCGTTCTTCGGGTGGCAATGACATAACATAATTTCTTATGATTTCGCTTTCAATTTCTCCATCACTCATGCCGCAGTTCTTTTCCATGCTCTCAAACACCAAAGATTTTATCTTATTTGCAACGCCCTCGTCAACAGGGACAATGCGGCGAAAATCTGTTCGACCTGTAATATCCATTCCCTCCGGACAATATGGGTTAACATGCTCCTTTGGCGGTAAAGAGCCATTTGGAAGTTTATGGGTTAAGTGCGAATTTTGAACCTTATAATTTTGTTGCACAAATCGTGTCATTCCTGTAATCGTCATAAGTACACCTCCAAATAACAATACACCCTGTTTTAAGAATAGCTGTCATATTCTTTATAAATATAATCGGCTCTTTTGGCGAAAATATAATATCCATCCCCCCCCCAAAAAATTTCATCGTTGCAAAAACACGATTTTCCGGCAGCTCGGAAGCTGCGTTTTGCCTTCTGTGGGGTGGCGGGATATTCAGTTGTTAATAATAAAAGAGGGTGGTAGCACTTTGGGCTATCGTCCTCTTGGCTGCATATTTGCAAAGACAGGCGGGGCTGTCAACGGTGGGCGCAGCCCATTCACTTGCCGTTGACTGGCTCGGCTGGTTTTGCTATTTTTAGCGACTTCATTCATCTATGCTTATCGTTTCATCACTTATTGCTAGCGGGTTATTCTGGGTATTGCTGTTGAGGTCTGGAACGCTGAAAAAGACAGCAATAAAAATATTCACAAGAACGATTACTGCTAATATAATGGCAACAATTTTCCAGATACGACGTGAGCGGCGGTTCTTGATTGCCAGTTGCTCGTTTATTCTGGATAGTTGTTCGGCAACATCACTGGCGACATTTTCATTTTCAATTTTCGTACCCAGCAATTCACTGACAGATACCTCTAATATTTCAGCCAGACGAATAAGAGTATCAGCGTCGGGAACGGACAAATTTTTCTCCCATTTGGAGATAGTCTGTCTGACTACATGAAGTCTGGTTGCTAATTCTTCCTGTGAAAAGCCTTTCTGTTTTCTGAGAGTTTTTAGATTTCATAGAAACATGATGCGTTCCACTCCTTTGTCTTGGTAAATCAAAAATAGCATGATAGCTGCTATGCGGCAAGCAATGCAGATTAACATTAGCGCAACTGCCTATAAAATAAGCATAATTCCGCACAAATCACTTGAAAACGAATATTTCTTCAATCGGTGCTTCAACAACTCTTGAAATATCAATCGCCAGTTTAAGTGAGGGATTGTATTGTGCCTTTTCCAGCCGCATAATTGTTTCTCGCCGCACGCCTACCTGTGCCGCTAACTGCTCTTGTGTCAAATCCTTTAATAGCCTGTACTTTTTTAATCTACATTCAAAATCCGGCACGCTTATTCCTCGCTTTCATCAAACTGTTCATCGTTATCATAATGATATAGCAGATATTCGCTAAGGAATATTTCAAGTGCTATGGAGAGAGCTATAACAATAACAAGAGCAATTAAGGTATATTCAAGGTTATCCATGAGCTTTCCCTGTCCCAAAATGAGTATTGCAAGAAAAATAATGGACAGAGAAGTTTTGTTCGCTACACTTTGCGCTTTCATTTTGTTTTCTTTGTATCGTTCATCTATAAGAGTATTTGACATTTTTCCCTCATAGAAAAATCCGAAAAAGCCGAAAAACAGGAAAAACACAAAAGGAAAAATTGTCTTGTCAACGCTGTAAGTCCAAAATCCCAAAAATCCGGCAAATCCTAATAAACCTAAAAAACCCAGTTTTGGATTTATTGTTCTGGTGGATTGCAAGGTTAATTCCCTACGCCTGTTTGTTTTAATAGATTCCAAAAACAACACAACAATATTCACAATATACAAGGTAAGAAGTACGCCGGAAATAATCATAGGCAGGTCTTGCACTCTGAAAACATATTCAGATAAATCCATAGGCACAATAAACCTTGAATTGTTAAATGCTATCGTGTACCATGAAGATATTGCTACCAGCAGAGCGCATATCACGCCCAGGCAAATTGTGAGTTTCGTTCTTTTTTTCATAATGGTGTCCTCCGATGAGATGTATTTGTCGCTTGTCGAGATAAATATATCACTTCAAAGGCTGGCTGTCAATAGGAAAGATACAAATACATCACTTTCCCCAAAATGCTTAGAAAGACAAAAGCTGATATAGGAAAATCCCCACATCAGCTTTTCGTATTGGTCTGTGTTTCGGAAATAGTGGCTGCTGTCTATCAAATTATCATTTGTTACTTTACCGCACATGAGCATTGGCGCCGGGGTTGTCGTTGCCGTAACCTTCCAGCAGGTTGATAACGCCCCAGATACCGAGACCGGCACCGAGCGCGATAACGAGGGTCTGAAGAACGGTGATTGCCTGTTCAAAAAATGCCATATAGTTTGTTAGCCGGAATCTGATTAAAAAATAGGTTTGTCATGTTTCATAGGCATACAAAAGCCGGAACAATCTGCCGCCCGGTTTCCGGGGGCATGATTCCGGCTGTCCTCCTTTTTCATTATTTTTCTTGCGATTGTCCGCTTTGTACGCCAATGGCCCATAGAGGGCAGGTGCGGCGAATAGATAAGATCACTCCCTTCTAAAGCGGAACGAAATTAAGTGCCCTTTGTGTCTACTTCATATACATCGCAGACCTCATTGGGCTTGAGTTTCAGCCTTGCAGACAAGAATGCTTCAATGTCAAAAGCGTTCTTATCATCCGCGTCGGCAGTGTACTTGAAATTGGGGTGCTTGGTGATGTCGTACTTATCCGAAAGGAAAGGACGCACACCGCGCAGCTGGAGGATACACTTGCCTCCATCCATAACAGCAAGCTCATCCTGGCTCATCAGCTCTTTCCCCAATTTTTGATAGTTGAGTGAATGGGAGGTTTCCCTCCCACGGCTCTCTCCGGTATTGTAGGTGTCGATGGTTTCCTTGCCCAGCACGGCAGCCAGCTCTTTGAGGGTAGTCGGCTCTTTACCGCCCAGGAAGATGGATGTATCCATGTTACCGATGATGGTATCTGCGTTATCCTTATAGATCGCCTTGAGCTGACTCTGTGCCTGCAACACCAGACAGGCAGAGATTTCACGGCTTCGGATGGTGGCCACCAGCTTTTCCAGTTTCGGAATCTGCCCGATGTTAGCACACTCATCAATCAAACAGCGCACATGAACCGGAAGCCTGCCGCCATACACATCGTCGGCTTTTTCGCAGAGCAGATTGAAAAGCTGGGTATAACACATGGAGATCAGGAAGTTAAAGCTGTCATCCGTATCACTCATAATGAGGAACAGAGCAGTTTTCCTGTCTCCCAGAGTATCCAGCTCCAGCTCATCATAAGCCGTGACCTCACGCAACTCTGCAATGTCGAACACGGCAAGGCGAGCGCCGCAGGAAATCAAAATCGACTTGGCTGTTTTTCCCGAAACGAGTTGTCAAGGACTTTTTATCAAAAAAATAAGCAACAGTATTATCTGTTGCACTATGCTTGTTGTGTATGTCATTTGGCTGTATAATTAATAATATAAATTTTACTGACGAGATCGGAGGTCATTGCAAGTGGATGATACTGTTTTATTTTTAAGCGCATATAATTCGACACAGTATAAAGCGACAAACTGGTTTTTACGAAAACTTCGTAATGTTATCCCGCACAAAAAGAAGCAGATGCAATCCTTACTGGAAAAGCATCATCTTTCTTTCGTGGCAACAGACGAGACTATTACTTCTGTTGATGGGAAAATGGAGGTAACGGCCCAATATGATTATGTACATCAAGCGACTACATTTTCCTTCAAATCAAAAGATTCAGCTGAAAAAGAAAACGATGCAAGTGACTCTTTGAAAGATTCCGGTTTCTATATCAATCTTAGGCACGCACAATCTATCTTAGTTGATGAACGATATTTCAAAATCGAATTTACTTTCTGGCTAGAGCCATTTTTAGTTTGGATAAATGGTCAGATGTATCAAATTGATGCCGGTGCCTTTATGATGAACAGTGTTTTGTTCATTGTTTTTGAAGTCATAAACTACAAAACAGGAAAACCACTTGCCAAAGATGATGTCGGGGCAAAAGCAGAAAACTACAACCTACTGTCTGTGGAGAAATATCAATTCTTTGATGAAGAGAAACCTGTCGAGGCAGGAATGAAAATTTCTGAAATAATATATGAAAATATTTCTGAGTTTATCTGGGAATTGACAAATAAGTGTTATCGTTCCCAAGAATATTTCTTTGTGCATGACACATTGGTCTTTTCGAATAATATTGAAAATATTTCAGATTACTTTTGCAAACTCATTGATACGAAAGCGCCTGCTGAACCAATTAAGGACATTAGTACAGTGGAAATATACCAATATTATCCACAAGCTGGTTGTAGTGTAGTTTCTGACTTTGATTGTGATAACTTTCAACCAATTTTATATTCGGCCATTATATTGGAATCGCTAAAACTCTATATTCATATTTTTCAAAACTCTAACCTTGAAAATGAAACAGATCTTCGGCGGTCGGTACGAAATGATATTTACTTGCAGAATCTTTTTTGCTCTCCTAATCTTCCAATTGAAACTCATAATTTATTGAACTACATTAAGGAAAGCGAGCCTTACAAAAAACACGCAGAAGCTCTTCACCTAAAAATATCCTATTTGACTGCACAAAATGAACTAAAGAAAAGCAGAAACTCTGCGATTTTGAATGTTCTGCTATACATTATTTCTTTACTCAGTGCTATCGGAACTCTTGATGTCATAGAAGCACATTTTGGTGTACCATTCAAATACAGCTTTATTATTGTGGTCACGCTGTTTATTCTCGGACTGTTTTGGGGAATAATAGAGTATCGAAACCATAGAAAGCTCTAAAATTCGTAACAACGTGCCAGAAGCATTTTATTGCTTCTGGCACGTTTGCATGTGAATTATTTGCGTCCACTTAGTAAATCGTCGCAGATATACGCATATTCCGGCAGCTGGTTGATATATGGCTCCCAGCGCCGCTTGATTTCGGCCAATTCCAGCG
>OCAV01000422.1_pt1 | contig 37384 bp, 33 predicted proteins | sample 1538331 | NCBI WGS metagenome assembly OCAV01 (sample SAMEA2580297, study PRJEB22360) | human gut metagenome | biome: human gut; feature: human-associated habitat; material: faeces | place: Denmark | collected 2008/2010
GTTTCTTTTAATCTATTTGTAGTCAATTAAATACCTTCAGACTACATCAAATATAGCAAAAATACACTGTCTTCGGCCGGGCGGAAGGGGATTTTCCGTTTCCGCCCGGCCGGTGCGGCACGGCAGCAATAAAAAAAGCCTGCTGGTTTCCAGCAGGCTTTCACCTATATATCCGCCCGTTAACGCATCGGCACCTCGATGACCAGCACCTGGGCGTCGGCCGAAGCCCTGATCCCGAAGCCGTCGGTATCCCAGACCCCCATGCCGTCGCGGCGGCCGAGCACTTCGCCGTCCACCTCGGCCAGCCCTTCGATCACGAAGACATAGGCCCCGTTCCCGGGCGTATGCATCCGGTATTCAACGTCATGCCCCTTGTCCAGGTCGAGCGTCGAGAACCAGGCATCCTGATGGAGCCAGCCCGTGTTTTCGCCACCGCGGCCTTCGGGAGCCACGATCGTCCTCAATTCGTTGCGCTTTGCCGGCGCCAGCCGGATCTGGTTGTAACGCGGCGTATGGTTCTCCGCATCGGTCAGCACCCATATCTGCAGGAATTTCACGGGCTCCGTGTCGCTGGCGTTCATCTCGCTGTGCGTAATGCCCGTCCCGGCCGACATGACCTGAATCTCCCCCGGACGCAGCTCCTGCATGTTCCCCATGCTGTCGCCGTGGCGGAGCGCACCTTCGAGCGCAATCGACACGATCTCCATGTTATCGTGGGGATGCGTCCCGAATCCTTCGCCCGGGGCGACCGTATCGTCGTTGAGCACCCGCAGGGCGCCGAAATGGATTCGCCGGGGGTCGTAATATCCGGCAAAACTGAACGTATGGTAGGTATCGAGCCAACCATGGTTGGCGTGTCCGCGCGTCTGTGCGCGGTGAATCGTCTTATTCATAGCAATGATTTTTTATTATACAATCGGTTGGGCGTGAAGCAAACTCCGCGCCAGCCGCGCCTGCGCGCAGCACCTGACGGAATCCGCAGGCTACACCTTCAGAAAGACGTTCTTTCTGTAAAGGAAATAGAGAAACAGCCAGCAGACGGCCACATAGCCGGCACTATTGACCACGGCGGCAAGCGCCTCCGGGCATTTCGACGCCACGCCCCCGAGGAAGAAATCGGATATACGCCCGAAGCCCACGATACGCTGGGCCAGATAGATCGTGATCGAATTGAGTCCCACGACGCGGAAGAAGAGCGTCCAGCGGCGCCATCCCCTGACGTCGATCAGGTAGTAGAACAGGGCGAACATCGCCAGCGAATAGGCAGCCACGACACATACGAACGTACTCGACCACAGCGATTTATTCACAGGCACCACCCCGTTGAAAGCCAGCCCTGCGACCAGCAGCGCCACGGCCGCCGCAATCATCCACGACGCCTTGCGGCCGCCCGACAAGTCCTGCCGCCGCACGAATTCCCCCGTAAACATGCCCAGCATGGCCGTCACCACGGCGGGCACCGTACTGAGCAGCCCCTCGGGGTCGAATGTCTTGCCGTACAGCTTACCCGGCAACAGCAGCCGGTCGACATACCCTGCCAGGCACCCCTCCCGGGTCAATGGCCCTGCGCCCGCGACGTCGGGTGCCGCCACCAGCGCCGACAACAGGCCGTAACCGACCAGTATGGCTGCGGCGATCGCAATGCGCGCCTTCACCCCGAAATTGAGGTACAGCACCGCGGCTATGCCCCATGCAAGGCCGATGCGCCCCAGTACGCTGGCAATACGCAGGTTTTCGAAATCAAGCCTGAACAACCCGTTGTAAATCACCCCCAACAACACCAGCGTCAGCGCGCGGCGGACGATTTTTGCATAGATCGTCCCGGTCGACAACCCCAGCGAACGCTGCTTGGAAAGCGAAAAGGGGAAGCTCACCCCGGCAATGAAGAGGAACAGCGGAAAGATCGTATCGTGGTGGGTGAAGCCGTCCCAGCTGGCATGCCCCATCTGGCTGGCAATGCTGTCGGTCACAGCGTTGGGCCACAGGCCGCACACGGCGACGACGAGCGAGGCGAACCCCATGATAAAGAGCATGTCGAACCCCCTCAGGGCATCGAGCGACTGCAATCGTTCGGACGGTTTCATAATTCGGGTGCTGTTCTTCCGGCCCGATCCTTGTCAGTGATCCTTCTTCGACCGGCCCTATTATACTTTACACAAAGATAATAAGAATTTCTGATATATCCAAATATATCGGGGCCCGGCGGAGCGCATCCGGCCGGGCCCCTGCTTTTTCCACCGGCAACTACTCCAGCTCCAGATTGCTCACCCGGTCGGTCACCCCGAACGGGAAGTCGGGGTAGACGTACAGCCCGAAACGCGGCTCGGTCTGACCGTGCGTGTAACCCCAGATGCTGGCGTAATCCTCCGCGTCCTCGCCCATCTTCTCCAACTGGCGCAGATAGGCCGCCACCGACTTGTTCTCCACGATGTAGATCTCGCCCATACGGTCGATGATCGGGCTGTGGCGGCGCGTACGGTCGTGGTCGAAACGCAGGATACGCTTCCCCTCGGCCGTGATGCCCACCAGCCGGAAGGTCATGCTCTTGCCGATGGCCGGCAGGTTCAGCACACTGCGGTCGGTGGCCAGGAACGGCAGCCGGTGTTTCTTCATGAAGCGGCGGATGCGCCCGGCCGTGTCGCCCTCGCCGGTCAGCGCCGCATCCAGTTCCGCGGTCTGCTCAGCGGTCATCCGCCCGAAGAGCTTCTCTTCCTGCTGCTCCTGCATCGAGCGGCTGTTGGGCGTGAAGACGGTGTAGTTTTCGCCGAAGCCCTTCACCGAGAAGGTATAGTAACAGACCACGCCCAGCGAGTTGAGCACCTGCCTCAGCCGGGTGGTATGCCCGCGGCGCGATGCCGCGACGGTATATACCAGCTGGTTGGTGATGAGCCACCCGGCGGAAAGTATCTTCCGGATAGCCTCCCGCGCCTCGGGCGTCACCTCCAGCGGCGACTGGAAATGCGTCTGGATGACGAACTGCTTCACGCCGACGGCCGAGGCCTTCTCCCGGAACTCCTTCAGCACCTCCACCAGCTGGTCGTCGATGCGCATCGGCAGGTAAGCCGGCAGGCGCGACCCCAGCCGCACGCGTTGCAACTCGGCATATTTTTCACCGTCGGGACGCGCCTGGTTGGCCTTGCGCTTGCGGCAGGCCATGCGGTAGACCGCCTCGAGGATATTGCGCAGCGTCTTGTTCTGGCTCATCAGGGCGTCGCCGCCCGTGATGAGGATGTCGCGCAGCTGCGTGTCCTCCTCGAAATAAGCCATCAGGCGGCGCAGTTTGTGATCCCAGCTCTCCTTGGGGCGCAGGCTCTCGAACTCGAAATTGAGCCGTTCGCTCTGGAAGTCGTACATCCGCTGGCACGAGGCGCACAACCCGCCGCAGGCACGCCCCATCGTATCGGGGATCAGGATCGCCACTTCGGGATAACGGCGGTGGATATTGTGCCCGTCGGGCAGCAGCCACCCGGCCGCATTGGGTTTTCCGGCCTCGACGACGTCCTCCTTCTCCCAGGCGCGGATATTCCCGTAGGTCTCGACCAGCTGCGGCGAATAGAGGATATAACTGCGTATCGTCTCGTCGTCGTACGCTTTGCCGGTGATGTCCAGCAGCGAGAGGTAATAAGGCGTAGCGAAGAACGGCATCCCCTTTTTGCGGGCCTTCGACAGCAGGTACATGGTCTCCGCCGAGAGCGAATTGCCCAGGAACCGGTTCAACTCCGAAGGGCTCTTCACGGCCATCGCCAGGTGGAAGCGGAAATCGCCCCACCAGACGCTTACCTGACGGTATTTGTCCTCGTAGGTCATCCCCTCCTCGAAACGGAAACGCGATGGGGTCGACTTGCGGTTCTCGATCTTCTGCACCAAGAGGTGGAGCATACGCTCCCTGTTCCGGGCGCGCACCTCCACCACCTCGGGATCGAGCCCCGTCGGCCAGCGATCGTTGCGGATACGGACGCGCTGCGGCGTGAGCGGCTGCAACTCCAGCCCCTCAAGGCGCTTGAACTGGAAAAACAGGTCGATGAACAGGTCGCAACGCATCTCCGGGTTCTCCAGCCGCCCCGTGAGGAACTGCCACAGCAATTCCAGCGTCCGCACGGGCATCTGCTCACCGGTCGAAAGTTCGCTCACCTCCCGCCCGTCGTAGCCGATCAGCAGGCGGATCTGTTCCGCCGCCTCGCCCTGCGCCGCCGCATGCCGGGCGACGAACTCTTCGAGCCGGGCCCGGAACTCCCCGGCATCGCGGCTCGCATCGGCCTGGGCAACAAGTCCCGGCAGCTCCTGGCGGAAAAACAGCCCGAGCTGGTAAAGCGTGAATGAAAGCATTTTCCTTTGTTTCATAAGCACTATCGTTTATTTTTTCGTTATAATTTTCGGATGCGGGCGGCAATGTCCCCGGTACGGTCGTCAGCGTACGATAAAAAGGGCACGGCGCAATAAAATCACAGATACACCCGGAACCGCAGGCTCCCCTGCAAATTCCTCCGCATTCGGACGATATTCCCGGGAAAAGGGCATTCCTCCGGGCAAATATCAAAAACTGCCGCCCACAGGCGAGCCGGCAAGAATCGGCGGCCTCACAGCAAAAAAACGACGGCCGCCATACGGAATCCGTCACAAAGATAGTAAAAAAATTGACATTTCCCGTCTGCGGTCAGCCGGGGTTCCCGCACCGCCCGCATCTTCCGCCCTTGTATATAAGAACGTATTTTCCCCGCAGAATCGTATTCCCCCGCCCGCACAGCCCTACCCGTACGAACAGATACAAAAACAAGAAAGCCTCGACAATCATCAGATTATCAAGGCTTTTCGAAAAGTCGGGGTGACAAGATTCGAACTTGCGACCACGCGCCCCCCAGAGGAGAAATTTATTTTTTCCGATAAAAGTAATTAACTTTATTTTAGTATATTTACATCACGTACAGAGAATTGCGATTTTGCCTTATTGTCATCTATTGCGATTTTTCTTGTACCACTTTTGTACCACCATCTATTTTACATCGGAAAATGGCCTACTCTGTTCGCATCGTTTTACGGAAATACAAACCCAATTCAATGGGGTATCACATTCTCCAATTATGCGTCACTAAAAACAGCAGTCGCAAGCGCATCAGTCTGAAATTATACGTCGATCCGGCCTATTGGGACAATTCGGCCGAACGACTTACCATCGAACGGAATCTGAAAGGCGAAAAGCAGCGGGAGGCCAATAAGAAACGAATTCAGGACAATGCTTTTTTGGACAAAGTCAAAGCCCGCGCCCGCGAGATTATCGAGAAATTCGAGATAGACGGCATCGACTGGACACTGAACCAATTTGAGGAAACATTTTTGAACCCCTCCAAGCAGGGAAAATTCTGCGCATACCTCGAAAATCACATCCAAACATTAAGGGATACCGGACATACGGGCAACGCCAAATGCTATTTCGAAACGCTTCGACTGCTCAAATATTACGACGGCAAACTGAGTCAACGGCTGTTTTCCGACATCGACCTGCGTTACGTGCGCAATTTCGATACGTTCCTGCAAAAGCGGGGTTGCAAGGGCAATACCCGCAAATATTATTTCAAGGCATTGCGGGCTATATTGAATCAAGCGAAACGAGAAGGTGTCGGTTCGGAAGCGACCTATCCTTTCGTCAAAGGCGGCTTCGAGATTGCCAAGTTGGAAGAAGCGACCGAGAAACGCTACCTCCCGCCTCAAGACTTGCAAAAACTCAAAGATACGCCCGCACAGAATCCCCAAAACGAATACGCCCGGCAACTCTTTCTTTTTTCTTACTACTGCTACGGAATGTCGTTCGTCGATATGGCCTACCTTACGACCGATCATATTCAACGGCTGGCTGACGGGAATTATATCGTTTACAAACGCAACAAAATCAAGCACCAAAAGAACGCAACTGCCATCCGAATCCACATTACGCCGGAGATTCAGGGATTGATCGAACAGCTGAAATCTGCCTCGCCAACCGTCGAAAATTATTTGTTACCGATCATCACTTGTTCCGGCTATACGGGCGAGAAGCTATACAACCACATCCGAAGCCGTTACGCCAAATATCAGAAATATTTGAAATCGTTGGCCGAAGAACTCGGCATCGATTATCATTTGACCAGCTATGTAAGCCGTCATACAATGGCAATGACCTTGCAATACAATAAAATCCCGCGCGAAATCATTTCGCAGATGCTCGGTCATGCCGACCTTGAGACGACCAACACCTACCTCGACAGCTTCGACAACAAGGTAATCAACGAGGCGGCAAAAGTTTTGTAATAAGCCGACAATGGTTTAATATTTTTTGTATAGTTGTACTATGAGTACAACACCACAAACAAAAATAAACCAACTATTGCAGGCTCTCCCATCCGGAGCAGTCTATTTGTCGTCTTGCATGAAACTCAAAACATCTCCAACGACTTACAGCACCGTTACATAAAATCCGCTTGGCTGACTCCCATAGGCACGGTGTAATGATCCGCACGGGCGATACGCCGACATTATACGGAGCCATATACAGCCTCAATACACAGGTTGACAAACATCTGACAATCGGAGCCATGTCAGCATTGGAGATACACGGATATTCGTACTACCTCCCGATGGGCAGGCCGACCATTTCGCTGTCTGCTCCGCAAAAGGAGTATTTACCGCTTTGGTTCAGAAAATATGACTGGGGTGTGACGCTCCGGCTGTTTACCACCGAAATATTCAATTCCGTCACAGGAATCACCACCACCCGACAAGGGGTTTTCGAGTTGCCGATCTCTACCCCGGAACGGGCGTTTATGGAGTGTCTGCACCTCGCACCGCAATATTATGACATTACCGACCTCTATTATGTGATGGAAATGCTGTCGATACTCCCGCCGAAGAATGTACAACGACTGTTGGAGGGGTGCCGTTCCGTCAAAGTGAAACGGCTGTTCCTCTTTATGGCCGAAAAGGCCCGTCATGCGTGGTTCGAGTCCCTCGACCTCGACCGGATAGACCTCGGCAGCGGCAAGCGGGTAATCGCCAAAGGAGGTGTTTATGATAAGAAGTACCAAATCACGATTCCGGCAGAACTGAAAAATGATTAATCAAGAGTACAAAGAGCGCGTGCGGCTGTTGCTCCGCATTATCCCGATTATTTCGGCGGAAGAATGTTTTGCCGTTCACGGCGGCACGGCAATCAATCTGTTCGTGCAAAATCTGCCGCGATATTCAGTAGACATCGACCTGACCTATATTCCCGTCGAGCCTCGGGAAGCAAGCCTCACCCATATCAAAGAACGGCTGAAAGCGGTAAAGGCAAAAATCGAGGCCGCGATACCGGGCATTGCAGTACGCGAAGTTCCCGACAAACTGATTTGCACTCATAACGGGCATTTCGTCAAAGTGGAGGTAAACGACGTGAAGCGAGGCATCATCGCACCGCCCGTCGAATTGCCCTTATGCGACCTCGCCCAAGAAGATTTCGGTGTATTCTGTAAAGCCCGCATCGTGCCACTGTCGCAACTCCACGGCGGCAAGATCACGGCTGCACTCGACCGCTAGCACCCGCGCGACCTGTTCGATGTAAACCTGATGCTCTATTATATCAAAGACTTCGACGCGATCAAGCGCGGGTTCATTTTCTGCCTGCTGGGAAGCGACCGCCCGATCTTGGAGTCGCTCAATCCCAATTTCAACGACCAGTGCGACGCCCTGACCAACCAATTCGAGGGCATGTCCTCGACGCCGTTCACCTATGAACAGTACGAAGTGACCCGTCGCCGACTGGTCGAGTATATCAACGACCATCTAACACCGACAGACAAGGCGTTTTTACTCGGATTCGAAGACGGGACGCCGGATTGGGACGCATCGGAATACCGGGATTTCCTGCATTATCCGTCGGTTCAATGGAAGCTACTCAACATTAGAAAGCTGAAAGAAAAGAATCCACAGAAGCACAAGGATAGCATAAGCAAACTACAAAAATATCTTGCCTTGTAATCCATTTTCTCCTGTATGGCCTACTATCCCAAACCATATGCTGAAATATTGAAATTATTTCCAACGGAGGAAAAGGTTTTCACTCTCATATTTCAGGCAAAAACGACTTACTGCGGTCATTGCGGCGGATTCAGCCACATACAGCAGTATCGTTCTAATTATCGCTATGTTATATGCAGAGATTGTAAAAAGACTACTTCAATTTTAAGGGAAACTTTTCTCGCAAAAGCCCACCTCGATCTGAGAATATGGGTTTATATTATATATGCAACATTATATGCTCGACATCCTACGTCCTATCGCTGGATCATGCAGGAGTTAAAGATCAATTCCTATAATACCATTTGGAGCGCAGCGCACAAAATAAAAGCCGTGTCACAACGGAAAGATAAATATGACGATGATGTAAAAATTCTACGTGCATTTAAGCCTTTTTTAGCACAAGTCTAAAATAGCACTCAAAAAAAGGATAAGTTAATAAAGTATTTTTTCCAAACCCCTCAAAAAAGCCCGAAAATCGGGATTTTTGGGCTTAATTATTTTTATTAAGCCCTGTTTTTCGTATAGAGAGTGTGCAAACATATCAAACAGCTATGGACGCACACAACAACATATCCAATTTCCCCGATGATTTCCCCATCGCGGGACTCACGGTAAAGCAATTTATCGAACTCTGCGTGAGCCTCGGCTTCGGCAACCGCCCCAACTCTTATCCCAATAAGCCGGAATCACCTCCACCAGAAATTATGGGCATCGATGATGTGATTAAACTTACAGGCTATTCCAAGGCCACGATCTACAAGTTCACGCATCAACGACTCATCCCATTTCATAGACCCGCCCACGGGGGACGGCGCTTGGTGTTCATCCGACATGAGATCGAAGACTGGATGAAAGAGAATTCAATCCCCACCGTCGGGCAATATTGCAAAGAACAATTCAAAAAAATCACTAATTAAAAAATTTATGAATAACGAATTTGATCCATTGAAGATGCTGTCCGACATTTCAGAAGATGAAATGAATGAATTTATTGAACAACAAAGGGAGGTAACCAAGAAGCACCGGAGACAGAAACCCCGAGAATCTTTTGTGTGTTTCATCTCATTCTACGAATCTATTAAATTAATGCCGGAGCGGCTCCATTTAAGAGCATTCAGAGTATTGATGGATTATGCATTCTATCGGGAGGAACCGCCCACAAAGACACCAGCACGTATTATGCAATCTTTCGTCAGTTGACGGAAGCAGGTGGACGTGAACTCGCAAAAATATGACAGAAAAGTCGAGAGTAATTGGGCGGGAAAGATGATGACGAGAAAGCGGATAATGACGGGACTTAAAACATCCCGTCTTATTTCTCAGAGCAATAACCGGACTGGGAATATACAAGAAACAGGCAACAAGTCAATATGCAATACACTGAATAACAAAATCATACCGACGCTCTTCGGATAAAATGATAATTTCAAACGCAATGAACCAAAACTATAAACTCATATTCTCAAGGACAAACACCGTTGTTAGGATTCCTGAAGGCATTGTTGGGCCCCAAGTTTCGCTCTTTGCAAACGTAGTTAGCACAATACCTGTCGCAACGGTCGATTTATGGACATTTTTATTAACGACCTCCTACCAAAATATAGTAGACGAATATCGAGGCACTAAAGATCCGGAAACACGCGCCAAAATTAAGAAATTCGAGATACCGTGCGTAACCGTTGCCGGTGTATTCGACACACGCGCCAAAAAGAGGCTTCAACATCTTCATAGTGGCTATATCTGCATTGACATTGATGGGAAACAGAACCCTCGTGTAAAAGGGCGATGGAACTTGGTCAAAAATATGTTGGAAGACAGAATCAGCAGTTTATGCTATGCTGGGCTATCTGTCGGAGGCGATGGTTTATGCTGCATCTTTCGAATAGCTTATCCAGAACGCCATAAAGCTCACTTTTATGCTCTCGTGGACGAAATACAAGAACGGACGCCACTAATCGTCGATGAAAGTGGCAGCGATGTCGTAAGGCTGCGTGTGGCCAGCTATGACCCTCAACCCTATTTCACCCCTGATGCTCCTCCGTACTTGTATTACAAGCCGAACAAATACAGTGCGCCGCGCAGGGTGAAGAAGGCTCGAAAAGCCGTAATGGATGTAGCCACAAAACAACGGGCATATTCACTGATAATAATAATTCAGAAAAAACAGATTGATATCACTGTTGGACGTGCCGTCTGGAAATCCATCGGACAAGCTCTCGCCAGTGAATTTGGGCCCGAAGAAGGGTTACGACTTTTCCACTTGGTAAGTAAATGGCATCCCGATTACGATCCTACTGAATGCGATGAAATGTTTGACTGGTGTATCAAAAATCACGATGATGTGGATATAGCCACTTTCTTTTATCATTGTCAAAGGTATAATATAACTTTCAAATAACCCCATCGTGCCGCGAGTGAAGCCGGAGCCTTAACAACAGACTCCGGCTTTTTTTATGATGGCCTCGGAACGTAGAGAATCCCGAAGCCGATTCCGCCGAAATTTATACGGCGATACCCCACTTCGAGTGTTGTTCGAGTGAAAATAATTTCTAACTTTGTCACTGTCGACGTCCGCAAGGACTGCGGCGGACATACTGGAAGTGTTTTTCGCACGCCTTTCAAAGAAAATGTGGCAATTTTCAATAGCAAAGGGCAACGAACAGCACTCATTCTTGTTTAGATCATGGCAGGGCGCATTCTGTGTGCCCGTTACCCCATATCTATCAAGTGTGGGGTATCGCGTCGTTTATTTTGCTATGGGTTCGCCACAACCTTCTTTGAGATGAACGAAACTGACTCCACACTTTCTTTTTACTACTAATTACTACTAACCCAGCCATACAGGAGTCGAATGGCAACATAAAACTTGTTGCTATGACCTATTACAAGGACACCTTACAGGCATTCTTGGATAATCACATCCACGAAATCCTCGGAAAGCTCGGCCGCGAGTTCGATTCCAACGATTTTATTACAGCATTCAGGCTGTTATTCCCCAATGAATATGCAACTGCGCTGCGAAGAAGCAGCTCTTATCGAGCCATCCATACTTGGATTGCCCGATGGTATCTTTCCGCCCGAACCGATTTACTCCAGAAAAGCGATATTCAGTCGAGAGAAAGCGTCAATCGGAATCCAACAAAAAATCACACATGGATTAAACTTTAACACTTCAACAATATGGGCAGAAAATTCATAATAGAGGAGGTCGAGGAAGAATCTAAGTTCGGTTGCGGCAGTATCGTAGCGACGATAATTATTGCTCTTGTCATCGGACTGTGCGGCGGATTCAAATCATGCAAGGAAGACAAAAAACCGAAAGCCGTCGAGAGCCGGACGGAACAACCGCAACGTTTGGATGAAGTAAAGGTACAATCACCGCCCTATGTCCCGAAAAGTTCGCATCCGAGTGTTTCCACACCGACTCCAACCACCGCATCCAAGCCGCAGAAAGAAGCCTCGGCCGAATCCATAACGGAGATAATTTTCGATGATGATATTGAGACGGAAAAGCCGGGTATTTCGACTACACCGACCGAGCCAGATAATAGCATCGTCACGGAAACTGATTCCGAAACGCCCGCTTTGACGAAAAAGGAACGCCGCAAGGCCGAACGTCAGGCCAAACGAGAGGCCCGACGTAGAGAGAAAGCGCAGAAAAACAATTAAAGTCTTAAAATCATGAAACGGATCATCGGATTGCTGTTCATTGTATTGTCTCTCTCTTGTTGCAGTAAAAGCGAAACAGACAAGGAGGAAGGAGGAAACTACGTTTTATCAATTGCTCCCCAAAATCTAAAATTTCCGGCGAATGACGATTCTCAAAATGTGATTGTCGCAAGTAACGGTCAATGGTCGCTATCCGGAGGCGACAGTTGGTGCACCCCCTCTATCACGTCAGGCGGGAACGGAGCCAACGTAACTTTTTCCGTTGAGAAAAACATGGAATTACAACCAAGAAATACGTCGTTTACATTCACGCTTGGCAATGAAAAGGCGACCCTTCATGTAACACAAGAAGCCGCGCCAAATTCCAATATTTCATTGAATCCGGGATCGGCGACTGTTTCAAGCAATTCAAATACGCAAAGCGTCATCGTGACTTGCAACGGAACATGGGCCTTATCCGGAGAAACCGTATCATGGTGTCGCCCCTCTAAAACCACAGGACAAAACAACGATGTCGTTACATTCAACATCGACGAAAACAACTTATCGGACGATCGGAATGCGACCTACACGTTTACTTGTGCAACGGAGTCCGCAAAATTCGTTCTTACTCAAAAAGGCAAAGATGCACTGACCGTTACAAAATCCAAATTTGAAGTCTCCGCACAAGGAGAACAAATCGCAGTCGAGGTTAATGCAAACATCTCGTTCGACTATGAAATCGCACAAGCGGACAAATCTTGGGTGTCTTATGTCGGATCGCGTGCAATGACAACATCGCGCCTTTTGTTTTCAATATCTCCCAATGAAGAGACCGCAACAAGGGAAGGTACGATTACGATCACAAGCGAAATCGGAAAAGAAACCATAAAAATTTACCAATTCGGAGCTTCTCCGGCACTTGTTCTTACTCAAAAAGAGTATATCGTTCCAAGTGACGGACAGACAATTAAAGTCGAATTGAACAGCAATGTCGATTACGAAGTCGCTATGCCTTCGGTCGATTGGATTACGGAATCCCCGACACGGGCCATATCGACCCATACGCATTATTATACGATAGCCTCCAATACCACTTGCGATAACCGATCTACCGAAATTCACTTCTATAATAAGGAGAATAATATCGACGAAATCGTTGAAATTACTCAATTACAAAAAGATGCGCTTATAATTGGTAAGACGGATTATCAAGTTCCCCAAGAAGGAGGAACAGTCGATGTTACACTGCAACATAATATTGATTTTGAAATTAAAATTAATGAAACCGATACGTGGATAACTCAAATAGAAACTCGTGCACTACAAGAAAATCAACTTCGATTTAATATCTCTGAAAATACGACAGGCGCCGAACGCATCGGCAAAATCATGATAGCCAATACCCAACAGAATATTTCACAGACTATCACTATTACTCAATCCGCCATACCGGTCTTAGACATACCCGATCCAAATTTCAAAGCTTATTTGGTTGCAAATTATGACCAAAATAGCGACAATGAAATATCCCGATTCGAAATCGAGAAGCTGAAATCTTTAATCGTATCAAGTCTGGGCATCGCGTCGCTGGAAGGAATTGAGCATTTTACAAACTTAGAAGGTCTAGCATGTGACAACAACTCTTTGACAGAGTTGGATTTGAGTAAAAACACACAACTAACCGAACTGACATGTGGTTACAATAAAATTTCAAAACTCATATTACCTCCCAACGCTGAAAAAATGACTTGGCTTAGTTGTGGTGACAATAAACTAACTGGCAAACTTGACTGCTCCAATTGGGTCAACCTTACCAATTTGAATTGTCATACCAATAATTTTACCGCCCTCGACCTGACCGGATGTTCGGAACTAATCGGCCTGTCTTGTGGCAACAACAATCTCACATCACTTAATGTTCAAGATTGTTCTAACTTAACCACTTTGCAATGTGACGGCAACAAACTCTCTTCTTTGGACATAAGCATGTGCCCCTATTTGCTTACTTTGAGTTGCGGAAACAACAACCTTGAAACTCTCGATCTAAGTAATTGCCATAACTTAGATCGTCTATTCTGTCAAGACAATAAACTATCATCTTTGGACATAAGCATGTGTTTGAAGCTAAGTTTATTATATTGCCAGAACAATATGCTTACATTACTGACATTAGGCAATGCTTCGACGTTACGAGACCTTGATTGTTCACAGAACCAACTATCATCGTTAATCGCGACAAGTTGCACAAGTTTAACCCAATTAACGTGTGATAACAATAATATCCGGATTCTTGATATTTCCAACTGTTATAATCTCGGAGACTTAATTTGGCACAATAACCCATTCGAAGAGATCAATTTAGGGGATGTTGCATCCATTACATTTCACAACTATGCTGCAATCTATGATCCAACTAAAACAACGGACTACCCATATCTGAGCTATGCATTGAACAATTCGACTAAACTTAAAATTACAAGTTCTCGATATTCAAGGTTAAATGTTTCAGGCAATCAATTGGAATCGCTTGACATTTCCCAATCTCCCAATATCCAAAAATTATATTGCAACAACAATAATTTAACCACATTAGATGTAACAAAGCATCGACAATTAGTCGAATTAAACTGCGAAGCCAATCACATGACAGAATTAAATCTCGAAACAAACAGCCTTTTGCAATATTTAAAGTGCAATTACAATCAACTAACTGCGCTAAAAACGACTAATAACCCGGAATTACGAACATTAGAAATAAAAAGCAATCAGATAGATGTGTTGGATTTATCCAACAACCAATATATCAACACTCTAAGATGCCAAGAGTGTCCTAATTTAAGAGAGATTTGGTTTCAGAGCCAAACACAACATGCACTTATTCCTACATGTGCCTTGGATTTAAGCATAACAAAACCCTGCTACAAGGAAAATGATGGGACATACGTCTTAATGAATTATTACAATGAAGCCGGTCTTGAAGGAATCATTTATTATCTTGATGCAGACAGGAAACATGGAAAAATTCTCTCATTAGACGAAGCCTTGCTGCCATGGTATAAGTGGAATAGTAGTAATAACAAGGCTTCTTATCCTGTTTCCGATTGGATCAATACAAAAAAGCAGTCAAATACCGCTTGGGAATTACCAACAATAGACGATTTAACAACCCTATTTTACTATCGTTTTGAGGTCAATGGCTCTTCGATTGGCAACAATGGAATGCCATTAAAATACGCATCGTCAGCCGGTGGCACTTACTGGTCTTCCGAAGAGGTGAACAATAATGGTTCATACCCTCGGTACATTAAATGTTTCAAGGGATACAGTGCTACCGGACAACCCATAGAGAGCAGTTGGGAAGCAACCCATTCTGTTCGAGCAATCGCATCATTTTAATGAAACGATGGAAATATTATGGTAACCTCTAACAGCAGGCTAAGCGCACGAGCGATTTTGGAGGAAATCGACATGCGGGATTTGGCGGCTTTGAGACAAGCCGTCGAGGGTACGGAATTCGATTCGCACGTTATCGACGAAATTATCGAAACACATTTCAATGACCAATATGACCGATTACGGATGTTATACGCTTATAAGCAAGACACCGAAGCGATAACTCATGAAGTCACAAAACGAATCGGATCATACTTATTTAAGTATGCCGATGAATTAAGAATCGAACAGATAATGTCTCGTGGAGAGCCGACTCGAAATTCAAACGGCAAAACAAGTCGCACGAGTAAATGGAGAAAAGTATGATATTGGCTCGTATATAATTCCGGTCGCGGATAAAGCACATAGTTATAAGTTGTTATCCAAATCCTTTCCGAGTTTTTATCCCGACCGTTCTTAGTTGTCCCGACCTGCCGCCACCCGGCAGGTCGCTTTGTTAAATCCCGACAGAAGATACTGCGGTGCGATTACGGCTCATGTAGTCGTGCTCTCGATAAAATTCATTAACCGCCTGTTTCAAGCCAGTGTATAGGGCTTAAATAAGCAAGCCGCAATGATGGTCTCCAGTACATAGCGGCTGAATTGACCTGCGTATTCACAGCCGGAATGTATTACCCCCAAAAACAAAATCACATGAAAAACAAAGAAGAAATCAGGCTTTACCTCGACACCCAATTCAGCCCATCGGAAGACGACATGGTGCAAATCGTCCGGAACGATTTCGACCGCATTTTGAATAGCGCGGCATCTTGCGCCCTAATTACGGTCGAGGGTGCAATGCCCGTCTTGGCGGAACAACTCCGCACCGAACTGGAAGCCCTACACACCGGAGCTAACCTCGACGTGATTGTAAAAGTAAACTATCATCCCGTTTCGGAAATAAGTTTCGATGACCTATGCAGCCTCTTAACCGTCATCCACGAATTTGCCCCGCAAGTAAAAATCGTCTGGGGCTGCGGCACGGATGCAAAACTGGCGGAAACCGACTATTTGATTCTGTTGCTGATCGGGACATCGGCAGAGTAAATTTGCAAGACCTGCCAAAAACATATTGGCAGGTCGCTTTGTTAAATTCCGATAGAAGATACTGCGACACGATTACAGCTCATATAGCCATGAACCCAATAAAATTCATTATCCGCCTGTTTGGAGCGACTGTATAGGCCCAAATACAGCAACTACCAAACAACCAAATACTTAACTACTTAGATTGAAATTTTCGGATAGCGGCCATTTATGTACCACTTGTGTACCACCGCCGCTTTTCAGACTATATACCAGAAAAGAAAAATCCTTGATATTCGATTGAATATCAAGGATTTTCCATCAGTCGGGGTGACAAGATTCGAACTTGCGACCACGCGCCCCCCAGACGCGTACTCTAACCGGGCTGAGCTACACCCCGTAGCGTTTCGGAGTGCAAATATAGTGTATTTTTCACAAATCGTCACATTTCTGCAAGATTTTTTTCTAATTTTGTCCTCAATGAAACGATTCGCACTTCTCATAGCGGTATTCTTCGGGTTCCTGGCCAGCGGCTGCGGAAGCTCCGCAACGCGCTCTGCCGCAGATTTCACAATCGAGGTCTACACACCCGAATATGCTTCGGGATTCGACATCCGCGGCCGGGACAAGGATGCCGCGACCCTGGTCACCGTCCGCAACCCCTGGCAGGGGGCCGGCAACGTCGAGCAGCACCTGCTCATCCTGCGCGAGGGGGCCAAAGCCCCGGCGGGCCTCGACGCCCAGGTCGTGAAAGCCCCCGTGCGGCACGTCGTCTGCATGTCTTCGAGCCACGTGGCCATGTTCGACGCCCTGGGCGAAGTGCGGCGCATCTCCGGTGTTTCGGGCATCGACTACATCAGCAACACCTACGTCAACGAACACCGCTACTGCGGCGAAGTGCGCGACGTGGGATACGACACCAACCTCAACTTCGAACTGCTGGCCTCCATGCGGCCCGACCTCGTCCTGCTCTACGGCGTGACGGGCGAAAACACCGTCGTCACGGGCAAGCTCCGCGAACTGGGCATTCCTTATATATATGTCGGGGACTATATGGAAGAGTCGCCTCTGGGCAAGGCCGAATGGCTGATGGTGGCCGCCGAACTGTGCAACGTCCGCGACAAGGGTGCCGAGACTTTCCGCGGAATCGCCGCACGCTACAACGCGCTCAAGACCCGAATCGCCGGGGCAGCCCGGAGCCCCCGCCCGAAAGTGATGCTCAACACGCCCTACCGCGACACCTGGTTCATGCCCTCGTCGCGGAGTTTCATGGTGCGCCTGATCGAAGACGCCGGCGGCGAATACGTCTACACGAAAAACGACTCGGACACCTCGGTCGCCGTCGACCTCGAGGAGGCCTACCTGCTGGCTTCGGCCGCAGACACGTGGATCAACGTCGGCCCGTGCAATACCCTGGCCGAACTCACGGCCCAGAACCCCAAGTTCGCGGACGTCCCCGCCGTTCGCAACCGGCAGGTCTTCAACAACAACCGCCGCCAGACCCCTGCCGGAGGCTCCGATTTCTGGGAGTCGGGCGTCATACGCCCCGACCTGGTGCTGCACGACCTGTGCGCCGTATTCAATCCCCAAGCCGCCGACACCGCGGAACTCTACTATTATAAACGGCTCGAATAATGAAGCGGCTCGCAATACTCCTCTCGGCCCTGCTCTGGCTGCAAACGGCGGCCTCGGGCGCGGAACCGTGGTTCCGCTACTTCTCGGACGGCCACGCTGTCATCAAACGGGGTTCGCTCTACGGCTTCGCAGACCGCAACGGCACCGAAGCCATTCCCTGCCGGTATACCAAGGCCTATCCTTTCAACGACGGCATCGCCATGGTGCGGCAGGGCTATGAAGTCTTCGCCATCGACACCCTGAAGAAATCCCCCAGGTGGACGTCCGGCACGGCCAACGGCGTCCCCGTCGACGTACGTTACGAAACCTCCTTCAAATTCCAGTACCGCTAAATGGCAGCCGGCAGAACCACATTCCTCTTCACGGCGCTTGCGCTGCTGACCGTGGTGCTCTTCACAGCCGACCTCCTGGTCGGCTCGGTCTCCGTGGCACCCGCCGACATCTGGGCGGCGCTCACGGGCGGCGACTGCGACCCCGCCATCCGGGACATCATCCTGCGGATACGGCTGCTCAAAGCCGTCACGGCACTCCTGGCCGGCGCGGCGCTCGCCGCCAGCGGCCTGCAAATGCAGACCCTTTTCCGCAACCCGCTGGCCGGGCCCTATGTGCTGGGCATCAGCTCGGGCGCCGGGCTGGGTGTAGCGCTGTTCCTGCTCGGAGCCCCGCTGCTGGGCGTCTCGGCGCACTCGTTCGTACAGTCGCTGGGCATCGCCGGCGCGGCATGGCTCGGCGCGGCACTCGTGCTGCTGGTTGTGATGGCGGTCAGCCGCCGCATCAAGGACATCATGGTCATCCTCATCCTGGGCATGATGTTCGGCTCGGGCATCAGTTCCATAGTCGAGATACTCCAATACCTGTCGAGCGAGGCGGCGCTCAAATCGTTCGTCATCTGGACGATGGGGTCGCTGGGCGACGTCACGGGCGGCAACCTCGCCCTGATGCTCCCCGTCGTCGCCGCGGGGCTCGTGCTCAGCGTCGCCGCCATCAAGCCGCTCAACCTGCTGCTGCTGGGCGAAAACTATGCCCGCACGATGGGGCTCAACGTGCAACGCACCCGTACGCTGCTGTTCCTCTCCACCGTACTGCTGGCCGGTACCGTCACCGCCTTCTGCGGCCCCGTGGGCTTCATCGGACTGGCCGTCCCGCACCTGGCACGCATGCTCTTCGCCAGCGCCGACCACCGCATCCTCATGCCGGGATCAATGCTCGCGGGCGCTGCCCTGCTGCTGGTCTGCGACCTCATTTCGAAAACCCTGGCGCTGCCGATCAACACCGTCACGGCCCTGATGGGCATCCCGGTGGTCATCATCGTCGTCGTCCGCAACCGTAACCTCTTCTAAGATGGCAGCCGACACCCTCCATACCCCCCGACTGCACACAGGCCCCGCACCCGGGACACCGGGCATCTCGCTGCACGGCCTCACCCTCGCCTACGGCCGCCGCGTCCTGTTACGCGACGCCGACGCCGTGCTCCCGCAAGGGTCGATCACGGCGCTCATAGGCCGCAACGGGACGGGCAAAAGCACCCTGCTGCGGGCGATCGCCGGGCTGGGCACGGCCACCGGCGAGATCCGGCTCTGCGGCAAGCCCCTCGCCGCACTCACCGCGCTGCAACGCGCCTCCACCGTCAGCTTCGTCACCACCGACAAGATACGCATCGCCAACTTAGCCTGCGAGGATGTCGTCGCCCTGGGCCGCGCGCCCTACACCAACTGGATCGGGCGCATGCAGCAGGCCGACCGCGACATCGTGTCACGCTCGCTCTCGCTGGTGGGCATGTCGTCGTTCGCCCGCAAGACCATGGATCGCATGTCCGACGGCGAATGCCAGCGCATCCTGATCGCACGCGCTCTGGCGCAGGACACCCCCGTGATCCTGCTCGACGAGCCCACGGCCTTCCTCGACCTTCCGAACCGCTACGAACTGGCGTCGCTGCTGCGCCGCCTGGCACACGAAGAGGGCAAATGCATCTTCTTCTCGACGCACGACCTCGACGTGGCGCTCGGGCTCTGCGACGCCACAGCGCTCATCGACACCCCCACACTGCACTGCATGTCGGCGGCCGACATGGCGGCGAGCGGCCATATCGAACGGCTTTTCGCCGGCGCAGGCATCTCGTTCGACCCTGCGACGCTGACCATCCGGCTCGCAAAAAAGTAGAATATCCAATATTTTTCCGCCAATTTTTTGTTAAACTCACTTTTTTATTTACCTTTGCACCGCTAAAGTCACCCTTTCGGGGGTATGCGATAGTGGTATTGGCCCATTCGTCTATCGGTTAGGACGCAAGATTTTCATTCTTGAAAGAGGAGTTCGACTCTCCTATGGGCTACTAACGAGGAGACCTGCGGGCCGGCACGAAACCAGCGAGGGGAGGGGAAGCGAATCCCAGAACTTCGGAAAGCCGCAAGGCGGACGGCGGCATGCGGATCTCTACGGGTGATACTTTTCGAGGAGCGGACCGAGCGTCTATCCACACGCAGCCACGGCTGTTTACCGATTTAGCAACTGAAAAAGTAAAAAATAAAAAACTGGAATTATGGCAAACCATAAGTCATCGAAAAAGCGAATTCGTCAGACGCTGACCAAGCGCGCCCACAACCGTCTTTACCACAAGACGGCACGCAATGCCGTGAAAGCGCTCCGCAACACCACGGAGAAGAGCGCCGCCGAGGCCCTGCTTCCCAAGGTAACCGCCATGCTGGACAAACTTGCAAAGCACAACATCGTGCACAAGAACAAGGCCGCCAACCTCAAAAGCGCCATCCAGCTGCACGTGAACGCGCTCTAAGCCACTTCGCCCAAAATTCAAAGCCGCCCGACGAAGGCGGCTTTTTCATTTCATCACCCCACCTAACCTTTCGGCTCACCGCTTCCGGAAACACCCCGCCCCCTCGCCGTAGTCCAGCCGCCACACCGCCGCTGTCCGACATCCCGACATACACCGTCAAAAAGAAGCCGCCCGCACACCTGCGGACGGCCCGTTCTCCAACCCTTTCGGGAAATTCCCGCACGGTTTACTCCTTCTCGGCAAACCCCTGCGCCCGCAGCCGGATATCCGACCCGTCGGGCGTCACCAGATAGGCCCCGGTCGATTCGGGCGTAATGTGGCCGATTACATCGACGCACCCCATCTTCATCACCTGCTCCTGCATCGCCAGCGGCACCGTGAAGAGCAGTTCATGATCCTCCCCGCCGTTCAGGGCCGCCACCACGGGATCGGCGTGCAGCTCCTCGGCCAGCGCATACGTCTGCTTGGCGATCGGAATCCGGTCCAGATAAATCCGCGCCCCGCACTTCGAGGCCTTGCAAATCTGCAGCAGGTCGCTGGCCAGTCCGTCCGACAGGTCGATCATCGACGTCGGAACGATGCCCTCCTCCGCCAACGCATCCACAATGTCCCTGCGCAGACGGGGTTTGAGGTATTTTTCGAGCAGGTACTCATATCCCCCGAACTTCGGTTCGGGATTCTCCACGTCCGCCAACACGCGCTTCTCGCGCTCCAGCAGCCGCAGCCCCATGTAGGCCGCTCCGAGGTTGCCCGAAATGCAGATCAGGTCGTTCTGCTGCGCTCCGCCGCGCGACACGATCCGCTCCTTGGGGGCATGCCCTGCCGCCGTCAGGCTCAGCACCAGCCCCGTCACCGAAGCCTTCGTGTCTCCTCCAACCAGATCGATCCCCTGCTCCCTGCAGGCGAAAGCGATCCCTTCGTAAAGCTCCTGCAACGCCTCGACCGACATCTTGGCCGACACGCCCAGCGAGACCATCAGCTGCGAAGGCCGGGCGTTCATCGCCAGAATATCGCTTCCGGCCACCGTCACGGCCTTGTAACCCAGATGTTTGAGCGGGAAATAGGTCAGGTCGAAATCGACGCCTTCCGTCAGCAGGTCCGTCGAACAGAGCACGGCTTCGCCCGCAGGAGGCAGTATGACGGCCGCGTCGTCGCCCGCGGCCCGCAGCGTCGAGTCGTTCGTCGGCTCGAACCCGCTGGTCAGCAGGTCTATCAGGCCGAACTCTCCCAATTCGGCGATTTCGGTACGTCGTTTCTTTTCCATATTATAAATTTTTTTACAAAATTAGGGAATCTTTGCTCTTTCCCAAAAATTTAACGTATTTTTGTCCGGTAAATCCCAAAAACGGTTTCTATAATGATAAACATCGTCTTATTCGGTGCGCCGGGCTGCGGGAAAGGCACGCAGGCGCAACGGCTGAAAGCACACTACGGCATCGAGCACGTCTCGACGGGCGAGGTTATCCGCGACGAGATCCGCCGCGGCACGGAACTCGGACGCAGTATGGAATCCTACATCAAAGCGGGCAAACTGGCCCCCGACGAAATCGTCATCGGCATGATCGCCAACTACGTCGCCGAACACAAGCACGCCAAGGGCTGCATTTTCGACGGTTTTCCCCGCACTACGGTTCAGGCCGAGGAGTTCGACAAAATCCTCGCCGGACACGGTCTTCAGGTCGACATCATGATCGACATCCACGTTCCCGAAGAGGAGCTGATCCAGCGCATCCTGCTCCGCGGCAAGGATTCGGGCCGCGCGGACGACGCCTCCGAGGAGGTCATCCGCGGCCGTCTCGACGTCTACCGCCAGCAGACGGCCGTCGTGTCGGACTACTACGCCGCACAGGGCAAATACGCATCGGTAAACGGCACAGGCACGATGGACGACGTCTTCGCCCGCATCACCGACGTCATCGCCCAACTCTGACCGCAGCGTCCCCCCCCCCAAACACAAATCCGGAACGCACGATGCGTTCCGGATTTTTCTTGCCCCGGTTTTCTCCCGCTCCGCCGCCCTGCCCCTGCTCCGCCGCCCTGTCCCCGCCCCGGCTGACCTCCCGCGCACGGTCCGACATCTCCGCCACGCCCCGTCGCCATGCCCCATCCCGCGCCCCAATCCCCCGTTCCTCGCCCCGCTCCCGCCGTCCACCCTCACACGCCCCAACCCCCCTTACACGCCCTGCCCCTCACACGGCCAATCACCCTCACACGGCCCAGCCACCCTTACACGACCCAGCCACCACATGCGGCCCTGCCCCGCCCCGGCACAAAAACGCCCCGCCCCGGCACCACGTTTCCTTTTTTTCGTTATATTTGCACTTAAGGCGTTATGGTGACGCCTTATCCCACTTAAATTTTTAATACCATGAAAAAATCCTTACTCTACGCAACGCTCCTCTGCGCAGGATTCTATGCGGCGTCCTGTTCCGACAACGAGGGGGGGGGAAAGAGCCTGACCCCGCACCCGAATATTTTCGGGTAGCCTTCGACGGCCCCGCACTGGCGGCCGAACTCAACACCGACTTCACGGCATTCTGCCGTAAGTATGCCGAATACGTCGCCGATCCCGCCGAAAACGCCTTCTCCGTGCGGCCGTCGTCCGCCGCTCCGAGCATGAACATGCCCCAGCCGCCCTCCGTCTTCTACTTGGGCAGCTACCTCAAAACCCCGACCGACAGCATCCTGCTCACCCTCTGCGTCGAAAAGGACGATTACGACAACGTGAAAACGATCACGGCCGCACCCGAAGATCCGGCCAAATCCCTCGACGTCTGGCAATACGGTCTGACCGCCTCCGAAACGCTCCGTCTGGGCGCGTTCCTCGGCACCAAATACAAAAGCCCCTCTTCGTCGGGCGTATTCCAGACCATCGACGACACCCTGAACCACATCGCCCAGCACGGCACCGCCGAAACGCTCGCCTGCACGATCTTCGGCGTCGTTCCACAGGCCGCATACGCCGTCTTCCAACTCGACAACGGGGCCTTCACCGCCCGGCTCATGAACAGCTACCTTAAGCTGGACTATCCCGCAATGCGCCGCTGGCTCGGCGGCGACCACGCCGCCTTCGCTGCGGAGTACTACGTTCTAGGCAACAAGATCAACGCCTTCGGCGACCTCTACGTCTACTTCTACTATGCCAAGGACACCGCCGGCAACACCTTCACCGTCGACGTACACGCCGACAAGAACGGCGAGAAAATCTCCGAAATCGACGTCTACGTCAGCGCCGACCGCAACGACGCCGACAAGCAGCTGGCCATCTGGAAGGAATACGCCCGCGACTACGCGGACAAAGGTCTGGGCGCCTTCAAAGAGGCCTATACGACCGATTCGTGGGGCGACCGGAAGGAGACGTTCGCCGATCTTGCCGCAGCGGTCGCCCATGTCGAATCCAACGGCCGGCCGGGTCCCTTCGACGGCGGCATCATCGTCGTTTTCGAAGCCGACGGCGTCGCCACGAATCTGGTGATGAACCAGCAGTACATCTACCTGCTGATCAAGGACCCGAACTACAACGTCGAATAACCTCACACACAGCCGCAAACCCCTCCGGCAGACCGTCCCCGGCCCTCCGGAGCGAAATTAACCGGCCGAATGTCAAAAAAAGGGGCGCTTCCTTGCGGAGGTGCCTTTTTTTTCTTACATTTGCACCCGCTGAAAAGCGTAAATTAATTTAATTCCAACAATTATGAACAATTACGAAACCGTTTTCATTGTCACGCCGGTTCTGTCCGATGCTCAGGTTCAGGAGGTTGCTGACAAATTCCAAGGTGTCATCACCGAGAACGGCGGTCAGATTGTGAACAAGGAGTCGTGGGGCCTTCGCAAGCTCGCCTATCCTATTCAGAAGAAGACCACCGGTTTTTACTTCTTGGTAGAGTTCACGGGCGAAGGCACGCTCATCAACACGCTCGAAACGCAGTACCGCCGCGACGAGCGTATCATCCGTTTCTTAACATTCAAGCAGGACAAATTCGCCGTCGAGTATTCGGAGAAGCGTCGTGCAAAACTTTCTAACAAATCGGAGGAGTAAACCATGGCACAGGAGAACAAAGCACAGTCTGAAATCCGTTACCTCAACCCGGTGTCGGTAGACGTCAAGAAAAAGAAATACTGCCGCTTCAAGAAACTCGGCATCAGATACGTGGACTACAAGGACGGAGAATTCTTGAAGAAGTTCCTCAACGAGCAGGGCAAGATCCTTCCCCGCCGCCTGACGGGTACTTCGCAGAAGTTCCAGAAGAAGGTCGCACAGGCCGTGAAGCGTGCGCGTCACCTCGCCATTCTGCCCTTCGTAACCGATTGCATGAAATAATTAAAGGAGGAAGAGACAATGGAAGTTATTCTGATCAAAGATATGGAAAACCTGGGCTACGCCAACGACATCGTGACCGTAAAGCCCGGTTATGCGAACAACTACCTGATTCCCCAGGGTTACGCAAAGGCTGCCACCGCATCCGCCAAGAAGGTGCTCGCCGAGAACCTCCGCCAGCGCGCCCACAAGGATGCCAAGATCCTTGCCGACGCACAGGCACTCGCCGAGACCATCGCCAACCTGCCGCTCACGCTGGCCGTGAAGGCCGAGGAGGGCAAGCTCTTCGGTACGGTTACCGCCACCGACCTGGCCGAGGCACTGGCTGCCAAAGGCATCGAACTCGACCGCAAGCTGATCGCCGTAGAGGGCATCAAGACCGTCGGCGAGTACGAAGCGACCGCCAAACTCCACAAGGAGGTCAAGGCCGTCATCAAATTCTCGGTTACCGCCGCAGAATAATCCGCAGGAGGCTGCAAGGCTTTCCGCCCTGCAACTCACCGCACCATAAAAAAGGAGAGCCAAAGGCTCTCCTTTTTGCATTCAGGCAATACTCCGTCCCGATATTCGTTTCCCCCGAATTCGGAGACGGGCACGCCGCATGTCCTGCCAACCCGCATTCCGGACTGTTCGATCCCGCCGGATTCCCCGCCCCGGGTCAGTGCGGCGGCGCGGCCGGCGGATCGGGATGGCGGGGCGGCACGGAGTAGGAACGCAGCACGAGCCCCACGCCGACGAAGATCACCAGCGCGAAAACCACCGTATCGGCATGCAGCTTGTCCAGCCCCATCCCGACCGAAATGGCGATCGCCAGCACAGGCTGCAGGTAGGTATAGATGCTCGACACCGTGGCCGGCACACTCTTGAGCGCATAATTCAGCATCAGGTTCGGCAGGTAGGTCGGCACCGTCAGCACGAAGAGCGTCGGGAAAAGCGCATGGCCGGCTATGGCGGCATAGTCGGTGTGGATGATCTCCTTTAGCCCGAAGGGCAGCGCAACGACGGCCGCCACGCAATATACCCAGCGCAGCACGGTGGTGATGCGGTACCTGGCAACCAGGGCTTTGAACCAGACCATGTACAGCGCCGTGGCGCAGGCGCACAGCATGATCATCACGTTGCCCCAGACATGCGAATGCTGGTGCGACGACGAGGCGCCCGTCAGCACCACCGCCACGGCGCCCGCCATGCCGAGCAGCAGCCCCGCGACCTTGAGCTCCGTGAAGCGATCCATGCCCAGCAATACGGAGAGCAGCAGCACCAGCAGCGGGACGATGGTGTCGATGATCGATCCGTCGATGGGCGAAGTCATCGAAAGTCCGTACATGATGAATACCTTGCGCAGCACGCCGATCAGCAGCGCGGCGCCGATCAGCTTGCGGATGTCGGCGCGCGCGACCCGTTCGGCCTTCTGCCACAGCAGCGGCACGAGCGAAAAAAGCGCCGTGACGACCAGCGACCCCGCCACCATGGCCATCGGGTGGACATAGTGCGGCAATACGATGTTGTAAAACGGGTAGTCCATGGCCCATACGATATTGCATATCAGCAGGGCGATGTGGGGCTTGAATCTGCTCATTCCGTCTCGGAGTTTACCCTGCGGGAAACAAAAACAGTGCCTTTCCGTTCGGAAGGGCACTGCCGTTATAGCGGTGGCGGCCATTTCTCACCACCCGTCGCGCGGCACCTCGAACGAACCGGGCGACGCTCCCGGCAGCTCTTTCCCCCGGTAATAGACTTTCCATGCGTCTTTCCCGTATCCTTCCCCGAGTTCTTCGAACGTCTGTGCCGAGGCGCCCTTCACCGCTCCGCCCCTGTAAAATACCTTCCAGGCATCCTTTCCGTATCCGTTCCCGAGGCTCTCGAAGGTCATCGCCGACGCCCCGTCCACCTTCCGGCCGCGGTAATACACCGTCCAGCTGTCCTTCGAGTAACCGCCGCCCAGCCTTTCGCCCGACAACGCGCTCCCGTCATACCGCTCCCCGTAGTGGTAGGTATGCCAGTTGTCTTTCCCCATCCCGTTCCCGAGGCTCTCGAACGACGAGGCCGACGCCCCGTCCACCTTCCGGCCGCGGTAGAACACCGTCCAGTCGTCCTTACCGTACCCGCCGCCGAGATCCGTGAACGACGATGCCGAAGCGCCCTTCACCTTCCTGCCCTCGTAATACACCGTCCAGTTATCCTTCGAGTAAGCCCCGTGCCGCCTCTCCCGGTTGGGCTGCGACGCCCGAACCTCCTCGGAGGCAGGATTCCCCAGGCAGTGCGGGACACCCGCAAACACCGAAAACAGCGAAAACAGGGATAATATCAGCTTTTTCATAAGGCGCGGTATCCGTTCATGATTATATTTAGTTCCTGATTATATTTTACGATTCGGCCCGAAATATACGGAGTTATCGCCACGCGTCCAAGAAATCGGCGGCAAACTTTCCCGGAGTGGGGCGAAAAGCCCTGTCCTCCGCCTCAACCCGCCGCAGTCCTTCACCGCTCCCGGCCTATCCTTCGCCCAAGTCTACCCGCCCCCCGCCCCGCAATCCTTTTCCCAACCGCGACCAACTGCCCCTCCTTCCCCCGCGCCCACAAACGCGCCCACAAAAAAAGAACCGCAGGCGTAACGCCTGCGGTTCTTTCGATATATCGGCGGACGGCTGCACCGTCCCTCCGTACGGGGATTACTCCTCGGCCTTCTCTTCCTTGGCAGCCTTCTTGGCGTTCTTCGCCTCGGCAGCCTCCATGGCGCTCTTCAGCGCGGCCAGACCTGCGATGTCGCCCAGCGTCGTCTTCTCGACCGAAGCGTTGATCTTCTTCACGGTCGACTTCGTAGCATCGGCGGCGGCACGCTTCTCAGCCTTCTCGGCTGCCACTTCGGCACGCTTGGCCTCCTCGTACGTACGCAGGTGCGAAAGGGTGATACGCTTGGTAGCCTTCGAGAACTCGAGCACCTTGAAGTCGAGCTTGTCGCCCACCTTCGGCGTCGTGCCGTCCTCTTTGGTGAGCTGGCGTGCGGGGCAGAAGCCCTCCACGTTCTCGCCCAGTGCGACAACTGCGCCCTTGTCGGTCATCTCGGTGATCGTACCCTCGTGGATGCTGTCTACCGAGAACTGGTTCTCGAACTCGTTCCAGGGGTTCTCCTCGAGCTGCTTGTGGCCCAGCGACAGACGGCGGTTCTCCTTGTCGATCTCGAGCACCACGACGTCGATATCAGCGCCCACCGACGTGAATTCGCCGGGGTGCTTTACCTTCTTCGTCCAGCTCAGGTCGGAAATGTGGATCAGGCCGTCGATACCCTCCTCGATCTCGACGAAGATACCGAAGTTGGTAAAGTTGCGCACCTTGGCCGTGCACTTCGTGCCGACGGGATACTTGGTTTCGATATTTTCCCAGGGATCGGGCGTAAGCTGCTTGATGCCCAGCGACATCTTGCGCTCCTCGCGGTCGAGCGTCAGGATGACGGCCTCGACTTCGTCGCCGACCTTCATGAACTCCTGCGCCGAACGCAGGTGCTGGCTCCACGACATCTCCGACACGTGGATCAGACCCTCCACGCCGGGAGCGATCTCCACGAACGCGCCGTAATCGGCCATCACGACCACGCGGCCCTTGACCTTGTCGCCGACCTTGAGGTTCTGGTCGAGCGCCTCCCACGGATGAGCCGTAAGCTGCTTCAGACCCAGTGCGATACGCTTCTTGGCGTCGTCGAAGTCGAGGATCACGACCTGAATCTTCTGGTCGAGCGCCACGATCTCTTCGGGATGGTTCACGCGGCCCCACGAAAGGTCCGTGATGTGGATCAGACCGTCCACACCGCCCAGATCGACGAATACGCCGTACGAAGTGATGTTCTTGACGGTACCTTCGAGAATCTGGCCCTTTTCGAGTTTCGACATGATGACCTGCTTCTGGGCCTCAAGCTCGGCCTCGATGAGCGCCTTGTGCGAAACGACCACGTTGCGGAACTCCTGATTGATCTTGACGACCTTGAATTCCATGGTCTTGTCCACGTATACGTCGTAGTCGCGGATCGGCTTCACGTCGATCTGCGAACCGGGCAGGAACGCCTCGATGCCGAATACGTCTACGATCATACCGCCCTTGGTGCGGCACTTGATGTAACCCTTGATGATTTCGTCCTTTTCGAGGGCCTCGTTCACACGATCCCACGATTTGAGCTGACGTGCCTTCTTGTGCGAAAGAACCAACTGTCCGCCCTTGTCCTCGGCCGACTCGACATAGACCTCGATCTTGTCGCCGACCTTCAGGTCGGGGTTGTAGCGGAACTCGGAAACGGGAATGACACCCTCGCTCTTGTAGCCGATGTTCACGAGAACCTCGCGCTTGGTAATGCCCGTAACGGTGCCTTCCACGACCTCGCCGACATTGACGTTCGACAGCGTCTTGTCGTAAGCCTCTGCGATCTCCTCCTTGGGATGGTCATAGACCCCCAGGTCGTTCTCATACGCGTTCCAGTCGAAATTCTCGTTCGTGACTACATTTTTCGTTTCTTCCATGATGGAAATTCTTTTTGCGATACAATCGCTCGTTAAATGATTAATAATTAAACCCGTAGCCCCCACAGCGCGCCTTACGCGCATACGTGAGGGCTACAAAGGTAACGGTTTTTTGCGAATCTGCAAAAAATCAGGCGGTTATTTGCGTTCCGCGGACGAGGCCCGGCGGCTTCCGCGGCGCCTATTTGCGAACCACCCGCTGCCGCGGCGTGTTGTCGATCTTCAGCGGGCTGTCGTCCCTGAGCCCTTCGAGCAGGATGTCGGCCACCTTCTCGTCGGTGATTTCCCCGCCGGTATATTCCATATCCTTGTAATTCCGGTAAATGTAGTCGCTCACGGCGACCTTGTACTTCCGCCCCTCGCGCAGCTTCGGGAACTGCACGTCGAGGGCGTTGTCCGCCGCATCGGTGACGATCACATAGGGCATGGTCGAAATCAGGTCGATGCGGTGCGCCTCCTTGGCGTTCACCGGGTCGTTGTACTTCGACACGATCATGCGGCGCATCTGGGCGGGCGTCATCTCCATCCGGGCCACCAGCGTCCCGAACGGCTCCAGTCCGTATACCTTCGCCGCGCTCACCCCGCCCGCGGGGATCGAATCGAGGCGCACGCCGCCGATGTGGTAGAAACCGACGTCGGCATCGGCCTCGTCACCGATCGTGGGCGGCGGCCCCGCCGGCGCCCGCCGCGGCCATCCAGTTGGCAAGTCCCCACTTGTCGGCGGCATTGCCAAAACGCCCGACGGGTTTGTTCAGCTCCGGGTCGGCATAGTAAGCCTCGACCTGTTTCTGGTAGAGGATATCCGGCTCGTAATCGGCGAGCGGGACGATCCGGTAATCGACCCCTGCGACCTTATTCCCCTTCATCCGTACGGTCGTCACGCCGATGTTCCGCAGGTCTTTGCCCGTCTGCGTCAGCAGCGTGCCGCCGATGAGCGTATCGACCTCTTCGTGCGTATGCCCGCCGATCACCACGTCGTACTGCGACTGCCCCTTGGCGAGCAGTTCCGCATCGCGGTCGTCGCCCATGTGCGACACGAGTACCAGCACGTCGCACTCGGGCCGCAGCTCCGCGGCATATTTCAGGGCCATCGCCTGCGGGTCGGGAAACTCCAGCCCCGCGAAACTCGATTCATTGCCCGCCGGATGCCCCGGGCCCTCGTAGTTGGTCACCACGCCGACAAACCCGATCCGGATCCCGTCCCGGTCGACGATCGTGTAGGGCGGCAACTGCGGGAAGGTGCAGGTGTCGCTCACCACGTTGGCGCAGACCACCTCGAAGTCCATGCTGTCGATCATCCGCCCCAGGAACGCCTGCTCGTGGTCGAATTCATGGTTGCCCAGCGTCGCCACGTCATACCCCAGTTCGTTCATCAGGGCGATCATCGGCATACCGGGCGTCGGCGCCATGTCCACATAGGCATTCCCCGTCCAGCGGTCGCCGGCATCGACCAGCACCACGAGTTGGGCCGTATCGCGGCACGCCTCGACGGCCGACGCCAGCCGCGGGAAATTCTGTATCTTTGCATGCATGTCGTTCGTCGACAGCAACACGAGCGTCCTTTCGCGGGGTGCGCAGGCCGCGGCGAGCGCCGCAACGGCGACCAGCCCCATCCTCAGTATTCCTTTCATAACACAGGTTTTAGTTTGTCAAAGTTATAAATTATTCATATCTTTACATGTTTTCAAGCCTGAAAATCTTATGACAAATATCATCGAAATCATATGCGAAAACCTCGGCGGCACGGTCGAGGTGCCGATGGGCACCCCGCTTTCCGAGGTCGCAAAGCGGGTCGCGCCGGGGCCCTACCCGTTCCTTGCCGCCCTGGTCAACAACCGCATCAAGGAACTGTATTACAAAATATATACCCCGGTGACCGTCCGTTTCGTGGACATCACCTCCTTCGCCGGCATCCGCGTCTACCAGCGCACGTCGTGGTTCATCCTGCAAAAGGCCGTACGCGACCTCTTTCCGGGCAAGACGCTCCATATCCGCCATTCGATGGGGCAGAACGGCTTTTACTGCGAGATCGAGGGCATCGACGAATTCACGCCCGGGCTGGCCGAGGCACTCGAAGGGCGCATGCGCGACCTGGTGGCGCAAGACCTGCCGATCAGCCGCATGAAGATCCTCACGAGCGAAGTCCGCGCCCGCTATGCGGCCCAGGGCCTCACCGACAAGATCGCCCTGCTGGACACCCGCCCGCGGCTTTACAGCGACCTCTATACGCTCGGCGACACCGACGGTTATTTCTACGGCGCGCTGGCGCCCTCGACAGGGTTCGTCGACCTGTTCGGCATCGAACCCTACTACAACGGGTTCTACCTCGCCCTGCCGCTGCGCACGGCGCCCGACCGGCTCAACACGAACGTCGAGCAGGAAAAGATGTTCGGCATCTTCCAGGAATACCAGTCCTGGGTGCGGATCATGGGCGTGCCCACCGTGGGCGCCGTCAACTCCAAGGTGCTCGCGGGCGACGCGGGCGGGATGATCAAACTGGCCGAGGCATTCCACGAACGCAAGTTCGCGTGGGTCGCCGACACGATCTACGACGCCAACATCTCGCGCGGCGTGCGCATGGTGCTCATCTCGGGCCCCTCGTCGAGCGGCAAGACCACCTCGGCCAAACGGCTGGGCATCCAGCTCGGCGTGCTGGGGCTGCACCCGGTATTGATCTCGCTCGACGACTACTTCGTCGACCGCGAAAAGACCCCGCGCGACGCCGACGGCAATTACGACTACGAGGCACTCGAAGCCATCGACCTCGGCCTGTTCAACGACCACCTCTGCCGCCTGATGCGCGGCGAAAGCGTCGACATCCCGCGCTACGACTTCATCACGGGGCGCCGCACGTGGCACAAGAACCCGCTGACGCTCGACGAACGCTCGATCCTGATCGTCGAAGGCATCCACGGGCTCAACCCGCGCCTCACCCCGAGCGTCCCCGAAGCGCAGAAATTCCGCATCTACATCTCGTGCTTCACGTCGGTGGCGATGGACAACCTCTCGCGCATCGCCACGACCGACAACCGCCTGCTGCGCCGCCTCACGCGCGACTATACGCAACGCGGCGCCGATGCCGTGGCGACGCTTTCGCGCTGGGGCTCCGTCCGCCGCGGCGAGGAGAAGCACATCTTCCCCTACCAGGAAAACGCCGACGTCATGCTCAACTCGTCGCTCTTCTACGAAATCTCGGTGTTGCGCCCCTATGCCGAAAAGATCCTCCGCGAGGTTCCCGACACGGTACCCGAGTACGACGAGGCGCGGCGCATGCTGAAGTTCCTGAAAAACTTCACCCCCATCCCGCCCGACGAGATCCCGCCCACGTCTATCATCCGGGAGTTCATCGGCGGCAGCAGTTTCAAGTACTGACTCCGGCAAGCCCCGCCGGACAGACGCCCTCGCCTGCCGCCCCACGGGTGTCCGCCGCAACTCCCCGTTTCGCGGCCTGCGGGTGCCAGCGCGGCCGGCTACGACCGACGGAGGCGTATCCCTGCGCCACGGGGAAAATATAAACCCGGCAGACGCTTGCGGTCTTCGTAAAAATAGTATTTTTGCATGGAGATTACGCGCCGCCCGGCGCATCCGACCACAATAACCAATTGATGACAAATATGTTCGACAAGTTTTCCGAACGCCACATCGGCGTCAGCAACGAAAAAGACCTCAAAGCCATGCTCGAAGTGATCGGCGCAAAGTCGGTCGACGAACTGATCTCGCAGGTCATCCCCCAGTCCATCCGGCTCAAGAAGCCGCTCGCGCTGCCGGCCGAAGGGATGAGCGAATACGAATTCGCCGCCCACATCCGTTCGCTGGCCGACCGCAACCGCTGCCTCAGATCGTTCATCGGCATGGGCTACTACCCCTGCGCCGTCCCGGCCGCCATCGTGCGCAACGTCTTCGAGAACCCCGCCTGGTACACCTCCTACACGCCCTACCAGGCCGAGATCTCGCAGGGCCGTCTCGAGGCGCTGCTGAACTTCCAGACCGCCGTGATCTCGCTCACGGGCATGGAGATCGGCAACTGCTCGCTGCTGGACGAGGCTACCGCCGCCGCCGAAGCGATGCTGATGATGTTCGCCCTGCGCTCGCGCGAAGCCGTCAAGGAGGGCCGCAACCAGCTCTTCGTCGACCGCAACATCTTCCCGCAGACGCTCGACGTGCTGCTCACCCGCAGCGAACCCTTCGGCATCGAACTGATCGTCGACGAATACGACGAATACAGCTTCACGGGCAAGGAGTTCGGCGCCATCGTCCAGTATCCGGCCGCCAACGGCGCCGTGCGCGACTACGCGGACTTCACGGCCGCCGCCCACGCCAAGGGCGCGCTGGTCACGGCCGTCGCCGACCTGCTGGCGCTGGCGCTTCTGAAAGCCCCCGGCGAATGGGGCGCCGACATCGCCGTCGGCTCGACCCAGCGTCTGGGCACCCCGATGGGGCTGGGCGGTCCGAGCGCGGGCTACATGACCACGCGCGAAGCCTTCAAGCGCAACATGCCGGGCCGCATCATCGGCGTCTCGGTGGACCGTCTGGGCAACCGGGCGCTGCGCATGGCGCTCCAGATGCGCGAACAGCACATCAAGCGCGAGCGCGCCACGTCGAACATCTGCACCGCCTCGGCGCTGATGGCCTCGATGGTGGGCTTCTACTGCGTCTACAACGGTCCCGAAGGGCTGAAGCGCGCCGCCGACACGGCCCATCTGGCCGCCGCGACGGTAGCCAAGGCGCTCGAAGCGATGGACTACAAACTCGCCGCAACGGCCTATTTCGACACGCTCGAAGTCGCCGCCGAAGCCGCCGTCGTACAGTCGCTGGCGCTCGAAAGCGGCATCAACTTCTTCTACCCGACCGAAGGTTCGGTGCGCATGTCGTTCGACGAAGTCACGACTCCGGAGGAGATCGCCGAGGTCATCCGCATCTTCGCCGCCGCCAAAGGCAAGAAAGCCAAGGCCGTAAAGCCCGTCACCGAAAGCAACGTCCCGGCCGGTCTGCGCCGCCGTTCGGCCTACCTGACCGAACCGGTCTTCAACGCCTACCGTTCGGAAAGCGCCCTGATGCGCTACATCAAACAGCTGGAATTGCGCGACATATCGCTGGCCAACTCGATGATCTCTTTAGGTTCGTGCACCATGAAGCTCAACGCCGCGGCGCTCATGCAGCCCCTTTCGCTGGCCGGCTTCCAGAACATGCACCCCTTCGCCCCGGCGGATCAGGCCGAGGGTTACATGCAGTTGATCACGGAGTTGGAAAACGATCTGGCGACGATCACGGGCTTCGCGGCCTCGTCGCTGCAGCCCAATTCGGGCGCGGCGGGCGAGTACACGGGGCTGATGGTGATCCGCGCCTACCACCAGAGCCGCGGACAGGGCTACCGCAACGTCGTGCTGATCCCGGCGTCGGCCCACGGCACCAACCCCGCGTCGGCCGCCATGGCGGGCATGAAGATCGTCACCGTGGCTTGCGACGCCAACGGCAACATCGACGTGGAGGACCTCGAAGCCAAGGCCAAGGAGTATAGTTCGGAGTTGTGCGGCCTGATGGTGACCTATCCCTCGACGCACGGGGTGTTCGAAAGCCGCATCCGCGAAATCGTGGACGCCGTACACGACGCGGGCGGACAGGTCTACATGGACGGCGCCAACATGAACGCGCAGGTGGGCCTGACCAATCCGGGCTACATCGGCGCCGACGTCTGCCACCTCAACCTGCACAAGACCTTCGCCATGCCCCACGGGGGCGGCGGCCCGGGCGTGGGCCCGATCTGCGTAGCCGAGCACCTCAGGGCATTCCTCCCCTCGCATCCGGTTATGCCGACGGGCGGCGACGAGGGCATCACGGCCGTGGCGTCGGCCCCCTGGGGCTCCGCCATGCTGCTGCCCATAACCTATGGTTATATCAAGATGCTGGGTGAAAACGGGCTGCGCCGCGCCACCGAAATGGCGATCGTCAACGCCAACTACATGTCCTCGGCGCTGGCGCCGGAATACCGCACCTATTATTCGGGCGAGACCGGCCGCGTGGGACACGAGATGATCCTCGACCTGACCTCTTTCAAGAAGGACTACGGCGTCGACTGCGGCGACATCGCCCACCGCCTGATGGACTACGGGTTCCATGCCCCGACGCTCTCGTTCCCCGTGCACGAGACGCTGATGGTCGAACCGACCGAATCGGAACCGAAGGCCGAGATGGATCGCTTCATCGAAGCGCTAGTGAGCATCAAGCGCGAATGCGAAGCCGCCGCGGGACAGGCCGACAACGTGGTCGCCAACGCGCCGCACACCGCCGCCGAGATCGCCGGCGAATGGACGCATCCCTACACCCGCGCCGAGGCGGCATTCCCGCTCGCATGGGTGCGCGAAGCGAAGTTCTTCCCCTACGTGACCAAGATCGACAACGGCTACGGCGACCGCAACCCCTCCTGCCCCATACGTGCCGGTTCGACCCGACAGCGGCTACGGCGACCGCAACCTCTGCTGCCGCAACTGCGAATAGGCTCTCCCGAACCGGCAACTACGTACCAAAAACGCGGGCACGCACGCCGGCACCGCAAGCCATACAATAATGATCCCCGGAATCCGCTGCGTATTCCGGGGATTTTTCCGACAGCCCGCATCCGTAAAACCGGCGATACGGAAGACGGGGACGCGCAGGCTTCCGCCGAGGCACCCCGCGAAAAACAGCCCTGCCGGCACCGTAAGCATCGCGGCACGTATCCGGCCCCGGCATTTCACCCGGACAGACCCGACGAAACGGGCCGAAAGCAACAGAAGCGGAAAATAATTTTTTTTTTGCACGATTTTAGCATAATAGGGAGATAAGCTTCCATAAAACCAGATAAATTCCGCAGTAATTGCAAATCCGGAACTTAATTTCTATCTTTGCCAATCAATTACATGCAATAAATCCTAATCAGATTACAATGAAAGTAGAACAGAACAAAATGGTCGGCGTGGACTACAAGCTCACTGTCGACGGACAAATCGCAGACCAGTCGCGCCCGGGACAGCCGCTCGAATTCATCTTCGGGACAGGCATGCTGCTTCCCAAATTCGAGGAGGCAATCCTGGGCAAGGAGATCGGCGAGGCCGTCTCGTTCACCCTCGAGCCCAAGGACGGCTACGGCGAGCTGATCGCCGATGCCGTGGTAGACCTGCCGAAAAATATATTCATGGTCGACGGCAAACTGGCCGAAGACATCCTCTTCGTGGGTTCGCAGGTGCCGATGAGCGACAACCAGGGCAACCGCATGATGGGTATCGTCAAGGAGGTCGGCGACGAAACCGTGAAGATGGACTTCAACCACCCGATGGCGGGCAAGACGCTCAATTTCGACGTCGAGGTCGTATCAGTGCGCGACGTAACGCCCGAAGACTTGCAGGGCGGCTGTTCATGCGGCGACTGCGGGGATGACTGCGGCGGCGGGTGCGACCATGGGGACGGCCACTGCGACTGCCATTAACGAACACGAAGCGGGACTGGAAAGCCCCGCTTTTTTAAACCCGGATACCGTATTACTGTATTATGCGGCCCTGGCCCAACTTGCCACGGTGGCCGACAGCGGTACTTTTCACGACCTGCCGGGACTGGAGGTGAAAGACGCGGATTCCACAGGCGCCGCAGGCAGCAGGGAACCTTCGCCCAGGCCGGGAGGCGGCTCCGCTTTCGCCGCCCCACCCTGCAAACCGGAATCTTCGGTTCCAACCCCGGCAACAAGACAACCAATAAACCGTGTTCACGCTGCGACAATACCTCACGACACTGGCCGACACCCACGGATTGACGAAAACCCTGGGCGGCATGGAGGTATGCCGTGACAGCCGGGGCCGCATGTGCTACACCGTAGGCAACAGCGCCATCGTCTTCCGTGTCCGCCACGAAGGGCATATCCGCTCGCTGCGGTGCTACATGCATCCGCCGCGCCACCTGGCGGAGATTTACGGCGAACGGCTGCTGCCCCAGGGGCCTTACCCCCTCCACTCGCCTCGATCAGGT
>OCAV01000434.1_pt1 | contig 36499 bp, 28 predicted proteins | sample 1538331 | NCBI WGS metagenome assembly OCAV01 (sample SAMEA2580297, study PRJEB22360) | human gut metagenome | biome: human gut; feature: human-associated habitat; material: faeces | place: Denmark | collected 2008/2010
TAATATAAGCGTTATTTACCAAAGTATCCTGTTGTCAAAATAAAGTATTCTGCTTTTTGGAGGAATTTTATGTATTTATATAACGCAATCAACAAACAACTAAATTTGCATCCTATATTTGAAAAAGAGCCTATTATGTCTAGATTATCTCATAGTTTTAATGATGCCCATTGGTCATATCCATATCATGTTCATAAAGAAGATACAGAACTTATATATTTTTCTAACGGAAAAGCTGATTATCAAATCAACAACGAAGTCTTTAAAGTTAAAAAAGGAGATCTTTTAATCGTGAACAAAGGAAGTATTCATTCCATTGCTTCCGATTCAAAAGATCCCATTTCTTGCTGGACATGTGGAATAATGAATTTCAAGCTTTCAAATAGCTTAAGTCCTGAAGTATTTTTACCGATGAATAAAAAGCCTCATATGAAAGCAGGAAACCAAGAAAACTTGATTTATGACATTTTCAATGCACTAGAATATTTTTCTAAACAAGATACTACATATTCTTTATCAATTTGTAATTCTTTGGCAAATGCTTTAGCAAATATATATTTCAATATATTTGAAAACGCTGTCGTAGAAACATTTAATCAAAAAAACACATTTGTTCAAGATATACTGTTTTATATCAACGAAAATTATTCCCAACCAATTTCATTAAAGAAATTAAGTGAAAAATTCCATATGAGTAGCGATCATATATCACATAAGTTTCAAGAAATATATGGAATATCTCCAATCAATTACACAATCGATAGAAGAATTAGCGAAGCAAAATGGAAACTAATCAACACTAAAGATTCTCTTGTTTCTATTTCTTTGCAGGTTGGCTATGAAAACACGACCCATTTTTCAAATCTTTTTCTAAAACGAGTGGGCTATCCACCATTAGTATATAGAGAAAAATTTGGTATGAATCCTAGTTCCATATATCATAATATTCATCAATAATGCCTTATGAAACAGGAGCTAAACCATAAACGTCTCTCATTGAAATGTCACGTTTAAGATTACTGCTCTCAATGTTGATTTTATATGAATCATAAGAAATACAATCCATGCTGGCATCTGCCATAAGTGAATCTCCAGAGCTTAATCTACTGTACCGTTCAGATTCATTAAATTGAGAACAAATCTAGACGTGGAACGTATTTCGCAGAAATGAATTGTATACAACCTTCCATTCCAAAGGCGTAAATATGTTACATTGAGAGACTTTTAGGCTTTCAGATAATTGAGCCCTGCGCTTACTTTGTATGCGATAATTCCTGCTACTCTTATTCTTATCAAACTCTAGTATTCAGGCAAATCTGCATTGCTACAAATGTAAGGTCACTTCATATTATCTAATCTAATATTTTCCCATCAATCGAAATCGTGACAACTTGCCATGGAATAAACTTTCCACTTTCCTTAAGTGCTTTTTTCGCAGCCATCTCAAGACCACCGCAGCAAGGGACTTCCATACGAAGTATTGTGACACTTTTGATATCATTATTCTCCAAAATCTGTGTCAGTTTCTCGCTATAATCGACATCATCCAGTTTTGGACATCCGATAATTGTCACCTTTCCTCGCATAAATTCCTGATGCACATTAGCGTAGGCATAAGCCGTGCAGTCCGCTGCAATCAGCAATTTTGCCCCCTGAAAATAAGGTGCATTTACTGGCACAAGCTTGATTTGACATGGCCATTGTGCAAGCTGTGACGGCTGGATTACCGCCGGTGCTGCTTTTTTCTGATTTTCCAAAACGGCCTGTTCATCATACGCTGCTGCCTCTCGCTCCACAAAACGGATTGCCCCTGTCGGACATGTCGGAAGGCAGTCTCCAAGTCCATCACAATAATCATCACGAAGAAGTTTCGCTTTCCCATCTACCATACCGATTGCTCCTTCATGACAAGCCGCTGCACAAGCTCCGCACCCATTACATTTATCTTCATCAATCTCAATAATTCTTCTAATCATATTTTTTCCTCCTTGCATTTGTAACCTGAGTATAATATAATCAATCCAATAATTCAGTGGTTATAACCACGGAAATGAGGATTTTATGAAAAAAATTGAATCAGTTTTATTTCAGGGCATTACGGAAAATGAGTGGATGCACATGCTGGATCTTGGCTGCATGCGCACACAGCACTTTGCAAAAAATACTATTATCTTTCACACCGGAGAACATATCCATGAAATCGGTATCGTCTTAAGCGGAAGTGTCAATATTGAAAATATTGATCTCTGGGGCAACAAAAGTATTTTAAGCAATATTTCAGCAGGACAGGTATTCGCCGAATCCTACGCGCTCTGTCAAGAACCGATGATGGTTGACGCAGTCACTGCCGAAGCTGCTGATATCCTCTTTCTAAATATCGCGCCTCTGAAACAGATTCAAGATAAAGAGAGCTGGAGTGCTAAAATCATGCAGAATATTCTCTATATTTCTGTGCAAAAAAATCTAATACTTTCCAGACGCATTTTCTGCACTACTCCTAAAACCGTTCGCAGCCGTCTCTTTATCTATCTTTCTACAGAAGCGGCAAAAGCCAAAAGTACAACATTCCAAATTCCGTTTGACCGTCAGGGACTTGCCGACTATCTCAATCTGGATCGCAGCGCCCTATCGAAAGAGCTTGGAAAGATGCGCGACGAGGGGATATTGGAATTCCATAAAAACAAATTCGTACTGCACTCTCTGCCTTCAAAAGTGTAAGGATGCCTCATGGGAAGTGCGGCTTCTTGTTTTATCCTTACCTCTCTCAATTATTTACAAGTTATATTTTTTTCTCCTTATAAAACTTCCGGTTATTACAACACTTGCAAGAGCAAAAATACTAATCGAAAGAAGCGGGTTTTGCTCATCTCCTGTTTTTACAACTTTATTTTCGTTCTGTTTTGGTTTTGTATTAGAGTCAGGATTAGGTTCAGGTTTTGGACTCGGTACTGGGTCTGGAATTTCAGGAGAGTTTTCTTTCACTGTAACAACAAATGTCTCTGTCTTCTCTGCATAAGTAACTGTAATAGTATAACTTCCTGCTTTCTGAGAATTGAAAGCACCGCTATCAACTGTTGCTGCCTCTGTCACATCCGCTGTTTTTCCGCTTTCATACACCGCTGTTACTTTCACTCCTGTCAAATCAAGTTCTTCTCCAATCTGATATTCTGTCTTATCTGGAAGTGTAACCTCTATCCTGGTCAGAATATCCTCTTTTTTCTCCAATGCTTCAATTGCTTTTCGTAGATTCTCTGCCGCCTGATCAGCTTCCTCTGTTGTAGTCACTATATCCAAAGCTTTTTGGGCAGACTCTAATGCCGTTTTTAGTTGCTGAATACTTTCTTCGGTATAGTTTTGTTTCTGATTTGTCAAAATATCTTTCGCTTCTTCAATCACTTCTTTTAACAAGGACTTGTCAACATAGCTTCCGTCTCCCCACTGTCTTTGCAGTGCACCATATTCCTTTTCTGTTACCGGCATTACATAACCGTGGCGGTATTTGCTTGGAAAACTATATTCACTGTCATCCAACATTCTAAATTCACCCGAATTCAAATCTGTGGTAATGAGAGGATAATATCCCTGTCCTCTTGCAAAACGATCTACCATCAGACACCATTGATCTTTTCCATCTTCTGTTTTTTCATTCATTTTAAAGATAATCGGACCTTCTACTGCGCCTCTCTTTGCTGGAAGCTCCGAAGAAAGCACGTTAGAGTCAATCTCTGAAAATTCTCCAAGTATAGAATCCGATTTGTCCATAACAATGGTTCCTTTGCTTTCATTTTTAGTAAAACGGTAATATGTATCCCCATTTTGAATCATTGTAGAATCAATTACTTTTACAATTTTTCCATTTGCGTCTACGCCACCATCATGATATAATTCTGCTTCTGTAAATGTTCGGAAATCCCTGGTTTTGCAATAATAAATTGCGTGATTTTCATATTCCTGTGTAATATTTTCTTCTTCATCTACCTGAAGTGTTGTTGCAGACCAATAGACAATGTATTCACCGGTTGTTTCGTCGTAAATAAATTCTGGCGCCCATGTGCATCCTGCTCCTTCTGGTGCAATTTCCGCAAGCCAAGGTTCACTCCAATTTACCAAATCATCAGATTCCCATACGACAATGCTATGGCTTCCGCTTCCTCCTGCTGCCCCCCAATCTGCTCCACCATTTACTTTATTTAAGGCAATACTTAAGTCTGTTGCTATCATGTAAAATTTGTCACCTTCCGGTGCTCGAGCTATAAAATGATCTCTTAATCCGCTTTCACCAATCGTGCTTTTCAATACTGGTTGATTTTGATTTAAATCTGTCCAATTGAGGCCATCCTCACTCAGTGAAAAATAAGTCTGCTCTTGATCTCCATTTTCTTCTGTTCCATTAAACCTCACGAACAAATAACCGGCATAATCTTCCTCTTTTACTGTCTTTGCCTTTGCTTTTACAATCACCTCATATTCTTTTTTCACATCTTTACTTCCTTCTTTTGAGAAAACTGCCGTGAGTGTTACCTTTGTATCTTCTTTCTGTCTTGTAACAACGCCTGCTGGTTTTTCTCCATCTTTTTCGGGATTGATTACCTTCGGGTTAGAGGAAGACCATTGAATCAATACACCATCTTTTTCACTTGGAAGGGTAATGTTACCCTTAATATTATCTGCATTTGGAATCTCAAACTTCTCTGCTACAAGTTTAACTTCTCCCATCTTTTTTTCTCTGGCTTCTTTTTCTTCTTTCGTGACTTTTTTCACTTCTTCATCTGTCATCGCATAATCATATACTTTTATGTTATCAAAATATCCACGGAAATATTTATCCTCTGAATAAAATGATTTCCCGATATATGCTTTAAGGTTTCTCCCCAAATCATCTAAGGAGATATTTGTATTCAGATTTTCTGCAATTAATTTTCCATCTTGATAAAGGCTGATTGATTTTGGTGTCACAACCATTTTTATATTAATCCATGTTCTGCTGTTATTTGGATATACCGAGTTCCTATTTGCTAACTTTTCATTCTGATATCCAGACGTAGTGACCGCAAGTTTTGTGCTTGTCGGTGCGGTCTTTAAAAAAAGATATTTTTGATTATTCTGTCCTACACCGAATGTAAAGTAGTTTCCACTTCTTGTCACTTCATTGACATCCATTGAAATTGTCACTTTATCTTTTCCATCAAAATATCCCTCTGGAAATTCCAAATAACTGTCATGTCCTCCATCTGTTTTATCTCCATCCAAATATAATACCTGACCATATTCTTTATCCCATACATAAGATGCACCTTCTGTCACTGTTCCATCCTGATTTCCTGCGCTGTCTTTCACAATTCCTGTATAATCCTCATCGAAGTTATACTCCAAAGATGGTTTACTTTCTTCTGACTCTCCTTTTACTTTTACTTTGACTGTAATTTCCGAACCACCTTTTACAAACTCTTCGTCCGAAAGATTCAAAACCGGCGCTCCATCAGCACCAAACAAAACTGGTTTTACGTATGCATGACGACATGGATCATAAAGTGGATCTCCCGTATGACCTGCATGAGTATCTGCCGGTCTTGCATGATATACAATCACTGCATTTCCATATTCATCAACTGTAAAAGAGTTATGCCCCGGTCCACATAGTTCATCATTAAAATCACCACTTGTCATAATTGGGTATGGTGTTTTTACCCAATTTTCCTTTTTTGTCAGATCATCATCTGCATTTCCTGTCAAAAGTCCGACACAATATTCTGAGCCTGTTCCCGAAGCCGAGAATGCCAGATATACTTTCCCATCTTTTTGTAATACTGCAGGTCCTTCGTTTACTTTATATCTCTCTAATTCCCATACATATTCCGGTACTGTAATAACAGAGCAGGTACTTGTCAGCTGAGTAGGATTCGATGGGTCGATCGTTGCTATATAGAGACTTGAAATACCGGCAGGATTTCCGTCATTTTTAGTGAAATCAGCCCACACAAGATAGTGTCTTCCTCCTGCTTCAAAATATGTCATATCCAGAGACATTGCATTTAATCCAGTTTTGTCTCCTTGCATCGTCTTCACACGCTCTGGTTCTCCCCAGCTGTCTGGATTCGTAATTTCCTCTGAATTGTTACATTTCATCATAAATGGACGAATATTAAAGTTTCCTCCAGTTGTTTCATCTAGTGATGCTGTGCTGAGAAAATACCAGCTATCACCAATTTTATGTAATTCCGGTGCCCAAATCCATCTTCCATATCCCTGCACTTCGCTTTCATCCCAGATAACGTGTTCTTCAGCATCAGCAAGTCCCTCAATTGTTTTTGCCTCACGGATAACCAATCGATCATAACCATCTGCTCCGCCTTTTCCATTTACCGGATAGGATGCTGTAAAATAGTACATTTGTCGTTCTTCATCATAGACAATATATGGGTCTGCACGTTCTTCAATCAATGGTGAATCTGCCTTTGTGTAATATGCAGAACCTCCAATTGTTCCTCGCACAGTATATTCCATTCCCGCTCTGTCTGTATCCGCTTTTTCAATATCTGCTTCATTCCAACGCACGGAATATGTCTTTTCTTCTCCGTTTGAATACTGTGCAGTCACTTCTCTAACCGCCTTTTTCAGTTCTGTTTTCACATCTGCTCCTGTATCAACCGTAATTTCCTTGGTTATTTTTGAAAGTGATGTATTGTACGGAGTTGTAAATTGTTTTTCAATAGCGTCACATTCTTTTTGTGTCAATGCTTCTTTTTCTGCCCAAACAGCATCCTCTGCCACTTCACCAGCTTCAGGAATCGCATAGTCTGTTACTTTTGCTTCCTCAAATTCGGTAAGATTCTTTGAAGTTGTAATATAAGTCTGTCCATTTGCTTCTATAAATACTTTATACACTGCATCTGCACTATCATATACACAATACATTTTTTGTATTGAAGTAATTCCCTCAATCGTGGCAATTCTTTGATTCGAATATGTAATTAAATCTTTGGAATCATAGAGAACAACAGAGCCACTGTTTCCTCCATCCGCTGCAATAACCCCAAAGCTTCCATCTGCCTTTCGAAAGATTTGTGGAGCAACATAAGATTTAGTTCCCACAGAAGAATACAGAATCGGCTGATCTTTATGCAGCGCCTCATACTCGCCTTCTTTCTGCAACGCAATCTTCATACCACCATTTTGTGCAACTACAGGTTCATTACTTACATAGGCAGCAATATTTGCTCCTTTTGCAATGACCGTCAACGGGAACTCTTTTGTTCCATTTTTTGAAGCGCCATTTACTTTTATTGTCGCTGTCAATGTAACTGTTTTATTTTCATCTGATCTTTTGACCTTTCCGTCTTTTGTTATGACTGATGCATCACTTGTCTCCCAAACAACATCCGCATTTCCCACTTTTGTCGGAAGCTCTATATCCTCTGAGACAAATCCCGTATTTAATGTCAATTCTTTCGTATAAGTTACCACATCCTCCTCAGGATTTTTCTTGAGTACGGTTACCTCTATCTCCTTTTTCACCGAACGATCTTCAAGAGATATTGTTGCTGTCATAGTTACCTTTTTGTCTTTCTCACCTCGTATAATCGTTCCATCATCTTTCATTACATCTGATGCCGAAGACTTCCAGCTGATTTGTGTCATGCCACTCGCCCCTGTTTTTGGAAGCGTCAAAGAGCGGTCTGTCGTTTCCGGAAGTGTAAGCAAAGCACAATCACTCTCCAAAACATAATCATTATATTCCGCTGACACCTGCTGTGCTGTGAGTGCTGTATCATATATGCGGAAATTATCGATCAAGCCTTTGCAATATTCTCCCGTTCCCCAATTGGCCTTCCCGATTTGCAAAATACTATTCTCTCCTAAAATATCATCAATCGCATATTCACTTCCCTGTGTCGCTTTTTTTACACCATCTACATAAATTGTCGTATCCTTTTCACTGTGTACAACATCTATATGTACCCACTTCGTATAAATTTTAGATACATCTGCAGTTGCAGATACTGGTCTTGCCCCATTATTTTTATAGCGCTCTGCAATCATCTCGTTTTCACTATTGGTCGAGCCATGCAGAATTCCAAGATAACGTTCATTTGGATAGGACGGAGCTTTATTACTGTCCGAAGCATACAAAATCCATCCTTTGGCTCCCTTTTCCAATTTGGCATCGTAAGAAACCGTCAATTCTTTTTCTCCTGTCAACAGACTTTCTCCATCTTTTTTCTTTACATCTAAAAATTGTCCCGTCCCATTTAAAGAGAGCGCTTCACCTCCACCTTTATAACTTTCTGCCAACGAATATTCTCCGGTAGCCTTTGCATTTTTGTAAGTGATTTCTGCATTTTCCGATAAATCCTCAAAATCAAATTTTACCAATGGCTCCGGTATGTCCGCCGCTTCCACGGAAGCTGCCCCACTGTTGAAAGGACTTGTAATTCCGCCCAATAACGCAGCTACTGTGATCCATGAAATACATTTTTTTGTCTTTCTTTTCATAGTCTCCCCCTCCTGGATTTCTATTTGGTTTTCGTTTCTTTTTTTCTCCACACTACACCCAACGCTATCATCATTGTCATAATCAAAAGTATTACATTTGTGCCATCTCCTGTAGGAGCTGGTTTGGATGTTGTCATTTGTCCATTATCATTCTGTGGCGTATCCGGCTGTTCCGGATTCATTGGTTCTTCAGGATTCTCTGGTTGTTCCGGCGTATCTGGCGTATCTGGAACCTCTGGTGTATCTGGAACCTCTGGTTCATCCGGTATCATTTTCACTGCGTCTACCCCTTCGTGTGTAGGAGTAACCTGCATATAACCGTCTTTATCAAAAGTAATCTCATCAATACAAGTTTCCCTGTGTACACCGAGTCCATCTCCTGCCGTAAATATATTCAATGGCGTGTAGAATCTGTGATATGCCATAAAATATCGATCCTGACCTTTACCGTCTTTAACATGTACTATCGATTGATGTGCGGATCCCAGTATTCCTAGACTTTCATCTTTTGCCAGTAAATTTTTCTTTACCAGAGTAACTGATGCACTTCCATCATCGGTAAGCAAAGTATCAGATACACCGTAATTGACATGATAATTCGGACTATTGGCATCATCACAAGACCAGGTCCAGTGATATTTCCCATTCGCCTTTGTCACTACTACAGATTCTCTAAAATCCGTCAATCCATTTATTTGTTTTAAAGTATCTTTTTCAATGCTCATCATGTCATCGCTTAACTGTGCAATAGCGGCAGCTCCATTTCCAAATGTAATATAAGAGGTTCCATCATCATCTGTGAAAATTGATGGGTCTATTGCCTGCCCCATCTTGATACCAGCTTGTTTACACATATCTACAGTTATCAATGCTTCCCCTTTATCTTTATAAGGTCCTGCCGGATGATCTGCCACTGCAACTCCAATTGCAGATTGTCCATTACTGAACTTCCCACAGTAATAAAAATAATATTTTCCATTTTTTTCTTCAATGGTTGGAGCCCATGCGCTTCCACCCTCTGCCCATGGTGATGTTGCAATCTCCACTCCGTTTTCATTTTTTCCTGGATTTTCATTCGCTAATTCCATAATGATTCCTTCATCTGTCCAATTCACCAAATCTTTTGATGAAAATGCATGAAACTTTGTTCCACTCCATCCTGGGTACCCATCCGTCGTTGGGAAAATCCAGAATTTCCCATCAAAGTAATCAATATCAGGATCCGCATACTGTCCCGGAAGCACAGGATTATTGGAAAGTATTGGTTTTTGAATTGTCCATTCTTCTTCTTTTTCATTACTTATCAGCGTGATCTTCAAATCTTTGGATAGATCTAATTCTGTTCCATTGCTGATTGTTTTATCCTGAACTTTTATTTCAACTTTTCCGTTAAATGTAAAAGTGACTGGAACTTTGGTAAGATCTGCTTCATCTTTAATATATGGAGTCATCACTTTATTCTTTGTATCAATCTTAGTAAAGACCGCCGTATGATCATCAGTTCCTCGATATTCTAATGCCTCCTCCCTTTCCGGAACGCTTCCAATCGTCACCGCTTTTATAATCGGTTGCGCTGCCAAAAACTCTTCGGAAAGTTCTTTTACCTCTTCCTCTGTCAACGCTCTGTTCTCAATGCGGAAATTATCAATCCAGCCTTTAAAATATTCCCCTTCTCCCCAGTTTGATTTTCCAATCTGAAGAATACTGTTTTTCCCAAGAATACTCCTCAAGCTATAAGCACTTGTTTCGGAAGAAACCTTCTGTCCATTAACATAAATAGTTGTGTCCGTCTTGCTCATAACAACATCAATGTGATTCCAATCATTCCCGGTCTGTGCTGAAGGATTAGCCGGTCTGTCTCCACTGTTTTTATATCGCTCAACTGTAGTCGTTCCACTTTTTCCCATAATGCCAATATATTTTTCGTATTGGTATTGTGGTGTATTTTTGTTCGGCGCCGCATACATAATCCAATTTGTATCACTTCTGTCTGTTTTTGCATCATAAGAAACTGTAAGTTCTGTCACATCTGTGAGCAGACTTTTTCCCTCTTTATCTGTTACCGTTAGGAAATTATCCTCTTTTCCATTCAAATATAATGCTTTCCCTGATTCTTCAGAATAGCTGTCTGCAAGCTCATATGCCGCTCCTGTTGCTCTTGCATATTTACTTTCAAATCCTGAACCTTCTTCGTCAAAATTAAATTCTGCCAAAACCTTTTGTTCAGGATCCGGCTCTTCCTCTCGATCTTCCCCGTAAGCTGACAAAATTTTTTTCTCTTCTTCTTCTGAAAGCCGAATAACCGTACCATGTCTGAATCTTCCATCCACAAAGTTTGCGTTTTCAACTGTAAATTTTCCACTTGCCAAATCGTCTGTCAAAAATGCTTTATAGCCTCCATTGTCTCCCATTGCACACCATCTCCCATCAGGAAGTTGATATACGGTAAACCCTTCTCTTCTGTCAAATCCTGCCTGACTGCTTTCGCTTCTTTTTACGATACGTTTCCAGTCCCCATTTTCGCTCGATTCTTCCCCTTGGCGTACATCGAATACATCTTCGGATAATGAATTGCTGACATCGATTACCGTATTCCAATCCGAGGTAGAAAAACGATAAAATTTACCGTCTGATTTTACAATCGTGCTGTCAATAATATTGACTTCATTTCCTGTGTCCTGATCTTCACTCAGCCATACCTTCGGTTCAGAAAATGTATGGAAATCCTTTGTCCTGCAAACATATACCCTCAATGCATTTTGATCTGTTCCATTTTTTGATTTATCTCTGGAAGACCAGTACACAAGATAGTCATCTGTTGCTTCGTCATAGATTGCTTCTGGCGCCCACACACATCCTGCATTATCAAATCCTGCATAAACAAGCTGCGGTTCACTCCAATTCACAAGATCTGTGGATTCCCATACCACTAAATTTTGACTTGCATTTATCTGATCCCATCCGCTTCCTCCTGAGCCTCCTCCTTCTGCATGGAGGTCTGTACCTAAAATCCAATATTTATCTCCCTCTTTTGATCGAATAATGTGAGGATCTCGCACCCCAAGATCACTGCCTTGTGCATCATTGACAAGAATCGGCTGTGCATTTCCATCTTCATCTTTATTTAATTTTTCCCATGTCAATCCATCCTTGCTATATCCAAGAAAAATCTTTTCATATCCGTCTGATGAATCAAAAAATGTCCAAAGATAACCTGCATTATACTCAGAATCTGTCTCTTCTCCTTTAAGTTCAGAATCACTGAGCACTCGATTATACACTTTTATATTATCAAATGCCCCTTTAAAATAGGTGTCTCCGTTATAGAATGACCTTCCAAGATATGACTTGAGTTCTTTTCCAAGCTCTACTATTTCACGTTTTACATTTTTATTATGCCCAATCAATTGATCATCCAAATATAACTTCATATCTATTCCATCGACAATCAGCGTCAAATGAAGCCATGTATCTTTTACACTTGTTCCCGTTTTTTCCGTAAAACCATTCTCGCTTCCCCATGATCCAGTTGTTATTACTGATTTGATTGCATCTTGCGTCGGTTTCATAAACAGATATTTCTTACTGTCCTGTCCTATCGAAAATGCAAAGAAATTTCCGTCTACTTTTTCTGCTTTCATATCCATTGAAATGGAAAATGTATTTCTTCCGTCAAAAAATCCTTGTGGCAATTCTGCAAATGTTTCTGATGTCCCATTTAAATATAGTACATTTGAATTTCTTTCCTCATCCTTTTGCACCTTTGCCTCTCCATACATTGTACCGTTATTTCCATTTCCACTTATATCTGTAATAACTGAGCCTTCTGTATTTTCGAAGTCATACGAGAGTACTGGGGCTTTCTGTTCTTCTTCATCATTCTCTTGCGCAGACCCCTTTCCCCACTTTTGCATAACGGCATTATATTCTTCTTCTGTCACACGTATCGGAGTACCATGTCTCGCCCGCGAAGGCATGGTGTATATCTCCGGCGAAGAAAATTCTCCCGTCGAAAGTGAATCTGTAACAAGTGGATAATACCCGCGTCCACCAAAATCATCTACTAATAGACACCATTTCCCATTGGAGCTATCCTGCTGATTAAACTGAAATATGGTTGGTCCTTCCACCCACTGGTTATTATTTAAGGATTCTGAAGGAATATGAGTCCATTCGCCAAGAAGAGTCTTACTTTTTTCTGCAAATATTGTTTTTGTCTTTGCTCCAATTGAATTGGTTGCACTACCTTCATTTTTTGTATACCGGTAATACATTTGTTCCTCTTTGTTGTAAATGATTGTTGTATCAATACAGGACTCTGTCTTGTCTTCAATATAAACTTTTGGTTCTGTGAATGTATAAAAATCTCTGGTTTTTGCATAATACACTCTCTGCTTCCCATAATTGTCCTCACTCACTTTCGATGCCCAGTATACAATATATTCGCCTGTGATCGGGTCGTAAGTTGCTTCCGGAGCCCATGTGCATCCTGCATTAATCGAGGCACTCACTTCCACCATACGCATATCAGACCAGTTAACAAGATCCGTTGACTCCCAAACCATTAAAGATTGACTGCCTGATGTCTGTGCTGCTCCCCAGCCATTTCCACCATTGATTTTTAAATCAGTTGCAATCATATAGAATTTATCGCCTTCCGCAGAACGAAGAATAAATGGATCTCGTACACCTTTCTCCCCTTGATCAGAAGTCAATACTGGTTCATTATCATTTAGGTCATACCATTTCAGTCCATTTTTGCTTGCCGCAAAATAAATTTGTTCACCATCTGCATACCCTTCTCCCGCAAAATAAGAGAAAAAGTAGCCTTTATAGTCTTCCTCTTTCAATTTCTTAGCTGCCTTTTTAACTGTGAACTTGAATTCTTTTGTATCACTTGCATTTCCGTATGTTAATGTTGCAGTCATTGTTACAGTAGTGTCTTTTTGAGGACGTGTCACTGTCCCTGCCGGTGTCTCATCATATCCTTCATTCTTATGGGACTCTATATCCACAATTTCGGGATGATCCGTTTCCCATGTCACCACTGCACCATTTTCTGTTTTTTTCGGGAGTGTAATGTTTCCATATACATTTTCATATGGAAGTTGTAATTGTTCTTTTGCCTCTGCAACTTTCCCTTCATCCGAATTGTCCTTCTTTTCCGCACAAATTTTAAAAGACTTTAATTTTCCTCGAAATGCTGGATCTGGACTATATAGGGACTTACCAATGTATCCAGAAACATTTCCATCTGTTCCACCATTTAATATCTGCTGAATAGAGTACCCTGTTTCTATACTTTCAACCTCTTCTTCATTTACAGATAATGTCACTTTGCCTTCCTCAAAGACATACTTTACCGTATTATATCCTTCTTGAATTTGGGCATCCTGTCCGAGAAGAATTTCACTCGTTGCATTTTTAATTCCCGCACGCATATTTTTGTCTTTTCCATTGTTATTTCCGCCTTGTACCGGGCAGAAAAAAATATAGTTTTTTACGTTTGGCCATGTATCTACTTTACTGCCAAGGCAAAATAGCCATTGATTATAATTTTGCTTTGTAATTTCAGTCTGAAATTGTGCCTCGATTGTAAAATTTTCCCCTTCAACCAATTCAGCCGGTAGTTTCACATACTTTTCTTTATTTCCTGAAAAGCACAAAACTGTGTCCCCATCTTCCTCTACAAAATCAGAGTCTTCAAATCCTACTAATTCTGCATCATTTTCATTTCCTGAAATATCCCTCAATTTTCCATCTCCATGGCTCATATCATACTCTGCCACAACTTCCAGAACTTTCTCTTCGTCTTCTGCTTTTGCAGCCGCCGAAGGAAGAACTGAAAACGTCATTGCCGCACACAATAGAATTGCCATAAACCTCTTATGCCTCCTCATTTAAAAACCTCCTTTAAAAAAACGTTATAGCATCCTATCAGATACTATAACGTTCTTTTTTAATAGTTAAAATATAATTTCTTATACTTTTGTTTGATTTTTTTGCATTTTATCTAGAAAAGTTTGATTTTTTATGATAGTAATTTGTTTTTTTTAGAATTACAATTACTGCTGCTGTCGCACATAGCAACCAAATTGCAATGTTTATTTTTCAGATTGACCATAATAGGCATTCGCCCCATGTTTTCTATAGTAATGTTTATCCTGAAGTTCTTGCGGAGCCGGCGTGTTTTGTGAATTCAACATCTCACACCTAGCCGCCATTTTTGCTACCTCTTCCAGCACCACTGCATTGTGGACAGCTTCGTTTGCACTTTTCCCCCAAGTAAATGGTCCATGATTCTTGCAAAGTACTGCTGGGGTCGCCACATAATCAATCTTCATTCGCTCAAACTCATCTGCGATTAAAACTCCTGTATTCTTCTCATAGGCCTCTGCAATCTCTTCTTCTGTCAAATTTCTCACACACGGAACTTCACCATATAGATAATCAGCGTGAGTTGTTCCGTAACATGGAATACCGCGCCCTGCCTGTGCCCAGCTCGTTGCCCATGAAGAATGTGTATGAACAATCCCGCCAATATCAGGAAATCGATTATACAGTACAACATGTGTTGCCGTGTCCGAAGAAGGGTTGTATCTTCCTTCTACTCTATTTCCATCTAAATCAACAACCACCATATCTTCCGGTGTCAGCAAATCATACTCTACTCCACTCGGTTTAATGACAAACAACCCTTTTTCTCTATCAATTCCACTGACATTGCCCCAGGTAAATGTTACTAATCCGTATTTCGGAAGCAGCATATTTGCCTCATATACTTCTTTTTTCAATTGTTCTAACATCATGCCTTCCTCCTCATACTAAATTTTTTAATGCAGACTGCTCAATAGCAATTCCATTTTTATATCTTTCAATGAAGCGCTCAAATCCTTCCACATCTTTTGCGTCCGGTTCCATGCTGACTCCTGCATTTCCTGAAAATACCTTTTTGCTAAGATAATCCCCAAGACTTTCTTGTTCTTCCTTCTGAATCATATAAGCAGCAAGCAATGCCATTCCCCATGGACCTCCTTCTCCCGCAGTCTCCATGACCGATACTGGAGCATTGATAGCCGCCGCAAGAATTTTCTGTCCTACTCCTTTGGTCTTAAAAAGTCCTCCATGTCCTAAAATTGTATCTATTTCAACATGTTCCTCTTTCATCATAATATCCATACCAATTTTTAATGCACTAAGTGATGTAAATAAATGTACTCTCATAAAGTTTGACAAATTAAAATTGCTCTTTGGCGAACGCACAAATAACGGTCTTCCCTCTGCCACTCCAGTGATATTTTCTCCTGAAAGATATCCGTAGGAGAGCAGACCGCCACAATCGTCATCTCCCTCCAAGGCTTTCCGATACAATGTCCCAAACAGACTGTCCATATCTACTTTTATGCCAAAACTTTCTGCAAATTCTCGAAAGAGTCCCACCCATGCATTCAAGTCTGATGTACAGTTATTTGCATGAACCATTCCGACAAGACTGCCATCCGGTGTTGTCACAAGATCAATCTCCGGATACACCCTTTCCAGCTCTTTTTCTAATACAACCATTCCAAAAACAGATGTTCCCGCAGATACATTTCCTGTTCTTTTTCGCACACTGTTTGTCGCTACCATTCCGGTTCCGGCATCACCCTCTGGTGGACAAAGCAAAATACCTGATTCCAAATTTCCACTTATATCCAGAAGCCTCGCACCTTCCTGTGTCAACATCCCAGCTCGTTCTCCAGACTGTAACACTTTTGGTAAAATCTCTTCTATTTTCCAGGAAAATCCTTCTCCTTCCACAAGTGTATCAAACTTCTGAATCATTCTCTCATCATAATTTTTCGTATTTGGATCAATTGGAAACATTCCTGATGCATCTCCTACGCCAAGTACTTTCTGCCCGGTTAATTTCCAGTGAATATATCCTGAAAGTGTTGTAAAAAATGCCACTTTTTTCACATGTTCTTCTTTATTTAAAATTGCCTGATACAAGTGTGCAATGCTCCATCTTTGCGGAATATTATATTGGAATAATTCTGTCAACGCTTCTGCCGCCTGCTCTGTGATTCCATTTCTCCATGTTCTAAACGGCACAAGCAAATTTCCTTCCTGATCAAATGCCATATAACCGTGCATCATTGCACTAAAACCGATCGCCCCAAGCTGTTTAATCGTTACATTGTATTTTTCCTTGACATCCGCTGCCATTTTTGCATAACTTTCACGAAGCCCCGTCCAGATATCCTCCAAAGTATAAGTCCAAATTCCATTATCTAAACGATTCTCCCACGCGTAATCCCCAGATGCGATTGGCACATGTTCCTCATCAATCAAAACTGCTTTAATTCTCGTCGAACCAAATTCTATTCCAAGCACTGCCTTTCCACTTTCAATTGTCTCTTTTACATTGCCCATCTATTTTCCCTCCAAACAAATATCATTTCCGATACACAGCACTATTCCATAACAGTTCATTTTTAAACTGGCGAATCCTTGTATCCTGATCAATATAGACTGCCTCAATTCCCATTGCTGCTGCCCAATCTCCCATCTGTTCCGCTGTCAAATCATAAGAAAATGCCGTATGATGTGCACCTCCAGCCAAAATCCATGCCTCTGTTCCTGTCTGCAGATTTGGACGCGGTGTCCAAAATGCAGTTGCGACCGGAAGTTTCGGCATTGGCTTTTCTACTTTTTTACAGTCCACATCATTGATAATCAAGCGGAAACGGTCACCAAGATCAATCAATGATGTTGCAATTGCCGGACCTGTCTTTGCGGTAAACACAAGTCTTGCAGGATCTTCTCTGTCTCCCATAGAAAGAGGCTGCTCTTTTATACAAATCTTTCCATCTGCAATTGTTGGACAAACTTCAAGCATATGTGACTGCAAAATTCCTTCTTTTCCAGGTACTAAATTGTAAGTATAATCTTCCATAAAAGAAGTTCCTTTTGTTTCTTTCATTCCTTCTGTCATAATCTTCATAACACGTACCATTGCCGCTGTCTTCCAATCCCCTTCTGCGCCAAAGCCATAGCCTTTTTCCATCAAACGCTGAATTGCAAGTCCCGGAAGTTGTTTTAATCCACCCAAATCCCCGAAATGAGTCACAATAGCATGGTAATTCTTTTCTTCCAGAAAACGTTCAAACCCAATCTCAATTCCTGCCTGTACTGCCACATGATTACGAAATTCTTTCTCGCTGCGCCCCTCTAAAAGAATTTCGTATTTGTCATAATATTCTTCTACAAGTGTATCAATATCTCCTTTTGAAACACTGTCGACCATCTCTGTGATCTCGTTTACCGGATAAGCATCTACTTCCCAGCCAAATTTTATCTGTGCTTCAACCTTATCTCCTTCTGTCACTGCAACATTTCGCATATTGTCTGCAATACGCATCACACGGATATGACTACTTTCAATGACACCTACTGCTGTTCTCATCCATGAACCAATTCTCTTTTGCACATCTTCATCTGCCCAATATCCCATTACGACTTTTCGTTCCATTCCAAGGCGACTGAAGATATGTCCATACTCTCTGTCTCCATGCGCCGATTGATTTTCATTCATGAAATCCATGTCAATGCTATCATACGGAATCTCCTGATTAAACTGTGTATGCAGATGAAGCAATGGTTTTCTATATTCCTGTAGTCCTAAAATCCATGATTTTGCAGGTGAAAATGTGTGCATCCATGTAATGACCCCTGCACAATTTTCATCCATATTTGCATCATTAAATGTCTTCCGAATCAATTCATTTGTGATTAATGTCGGTTTCCACACTACCTCATATGGAAGATTTCCCGATTGATTTAAATTATCTACGATAATGCGTGAATGCTCTGCTACATGTTCCAGACATTCCTCTCCATACAGATCCTGTGACCCTGTGCAAAACCAAAATTGATATTTCTTTGTTTTTAGCATTATGTTTCCCTCCTAATATTTCGCAATTTTTTAATCTGACTATGTACAACAAGGGCTCCCCTGGCGGAAACCCTCGGAGTATACTATTTATTTTTTCTTACGTGCCATTACAATACTCTGGATCACAAGGAACAGGCAAAGCATTGCCGCAACGGTAATTCCTGTCCACCATGCCTCATCGAGACCAGCTGACGATACAATATTCTGAATCGTGCTAAGTGAAATCACACCAAAGAATGTACCTATAATATTTCCTACACCACCTGTCAGCATCGTTCCACCAATGATAGATGATGCAATTGCATTCATCTCCATACCAGTTGCATGGGACGGTGAGCCTGAACCTACATACAAAAAGTATACGAATCCACCGATTCCTGCGAGCACACTGCAAAGCAGATGTGAAAGGAATTTTGTTCTCTTTACATTAATTCCAAGCATCAACGCACTTTGTTTATTTCCACCGACTGCATAAAATGAACGGCCAAGTTTTGTCCATCTTAAAACACAGAACATTACTACTACAACAAGAATTGCAACGATTACACCAATCTCTACATAGGCATCTACGTATTTACCCAAACGATTCACAGAGCCAAAGCCAGGTACAATAATACGTGTATTTTTCAATGCTACAAATGATTCATTCTGCACATTGAATGGATCGTTATTGATGATTGTTGTCATACCTCTTGCGAAAAACATTCCTGCCAATGTAACAATAAATGGCTGGATATCAAGATACGCAACAAGAATTCCCTGTACAATTCCGAATGCAAGACCAATCGCAATTGCAATCGCCATCGCTCCAATGACATTTCCATCATGGTAATCCAAGTAAACCGCACAACTCATACTTACAAGCGCTGTCACACCACCCACAGAGATATCGATTCCCCCGGTAATCATAACAATGCTCATACCTACTGAAAGAATCAACAAAGCTGCATTTGCATTTAAAATATTAAAAAAAGTCTGTGGTTTTAAAAAGCCGCCTCCCTGAAAAAGAATTGCTCCGATATACATCAGGAAAAATACAACAACCGTAATTGAAAGCAGCATGTTTGTGTCGGTCATATTTCCTAATTTCCATTTACCTGCTGGTTTTGCTGCCATAGGTTTGCTCTTAACTGCTGCCATATTAACCGACCTCCTTTACTTCTGGTTTTGTTTTTATTTTTTTTCCAAGTACTTTGAACCACTCTCTTACTGTCGGTGCACTGCACACAACAAGTACGATAACAACAACTGCTTTATATGCCGGGAGAGCATCTGCCTGCACATTGAATTTATACAATGTTGTTGTAAGGAACTGAATTACATATGCGCCAAGAATAGATGCTGCCATATTAAACTTTCCGCCATTCAAAGCATTTCCGCCAAGGGCAACTGCTAAAATTGCATCCATCTCAATATCTTTGGCAATAACAGAATAGTTGATAGAAGATAAACGGCTTACTTTAATCAGCCCTGTCACCGCCACACATACGCCTAAGATTACAAATGATAAAAACTTGATAAATGTCGGATTCAAACCATTCAATCTAGATGAAAATTCGTTGATACCAACTGCCTGTGTATATAACTTCAAATTTGTAAATTTCATTGCCAGGGCAATGATAATCATACACAACACTGCAATGAAAAACGGTGTTGGAATTGGAATACCCGGTATAAATCCACCTATGTAACTAAATGTCTTATCACTTACGATTGGAAGTTCATTGTTGTTAATCCAAGCTGCGATAGAGCGCCCTGCCGTATATAGGATCAATGTCGCAACCATTGGTTGTATCTTAAAATGAGCAACCAGCACACCATTAAATGCCCCAAATAGCATTGCTACAAGACAACTGATTAAAAATGCTACAATAATCGGTGCCTGAAGTTCGTCAGGTCTTGAGTTTGTTCCACAAAGGACTCGAAGTACAACACTTCCTGATATTGCAATCGCTGCACCAACACTGATATCCTGTCCTCCGGAAGCCGCCGTGACAAGCGTCATACCAATTGCAAGAATTGCAAGTTCTGATCCGTAATCCAATATTGTTATAAGATATCCAGACAAAACCAGATCTCCCGCTGCATTATGTCCCAATGTTATTTTAAAGAAAGATGGATCTACAATCAGATTAAACAATGCCAAAATTACAAGGGCGGCAATCGGTATAAAAATCTGCTTTCTAAACAGTCCATTAAATCTATCCATAGCTTTTAAACTATTTCCTGTTTTTGTCTTCATCACTTTTCACCTCCTGCAATTGTATTCATGATCATGCTCTGTGAAAGCTCCTTATCTGAAAGTTCCCCTACCACTTTACGGTCGCGCATTACAATCAATCTGGAACATGTGCGGAGCATCTCATCTGTCTCTGAAGAAATAAATGTAACACTCATACCTTCAGAAGCAAGTTTTAATACCAGTTTCTGAATATCAATTTTAGTACCAATATCAATACCACGTGTAGGCTCATCCAAAATCAAATATTCGGGTTTCGTCAAAAGCCATCTTGCAAGAATTACTTTCTGCTGATTTCCACCTGACAATGATTTGATCGGCGTATCTGCAGACGCTGTCTTAATAGAAAGCAATTTAATATATTCTTCTGCAAATTTATTTGCCTCTGCCTTAGAAAATGGTCTAAAGAACCCTTTCATAACCTGAAGTGCAAGAATAATATTGTCTCTTACCGAAAGATCTCCAATAATACCATCTCTCTTACGGTCTTCCGGAAGATATGCAATTCCTTGTCTCATAGCATCAATTGGTTTTGTAATCTTTACAGCTTTTCCATTTTTCTTAACTGTTCCACGAATCACTTTATCTGCACCGAAAATTGCTCGAACACATTCACTTCGTCCGGAACCGAGCAATCCTGTAAATCCATTTACCTCTCCCTTTTTAATATAGAAGTTAAACGGTTTGATTCCCGCATTGCTCTGAAGTCCTTCTGCCTCAAATACCGGAATATCTGTCTTTGCTTTGTACACAATGCTATCGTCCTTAATTTCTGCAACATCATCAAGTTCTTTTCCAAGCATCTTCGATACCAGTTTGACTCGCGGAAGATCTTTAATCTCATATTCTCCAACAAGGGCTCCGTCTCGAAGAACCGTAATCTTATCACATACCTCATATACCTGATCCAAAAAATGTGTGACAAAAATAATTCCAACACCTCTTGATTTGAGGTCTTTCATTAGCTTGAATAATTTTTCTACTTCCTGATCATCCAGAGAAGATGTCGGTTCATCTAAAATTAAAACTTTACAGTCCATATCCACTGCACGTGCAATAGCTACCATCTGCTGTACTGCAATAGAGCAGCTGGATAGTTGTTGACTCGCTCTTGCCGGAATTCCAAGAGACTGTAAAATCTTATCCGCATCTTTGTTCATTTTCTTCCAGTTTTGGCAGACTTTATTTGTTCTTCCTATATACATATTCTCTGCCACAGAAAGATTCGGACAGAGCGTAATTTCCTGATATACAGTACTAATCCCGAATTTTTGCGCATCCTGCGGCGAACGAATGCTGACTGCCTGTGCCTGCCCCTTGATATAAACCTGGCCTTCATCTTTTCCATAAACACCAGTAAGAACCTTGATCAAAGTTGATTTTCCAGCACCATTTTCACCCATTAATGCATGAATTTCACCTTCACATAGTGTAAAATCCACTCCCTTTAAAGCACGTACTCCGGGAAAGCTTTTGTGAATATTTCTCATTTCTAATACTGTGTTTTCTTTCACTGTTCTTTTCCCCCTTAATTTTTTCGCAAAAGGAGCGTGGTGCATGCGTACTATCACTGCGCCACGCTCCTTTTTTCAAACATTATTCGTTTCGAAATCTGAGTTTTAATTAGATGCCATATTGATCTACATCATCCTGAGTAATCGTTGTTGCATCAAATCCTTTTTCATCCATGACGATTGTCTTTTCTTCAATTTCTTCTCCTGCTTCCAATTTTTGAATAACTTCATCTATATAAGAAGCTTGGAATGGATTACACTGTCCATCATAATTCCAATTCTGTGCAAGTAGTTCTTCTAATGCCCATTTATTACAGTCGAATCCCATAACAACCACATCTTTTCCTACACCATGGGAAATATTTGCTTTGTCAAGAGCTGCCACTGCACCTTTTGCCATATCATCATTTTCTGCATAGATTACATTAAATTTTTCACCTGAATCTATTACTGACTGAACGATCTGCTGTGCCTTCTCTGCATTCCACTCTGCTGTCTGTTGTGTAACAAGTTTCCAGCCTTCTGATTTCACTGCTTCGTCAAGAGCTCCTGTACGTCCTTGTTGTGCTGCCGATCCCATGACACCTTGAATATGAATGATGTTGTATTCCGAAAGCGCTTGATCTTTTAACCAATTTACTGCTGTCTCACCTTCTTTATCCATATCGGAAACGATGGATGCTGCATAAAGACTTTCGTCTGCATCAATTGTACGGTCAAACAAAATCACCTGAATTCCTTCTGCCTGTGCATCTTTTAATACGGAATCCCATCCTGCTGTATCTGCTGCTGAAATCAGCAAATAATCAACTCCATCCTGCACAAATTTTTTCGCCGCTGTAATCTGTTCATCATTTTTTAAACTATACGCAAACTGTGCATCATATCCGTTCTCTTCTGTGAATTTTGCTTTCAAATCTTTGTCGTTTGCGGTACGATATCCCGATTCATTTGGATCATTGTTGATAATTCCAACTTTAATTAAATCAGAGCCTCCTCCATTTGAATCTTCTCCTGTTGTTTTGTCCTTGTTTCCACAACCAATGAGCATTGATGCTGTCATAGCCGCGCATAATAAAACACTTACAATTTTTTTCTTCATGATAATTCCTCCCTGTACTATGTATTCCGGTCTCTCTTTTTTCTGTTCCGGTTGTTACATTTAATATACTGGAAGTCCTTTTATTTTAAAACCAACAATCTTCCGTAAAAAGTTCAATTATTTTTAATTTTTTTCAAAATGTTAATTTTTTTAAGGTAAATGTTCAATATTTTTTGCTGCTATAATAATTGTTGCCTCCGTCCCCTCATTTTCTGTACTTTCTATGTATAAACCATATGTTTCCCCATAATAATGTCGAATTCTTTGATTTACATTTGCCAGACCAAAACCTTTATTTTTTCTTTCATCCGGTCCTTTCTGAACATTTTCCCGAAGTGTGTTCAGCTCTTCAGAAGACATACCTTTTCCGTTGTCAATAACTTGAAAAATAAGCTTTTCATCTTTTTGAAAACCTTTTACCCGAATCAGACTTTTCCCTCGTTTTTTCTTCACACCATGATAAAGCGCATTTTCTACAAGTGGCTGAAGCAATAACTTTGGAATCACAAATTTCTTCATTTCCTCTTCTATCTGAATCTCATAATCCATAATGTCCTGATATCGAAATTGCTGAATCTTAAGATAACTTATAATATGTGCCTCTTCCTCTCTGACAGTAATATAATCCCGCCCCTGACAAAGTGTTGTACGGAAAAAATCTGAAAGTGAAGTTACCATGGCTACGGCTTCTTCATTTCGGTTGTCTTCTGCAAGCCACACAATTGTATCTAGCGTATTGTAAAGAAAATGCGGATTGATTTGTTCCTGTAAAAGCTTAGTCTCCATCAAATGTAAATTTTTTTCTTTTTCTTTAATATCTATCACAAGATTGCCGATTTCTTTTGTCATATCATTAAAATTATCCATGAGCACTGCAATCTCATTAATACGGCTGTCCTGCCTCTGCACTGTAAAATCCCCGCCTGCAACTTTCTGTGTCCGTTCATACAATTTTTTAACCGGAACCATAACATTTCGAAGTGCTTTTCCAGTAAGAAAAAGCACCGCAATAATGACAGACATCACAATTACGAGACAAAGCCAGTACACTTTTTGGTTGTGCCGCTCCTGCTCAATACGGACTTCCTGCAAATTTGTTGTCTCTACATGAATGTACTCCTGAATCCCTTCCTGAATAACACTTGTCAGCATGTAAATATTTTCATCCAGATATACCATGTTTTCCTCATAATCTACAGAGCTTTGTATTCTTTCTTGAAGTGTTGATATATTCTGTTTTAAAGATTCTAATGTGTTATGGATTCTTGTAATCTGGTTCCGATTAATGTCTACTGTAGCTAAGTCCGATAACGTCAAACACCGCTTTTCCATCTCTCCAATATATTCATATGGATTCACTGTGACGATTCCATTGACCGTCATTTCTCCGTCCCCCAGCTCTTCAAATGCCATCTTCCTCACAACTGCAAGATACATACTGTAATCCATTCGCTCCTTGAATTCCAGCGCCTCATTCGCATATGTAACACTGTACGTAATTTTTGAATACGCTGTTGTAGCGCCGGAGAGCGTATACAATGCATAAAAAAGAACAAGCAGCATTGGCACAAATGCCGTAACTGCAATTGTGATCAAGCTCGTATTCAAAGAGACCTTTTTCTTGTCTTTCATCTTTTATTCCTTTCCTCTCGCTCGGTACTCTTTGGGTGAGCATCCCTGCACTTTTTTAAATATATAACTAAAATAATGTGGATCTTTATATCCTACCTCATATCCAATCTCAGACGTTTTCATAGAGGAGCACATCAAAAATTCTTTTGCTTTTTCAATCCGTACTTCCGTCAAATACTCCACAAACGTTTTTCCTGCCTCTTTGCTAAAAATAGAACTAAAATAGCTTGGACTCATTCCTACACTGATCGCTACTGTATTAAGCGAAATTTCTTCCGTCATATAATGATTCTCTATCTCCTTTTTCGCCGCCGCAATGAGATCCGAATACCTTCTTCCACTCTCCGCATCACGCAATTCTATCGCTTCATTCAATAAGCGTACAACATATTTTTTAATCTCTGACAAAGAATGTATTTTCTGCATCATCTTTTGCAGCTCTTCTGCCTCCTCCTGCAGTCTATTTGCCGAAGATATTCTTTCGCAAAATGACAAGATGACTATGCAGACATCTATCACAACATACTGCCGTACCATCGTCGATCGGATATTTTCCTCCTCTATCCTTGATATATAAGCATCAGAAAAGGCTTTCACTTCCTCGCGCGTTCCATTGCTCAGAAATTTTTGCAACATCTCTCTGGATTTTCCAATTTGTACTACACCTTGCATTTTCAATCCTTCTTCCATCTGACTTTTCTCAAACTCTTTTTGAGAAATAATCTGATTTGCCTCTTCTACAAATCTTGCCGCAAATGCCCTGTCTGCTTCTCGAAAGGACTGTTTCAAGCTCCGTATTCTCGGGACTGTGCTGCCGATTCCACCAAAATACTCCAATTGCGTATAATTCTTCATTGCCTGTTTCAGATTCTGATATAATATTTTTGCACTTTCTTCCATACTTTTTTCATCCTGTGCAGTCAAAAGAAACGCCCAGCCTTCTACACCTCTCTGAAATACATATACCCCCTCCATCATTGACGCTGCTTGTTCTACTGAACTGCAGGCATCTACCATCTGCTCTGCATACACGTGGTTTTCTAAATTAGCAAGAATTTTAAAAAGCACAATTTTGTAGCAGGAGGCTCCCAAATTCATACCAAACCGTTCTCCTGCTTCCAAAATCTCTCCCATAGATAAGTCTCCCATCAGCAGTTTCTCAAACAGCCTCATCTTATCCCGTTCTGTATTTTCCCGCATCTCCGCAAAATATGTCTCCAAAAGATTTTTTTCTTCATTTTCTTGCCGGATTGTCTCTGCCACTGCATTCAGCACCTCCGTAAGCTTGGCTGCCGAAATTGGTTTTAGCAAATACTCTGTCACACCAATCTTAATTGCTTTTTTTGCATACTCGAATTCATCATATCCGCTTAAAATCAAGATTTTAATATCCGGAAGTTCCTTTTTTACCAGACGGCTCAACTCTAAACCATCCATAAAGGGCATACGAATATCCGTAATCAAAATATCTGGTTTTTCTTTTAAGATCATAGGATATGCCAGTTCACCGTCACTTGCCTCACCCACAAATTCATATCCTTCCTGTTCCCAGTTGATACTTTTTTTGACTCCGCTGCGAATAATCACCTCATCTTCTACAAGAAATACCTTTATTTTCCTTATCATGCTAATACTCCCCCTTGTCTTCTAATAATCTCTCATTTCAATCAGTTCCTCTGTCACTGGCTGAACATCATATGTTTTCCCATCTACACACACGTCAGTAATAACGTTTCCATCCACAAAAGTCTGCTCTGGTACAAATGCTTGTTTCTGGGGTGTTTTTCCGTCTTGTAATTGCTTAATAATTTTCTCCGCCTCTGATCCCTGCATCGGATTACATTCCATATTGATCATGATATTTCCATTCATTGTATATCGAAGTCCTTTTTCTGTCGCATCAAAAGAAATCAACTTAATTCCGCCGCCATTTGAATATTTCTTTTTAATCGCCTCCAACGCCCCAAATGTCTCATTGTCATTTTCGCAATACACAAAATCAATATCATCATATTCGTTCAAAACGCGGTTCATTATCTCATAGGCTCCAGCTTCTGTATAATCTCCACTCTCCTGTGCAACTATGTTCCATCCGTATCGACTTGCCGCTTCTGTCAGCGCCTGCGTTCTTGCAATCTGAGCTGTCGCTCCAAGTGTCCCCTGAATATGTACAATATTGACTTTCTCCATCTCCTGTGCATCCACGTAAGCTTTCAATGCCGCACAGGCCTTTTCTCCTTGCATATAGAAGTCTGATCCAACCCATGCTGTATACAGACTGTCATCTTTTACATTCACCATACGGTCTATTACAATAACCGGAATTCTTGCTCGTTTCGCTTCTTCTAAGACCGTATCCCATCCGTCCTCCACCACTGGTGAAAAAATAATATAGTCTACATCCTGCTGAATAAAACTTCGAATCGCCATAATCTGATTTGACTGATCCTGTCTGGCATCCTCAAATATCAAATCATATCCCCGTTCCGGCGTAAATGTTTCCTTTATCGAAATGGAATTTGCAGTTCTCCAGTCTGACTCCGCTCCAACCTGTGAAAATCCAATTGTAATCAATTCTTTCTCATCTTTTATGTTCTCTTTTTTCCCTTGCGTAAAACATATTGTAAAAATCGCTATTACTGCCACACCAGCCATCATACCTGCAATATATCTCTTTTTCATATGCCTTTCCTCCCGGAACCTTATTTTTTTTATTTTATCATATCAAAAATTTTTCGGCGTTGATTTTTTTTCGAAATTTTTTCAGTTTTTTTCAAAAATATTATTTCTCTCCAATACAAACTGACGAAAGTTCTGCACTGCCGGCGGCATAAATACACGTTCGTCATGGACCATAAACAGCACCTGTTCACAGTTTGGTGAGACAATTGGAAGAATTTTTACATCCAGCTTTAAGAGCAGATCCATGTACGGAACAATCGCAATCCCAAATCCCTGTGCAACCAGACCTGCAATCACTTGATCTTCTTCGGTCTCATAGGCAATATTCGGCGTCTCTCCAATGTTCAAAAACATCTGATCGATCACGCTGCGAATACCTGCACTTTTCTCAAAATAAATCTGTGGATACGAGACCGTCTCCTTCAGATCAATTGTATCCTGACCTGCCAGCGGATGGTTCCTGGGAGTTATCAATACCAGATTCTGCTTTTGCACCGGAATCGCGCTTAAATTTGCCTTTTCAGATGGCTGCGAACAAAATACCAAATCAAATTTTCTGCTCTCTAAACCATCTAAGAGTGTCTGCGTTGCCCCCGTATGAAAGGTAAATTGTATATCTCTCTCTTTATTTTCCCTCAAAAATTGCGCAGCCAGCTTCGGTATATACTCAATCCCTAACGTGCGAAGCATACCAAGGCGAATGACACCTTCTCCCTTTGCACTCCGATGAATCGAGGCAACTCCTGCATCTAAAGTAGATAACGTGTGCTCTGCACAGACAAGAAACTCTTCTCCAAATTGTGTCAATGTCGTATTTCTCCCATTTTTTTCAAACAGCGGAATTCCCAATTCCTTTTCCAGCTGTGTCACCGCATGGCTCAGACTCGGCTGTGTAATGCATAACTGTTCTGCTGCTTTCGTGTAATGTCGAACATGTGCCAGCGTGACGAAATAACGTATATAAGACAGATTCAATGATACCGCCTCCTTTCTTACCGTCAGTATATCACCGCATAATAGACACAGTCTATAGTTTGATTAAAATTATTCATTTGATTAATCACAAATAATTTTATACACTAGAAGAAGTTTGAAATGATTTTATTCACGTCAAAAACAAGAGACAAATGTTGTATCATAAGGAGGAAGGTCAAATGAAAAGACCAATCACAAAAGAAGAGCTCCCCATACTTTCCGGTGAGTTAGCTCTTGCAATTAACATTATCATCAACAGCTTCGCAGTAGTGCTCATGCTGTATTCCGGTGCCGGAATTTCTGCGATTTCCAGCGTACCATTCGCTTTTTCAGAGGTACTTCCCCACTTGTCACTCGGGACATGGACATACCTCTTTCAAGGACTTCTCGTCTTAATTCTGATGTTTTTGCAGAAACGTTTTGTCCCACAATACCTTTTTAGTTTTGTAGTCGGATTTTTATTCGGACAATTGGTGGATGTCCATGAACTTTGGATTCATATCCTTCCACAAACCATGTTTTGCCGCATTCTTTATTTTATAATCAGCTATCTGTTACTCAGTGTGGGAATTGCGCTTTCCAACCGGTGCGGTCTGCCGATCGTTCCTACCGATCTTTTCCCTAGAGAAGTATCACAGATTTCCGGAATTCATTATCCAAGGATTAAAATTTCCTTCGATGTACTCTGTCTGGTAGCCACCGCATGTATGACAAAACTTTTTCTCGGACATTTGGACGGTCTCGGAATCGGAACTGTTTTAGCTGCACTTACCATTGGAAAAATGGTCGGGATTATTGGCAGCTGGCTGGATAAACATTTATGCTTTCAACCTGTTATTTTTACTAAAAAGGAACATACACCCACTTATCCACATGCCTTATATGCAAAAAGACCTTGAGAAATACTCAAGATCTTTTTATTATCCTCTACTAAAAAATTTGAATATCTTCGATATCCGGTTCTTCCTCTTCTTCCTCAATCACATCTGCATCTGCAACTTTATTTTTCGCAAGCACTGCATATAAACATCCTGTCACAATTACATTTACTAAAATTGCCAGTAATCCTGTCCACGGACGTGTCATAGTCGGAAGCATCAGGAATCCACCAAACGGTACTGTCGAGTCTGCACCAAGTACCATTGTCACTGCGCCGCCACAGGCACCTCCAACCGCTGATGCGATCAATGCCCTCACAAGGTCACTCATTACAATTGGTATAACACCTTCCACAATGTTGAGCACTCCCATTGGAACTGCGGATTTCAAATTTTCAATCTGCTCTGCTTCATAAATGTTCTTATGTAATGCCTTTGCTACAAAATAGGCAAAACCAAATCCAATTGGAGTTGCTGTATTTACAAGCTGAAGCGCTGTAACAGGTTCATTAATTCCAGAAGCAAGCAATGTCAAAGTAAACGCATAGACGGTTTTATTGATCGGTCCACCAAAGTCTACAATACATAAGCTTCCAATCACAAGACCAAGTATCAGTTTTGAAGACGTACCTAAGCCAAAAGTTTTTTAGATTTCGGTACCGCAACACACTCTTTTACCTTAACTGCTCTGAAATCCGATTTACTGAATGTTTCAAAATCAACCATTTCTTCAAATAATGGCTCGATTTTCACGTTAGAAAAGTCGATTTTTTCTTCCACAGCCGGAGCCGCTTCAACTGATGCCGCTTTCTGCCCTGCATTGTTTGCTTCGTTCTTAGCTGCACCCTGTGACTTCATTGTCGGGAAAGATTTCACGTTTTCTTCACGATTCTTCGGGATGGCTCATTATACTATATTGATCAAATTTATAAACCTTATAAATTCTTCGCAATTCTTCATTATCAAATTTTCTTTGTTGTCAATTTGTTGCAAACCAAACAAATTGTTGTCATCCGTAATACTAAGCACTTCTCAAAAAATATCTAATTTTGCTGCTAAATTCTCGAATGACTCTTGTTTCTTTTCCTCTGTTGCTTCTGCATAGATGTCCATCGTTGTTTCAATGTTTCTATGTCCCATAATGTATTGAATAACTTTTAAATTTGTTTTATTTTCACAAAGTCGTGTACAAAAAGTATGTCTCAGATGATGGCAAGAAAAATTAGGTAATTTCGTATAATCTCATCCCGTACTGCCAACTGAAATGTCGGATGAAGTAAACAATGAACCGTATCTAAAGTTCCCAATGAAATTTTTGTTTCGTTAAGAAGATAATAATAAAGCTGCAATACATCAGAATACTTTATTTCTGCAATCCGCTTTTTCCCAAAGGTATCACGCACATAATGATCGTACGTATATAAATATGAACTTTTTGTAGATTCACACAAATTATACTTCGTGGACATATACCGATCAAACGTATCATTCACACTTGCCTTGCCAGCAACATAGAGATCCAATCCGTCCAACTGATCCTTCATCAGTTTAGCTTCTTTCTCTCTTATTTTCTCTCTTAAAATTTTAATACTCTCGGAATGTTTCCAAATATTTTTCAAATATCTCACAGTTAACTAAAGCTACTTTATCAATTTTATAGACTGCTTTGCCTCTTTTGCTAATGCCTGAAATTTTGTCAGTCCCAAACTATATTTTTCAGCACCTTCTGGATATCTTACAAATTTCTTTTCTAGTTTCTTAGTTGCCTCCACATCTTTTCTTGCAAAACCCATTTTACAAAACTCCTTTCCTTTTAAAATAAGAAAACAAATTTGTCCTCTCACATAACGAAAGGAAAACGATGTATTTTACAGGGTGATTATGAAAAAAAGTAAAAAAAATAGTCATCGAAGATTTTCTTCAACAACTATCGTTTCGGATTACTACTATTCATATTGAATTATTTTCCACATGCTCCTATTTAAAAAACAAGATTTCAAGTAAAATATTATTTGCCGCAAGATAAAGGGAGCATATCAAGAAATAAATAGCCCCCTTGTGTTAATTATCTGTTTTATGTTCTTTTGCTGTTCAAAAACTCAACTAATTCATAGACCGTTGTTACCGGATTACTATCCCGGCAAATTACAGCAACATGATCTCTGCTTAACCGCTCAACTCGTTCTTTTGCACGTTGAACGGCCTCTGCCTGATGTCCCTGCAATTTCTCAAAAACATCCTCGCTTTTTCCGTAATTCTCCAAATACCCTTTATTCTTCAAGATGTCGATTACCGCAGCAGAATCTTTCAAATATCCACTCCGCTTTTCAAAATGAAGTAAATACCAGTATTCAAATGCCGGATTGGAATATGCGATTTTATACCCATGTTTCTCCGCATACGAAATTGCTGCCTGAAGCTCAGAATCTTTATTATCATCACAGTCAAATACGCACCAAAGCTGATCTCCGTCCTTTGGATAATAATCTGCTTGAGAAATCAAAGATTTTGCGTGTTTTACCAAATATTCAGCTGCCTTGTGCTTTGATGAAATCGGTATAATATCCACCAGGCAATTCCGTGAACGGAAATGTTTGAAATAAAGCGTTTCCGTTTCTTTTCCTTCGCAGATGATATAGATAATCGGTTTGCGCTTTCGCCGGGTAACTTTGTTGGGATCGTACTCTTTCCTCATCTTACTCATTCGGTGTCACCTCCGATAAAAGGAATCGCACCAAACCGTCCCTGGAGATACCCCTTACGCACATTTTCCCCTTTTCTTGGTGAGAAAGAAACAAGTGAGTAAAGCTCTGTTGCACAAGTCCTGTCATCTTTTTCGGCAAACCAGATCTGATCCCTGCGGAAAAATTTCAAATCGAGCAGCATTGCATCATGTGTTGTAAAAATCAACTGTGCGCCTTTTGTATTGATGGTCTTATCCTGCACCATTTCAATGAGCCGTCTGGTCAGAAGAGGATGAAGGCTATCTTCGATTTCATCTACAACCAAAAGCGCGCCTTTCTCAAGTGCCTGTAGCCAGCCTCCAATTCGGGCAAAAAAGTGCTGAGTACCAGCAGACTCCTGCTCCATTAAAAGCTGAAAATATTCTGTTGTTCCATCCTCGTTCATGATTCGATGGGTTGTCGTAATGACCGGTATCTTGCCTTGACTATTCTTGATTGCAACATCGGCAATTCCAAGATCAGCAAGCAGCAATTCCTTTAAGATACGTGCTTTCTTATCATCACCACTGGCAATCTGGGCAACTGTTTCCGAGGTGGCAGGTTCTTCGTCCATCAAGAAAGTAAGCTTTTCAAGAAACCACCGATAAGCATTTTCTGTCTGCGGCAAATTCCAGTCATTAGAGGATACCAGATAGAGCTTGTTGTCCGGTGTTCTGTTGCTCAGAGTCATCTGTTCATTTATATTTTCCCGGAACTCATATACTCCATTTTCTCTGAAAAAAATCAGAGCTTCTCGGCCATTCGGCCAATGGAAAAGATATTCTTTATAAATCTTTTTAGCATCAAAAGAGAAACCGTATGTGTAGCGAACACCTTGAAAAATAAACATGATTTCAAAGGTTGTCGCTTCTTTCATGCTTCCAAATGGCTCCCACGGCAGCTTCTGCCCTTTAGATGCCTTTGCTGCATTGCCTACTACCATTTCTTTCATGGTCATCATCGCGTGCAACACATTACTCTTTCCGGCAGCATTGGCACCGTAAATCGCAAGTGTGGGTAGCAATGTTTTTTTTGCGTCTGGATGAAGCAAATATTCTTCAAATGACTTATCCTTGGAGGCCGCAAAACTGATCACGGCACTGTTTTTTATAGATCTATGATTTTCAACTGTAAACTGAATTAGCATAAATGAACACCCCCTATATTTAGTATTCTCTTTTTTACTAACCATTATAACAGTTAAAAATGTTTAAATCAATATTTATTGATTGATTTTGCATTTTCTCCGCAAAAGTGTCAATTAAATTTTGTTCTAACTCGTTTTTGCAGATTTAATTGACCAATGACAATCCCAGACAAATTTCTTTTTAACAATCTATCTTTCGCTTATGATATTCTCTCTTCCCATCTTCCATGCCGGAATCATTACTGCAATCCCTACCTTTAATATCATAATTCCAATCAAAGCCAGATTCGGAATATTGGAAGTCAGATGTAAAAACTGCAGCACATGAGCCATATAGTAAACCATCATTCTTCTAAGAACTAGATGATATAGCCAAAAGATGAACACATCTACCAGCACTTCTTACAGAATCCCTGTCTGCAAGATTTGATTGCTTACACTCTCTACATCTGTCCCATCAGCCGGTGACGCATTGATAAAACTGTAATCAGTAATTTCAAAGTTTTCTTCCACCTGCGCATCGGTCATGATTGCACTCTGGGCATTTTCCACACTTCTGTATTTAAAAACCTTTTTCCTGCGCCAACAGTCTGTTTGCAATTGTCCTACTTTTACCACCCACAACTCACTTACTTATAAAGTATCTCTTTAATCCAATATCCTCCACATCAAATTTTTTCAATTTTTTTCTATCTCACCCTGTATTTTCTTCCCTAATCCTTTCGTTATATGAGAGGGTAAATCTTTCAAGAGCAAGATCCACTCATGTTTAACGTTATGCCATTTTGCTCCACGTTCAACTTCTGAGTTTTCTTGATGGGGATTTCGTTTGCCCCATACCCTCGAATATTTAGGCGCTGTTTGCGTCTGCTGGCTTCCACCAAAAGGTGTACGCATCACTAATTTTTATATCGGAAGGGACAGCCGATATCTTAATTAGTGGCATCACTGCATGATGGAAAGATCATATGGAAGGAGAAGTATGAAAAGAAGAAAACAAACCGAATTATCACATCCTAATTTTGTCGCTGTGCGACTATCAGACACGGAGATAACGATATTAGATCAGGCTTGTGCTTCTTTAGGCACAACCCGTTCCGAATATTTGCGCCGACTTCTAACTGAAAAGAAGATTTATAACAATGTAGAAATTGTCGCAGACATCAAACTACTTCGGGATCTGGTCGGACAATACGGCAAAATCGGTTCCAATCTGAATCAAATCGCCAAGCATTTTAATACCGGTGGAACTCATTCCCAGGCTATGGAAAATGAAATTCATCAATGTATCTCTGACCTCTTCCTCTTACGAAAAAAGGTGTTAGAAATGGCAGGTGATTTTCATGGCGATACTAAAGCACATCAAAAGTAGAAATGCCAACTATTCAGATGCCATTGATTATCTGCTTTTCCATCACGATGAGAGTACGGGGAAAAAGATAAAAGACGAAATGGGGCGAAGTCTTTTAAGAGATGAATTCTACATGGATGATCTCAACTGTGATTCGATGTCTTTTGATAAAGAATGTAAGCTTACAAATGCAAATACGAGCCTGTGACAAAGAAATTGGTCCGGGCAATATCCAAGTGCCATGAACCGCTGGCATGATAACTGGGATGCGATTTCTCCAATCTTCAAGTTTTCCAAGGATGTCCGTACCGCTTTTTATACTACAAATGCCATAGAATCACTAAATTCATGCTATCGTAGATTGAACAAGCAGAGGAGCGTATTTCCAAGTTCTCAGGCGCTGATGAAGGCATTATACCTGGGTACTTTTGAAATCGCAAAAAAGTGGACAATGTCGACCCGCAACTAGGGAAAAGTACGTGGTGAATTGGAAATCATGTACCCTGACCGATTGAGGGTGTAATTCTAAATAATATGTCAAGAAAACACACACCCGGATTTTTCTGGGTGCTCTTGACATGTTCATTCATTTTTGCTATTAAATAGACAACGGCTTAACCGCAGAAAACTGCCATTAAGCCGCCCAATTATCATAGAAGATCTCAATTTACAGAAAAACTTTCACACCGTCGCAAATACTTTGCGTACCTGCTGATATTCTTACCGTTCCGGTGCTATCAGAACCACGAGAATATGAAGCCTCATCTTTCTGGATGCATGAACTGGCTGCAGTTATAACTGTAACTAAGTTTTTTGGGGGATTTTCATTCTCCTTTTATCTCTTTTTCTGCATCTTCTCTTTTTATTCTATAATACGATAACACTTTCAAACATTCTTTATCAGAAATTATAGTTTCATAATTTTCAAAATGATTGCCATATATGATAGGCTTTATGCGTTCTTTTTGCTGTTCGGATAAAGAACAATAACTATTCCACCAAGCATCTGTTAAGCCTTTTTCTTCAAAATAGAAACGATATATAATCATCGCCTCTGGCATTATTAATAATTTTTCAAATTCCGACTCACTTTTTCCAAAAGCTTTTTCAAAGAAATCCTTTCCTCTCCCTACTTTCCCTTTTGTAGAATTTAAGATTGCTTGTATAGTCCTTATATATTTTCTGTTCCAATATTTTCCTATATAGTCTCGATTACTAAAATATTCTGGATCTTCAATAGGATGATATTTCATTGGAAAAGAATATATGCTAACCCCTAATTCCTCACAAAGATCCACATTCAATTTTAGACGCCAATACAACTCTATAGGTTTATCCTCAAAATTATATAAAACATAATTTGATAATTGTGTATGACCTTCTTTTACCGCTATTCGAATAGACTTTTCATATATATCATGTAATTTCCAATGATCAAATGCTATACGAACTGGTCTAACAGGTATTTCAAACATTTTTTTCATATTTGATTCACTAATTAATCTTGAATCAATCCCCTGGTTAAAATCAACGTATCTTTTCTTTCCGCGTTTTTTTTCATAGTACTCTTCAAACAGAGGCTTTACAAGATCATAAGTTTCTAGGACAGCTTCTTTTATCTCATCTATTATATGATTGTATTGTTTAGATGCCAAAACATTGTTATCTAGTAATAATAAATCCTTTTTCCCACCAAATTTTTCATTAGTATATTTAATCTGTTCTGTAATGGGCATAAATTCCTTATGTCGTGGTCAAACTCATTGTCATTAGGAAGGTCAAAACTTCCTGTCATGCTTCCCCCACCGCCATCCTTTACACGAATC
>OCAV01000440.1_pt1 | contig 36207 bp, 34 predicted proteins | sample 1538331 | NCBI WGS metagenome assembly OCAV01 (sample SAMEA2580297, study PRJEB22360) | human gut metagenome | biome: human gut; feature: human-associated habitat; material: faeces | place: Denmark | collected 2008/2010
CTGCCGCTGTCGCCCCGTCATAGACGGAAGCATTGGATGCATCCATTCCGGTCAGCTGGCAGATCATTGTCTGATACTCAAAAATGGACTGCAGGATACCCTGGCTGACCTCTGCCTGGTATGGCGTATAGGCCGTCAGCAGGTTCTCCTTGGAGATCACGCTCTTTACAATGGAAGGTATAAAGTGCCTGTATGCTCCTGCTCCTCGGAAAATTGTCCCAAACACCTGATTCTTTCCCGCAATCTTCTGCATCTTCCTGCGTACTTCTAATTCGGACATTCCCTCCGGTATCGCAAGACTTCCCTTCACCTTTACTTCCTCAGGAATGTGTCCGAACAAATCCTCCCTGGCCTGAAAACCAATCTCTTCTAACATTTTCAGTTGCTCTAGTTCTGTATTCGGGACATATCTTCCCATGGCCTCGCACCGCCTTTCTTCTTACTCTTGCTCGCTGTCTACAAACTTCTCATATTCCGCGGCAGTCAGAAGTTCTTCTTTCTCCGTGATTTCTCCCACCTTGATAAGCCACGCGTCATAAGGCGTCTCGTTAATAGCTTCCGGCGTATCCAGAAGTTCCTCATTGACCTCGCATACGGTTCCTGATACCGGCGAATACACATCAGAGACTGCCTTGACAGACTCCACATCTGCAAATGCCTCTCCGACGGTGACCTCATCTCCCTCTTCCGGAAGATTTACGAATACCAGGTCGCCCAATTCTGACTGGGCATAATCTGTAAGACCGATTACAACGGCGTCTCCTTCCTCCTTTACCCACTCATGTGATTTAGAATATAGCAATCCTTCCATTAATTCCATGACAATCGTCTCCTTTCATCTTTTCTATATTTATTTGCTTCTTTTATAAAATGGTAATGCTACCACGAAAGCCTCAACAATCCGTCCACGGACTTCTACTTCCACCTTGGTTCCCTCTTCTGTATATGCGGCATCCACAAGTGCCATCCCAATAGGGTAGCCAAGGAATGGGCAGTGGGTTCCCGAAGTGGTATGACCGATGACCTTTCCATCCACAAACACATCCTGATGCTCTCTTATGATTCCCCGTCCGGTTACTTTAAGTCCGATACGCTTTCTCTTTGGCTCTCCTTGCGCAATCAGCGCATCTTTGCCGACAAAGTCTTCTTTTGCCATCTTCACGGCAAATCCAAGCCCGGTCTCCAGAGGGGTTACCTCATCATCCATCTCATGCCCATAAAGCGGCATCGCCGCTTCCATGCGAAGCGTATCCCTTGCGCCAAGGCCGCAGGGAATCAGGCCTTCTTCTTTTCCGGCCTCAAGCAGGATATCCCATAATTTTTCGGCAAGGCCGGCATCCAGATATAATTCCACGCCATCCTCCCCTGTATACCCGGTCTTTGAAATAATGCACGGAATACCGGCTGCTTTTGCATCGAACACCGCATGATAGTATTTCTTTGGTATGTCCTCTTCTTTTGCGATCTTCCTGAGGATTTCCATTGCCTTAGGTCCCTGAAGCGCAAGCTGCGCATACTGGTCGGATACGTCCCTAAATGAGGCTTTCCCAAATTGATGCGCAAGCATCCATTGATAATCCTTATCCTTATTGGCCGCGTTTACTACGATAAAATATTGATTCTCTGCCTTCTTATATACAATCAGATCATCCACGGTACCGCCGTTCTCATTGCACATCGGGCTATACCTTGCCTGTCCGTCTTTCATATTATCAAAATTGTTGGTCAGGATCATCTGGAGATTCGCCAGCGCATCCTCTCCCTCGCACAGAATCTCTCCCATATGGGATACATCAAACAGTCCTGCCTGCCTGCGGACTGCCATATGCTCTTTGATTACACCTGTAGGATATTGTACCGGAAGAATATATCCCCCAAAAGGCACCATCTTCCCTCCGGCTTTTACATGCGCATCGTACAGCGGAGTCTTTAATTCCATTCATCTTCCTCCTTTTCATCTGATCTCTGCCCCAATATCCGGGTGGATAAAAAACAGGGAAATATAACCATCCCTCCCTGGATCTTATATCTCCCTGTCATCCTTTCCCCTAAGCATCGCTCAAATCACTTACCTTTAATTGTTTATTTTAATTTGATTTTATTATACTCATGAGGAAATATTCTGTCAATATTTGTTTTATTTTTCACACTATGATAATATTGACGCAATTTTCACAATTAAACAAAATACTTATCGGTTCATGATGTGAATTGCCCTATTCTGGGCTATGATAAATCTTCTGATAGTTTTAATTTGCGTGCCACATTTTCATCCTCCAATTTTTAATTAAATAACAACGGGCTTCATATGCAAAAACTGTCTTACGCCATTTGAATTTTTAATTTACGCCATATTACGCCATTTACATAAAAAGTTATAAAAAACTATAAGAAAATACATGAAATTCGTTTCAAAAAGGCATTACTTTTTATAGATTATGGAACATCCAAATATGAGAGAAACGTGTCAGCCATGCGGTTTGTGAGCATTTTAAAATGGCGTCCCTTCCAAATCATAAGGTGTAATCTGGTAAACGTAGTAATTCAGCCAGTTTGTATACAGATTGTTAGCTGTGGCACGCCACGTAAGGAGCGGCTTATTCTCTGGATTGTCATCCTCGTAATAGTTTTTGGGCATCTCGATCGGCAGGCCCTTGCTAAGATCCCTTTTATATTCCCCATCCAGGGTCACGCGGTCATATTCTGGATGGCCCATAACGAAGATCTGACGACCTTCCTCTGCCATTGCAAGGAACAGCCCGGCTTCTTCTGATTCAGCCAGCACGGTCAGGCGGGGGTCCGCATGTATCTTTTCCATCGGTACATCCGTATGTCTGGAATGCGGGGCGAGGAATACATCATCGAAGCCGCGAACCAGAGGAATCTTGCGGTTCATCACCTTATGCCAGAACACGCCGAACAGTTTGTGATCCAGCGCCACCTTATCGATTCCATAATGATAGTAGAGGCCTGCCTGGGCTCCCCAGCATAGGTGGAGCGTAGATGTCACGTGGGTCTTGCTCCACTCCATGATTTCCTTAAGTTCCTGCCAATAGTCCACGTCTTCGAAAGGCATCTGCTCCACCGGCGCTCCGGTAATGATGAATCCGTCAAACTTCTTATCTCTTACTTCGCTGAACTTCTGGTAGAACTTATTCAGATGGCTGGTTGGCGTATTCTTGGACTCATGACTGGATACGGTGATAAATGATACGTCCACCTGAAGGGGCGTATTGGATAAGGATCTAAGTATCTGCAGTTCCGTGTCTTCCTTAAGCGGCATAAGGTTAAGAAGCCCGATCTCGATAGGCCGTATATCCTGATGCGTTGCCCGGTGCTCATCCATCACAAATATATTTTCTCTTTCCAATATCTCCTTTACTGGGAGATCATTCTGAACTCTGATTGGCATAGTCTTTATTTCCCCTTTTCTTTGTTATTGTTATTGACTTCGTTTCCATCTTCACCCTCCTCGGAATGGTAATACTTCCCATCGTCATCCACATAACTCATGGCATCATAGAAGTTGGAGTTGGCAGGCAGTTTCTTGCGCTCCAGGCGATAATTCATTATCATCTGCACAATATAATACAGCACGGCAAAGGTAGGAACACCCATAATCATTCCCACGAATCCGAATAGCCCTCCTCCAAGAAGGATCGCCACGATTACCCAGAATGCCGACAGGCCTGTTGAATTGCCCAGGATCTTCGGCCCCAGGATGTTGCCATCAAACTGCTGCAGCAAAAGAATGAAAATGATAAAATACAGTCCTTTGATCGGATCCGCCAGCATAATGAGGATGGCGCTTGGAATCGCTCCGATATACGGCCCGAAGAATGGGATAACATTCGTCACTCCTACGATCACGCTGACCAGCACGGCATAAGGCATATTCAATATGGTGAGCCCGAAAAAGCACAGTACCCCGATAATGGCGGAATCAATGATCTTTCCAATAATAAAGCCGCCAAATATCTCGTTGCTCTTAGTGGTCAGATGCAGCACCATATTGGCATGCCTGGGAGACAGGATCGCATAGACGCATTTCTTCGTCTGGCGGATAAAAGTCTCCTTGCTGAACAATATGTACACTGAAATGATGATTCCAATCAGTGCATTAAATATTTCGTTTAAGATATTGATCACGCCTACCGTCAGATTGGACATAATCTCATTGGCGCGCCCAAGAAGATCCGTCCTGAGCCACTTCTGCAGCATGTCGGTTCCTTCTTCAATAGCGGCCTTAATAAGCGTGCCGGTGGTAGAATCGTCGATCTTTATAGTGTTGAGTTTATCAACCAAATCATTGAGCTGTCCCGGAAGGGTGAACACCAGGTTCCGGATGCTTGAATAAAGTTCTGGAATCAGCATGTTGCACAGTGTCACCACCAATACCAGCAAAAGGATCAGGGACAGCAGGATTCCGATTCCTCTGGCAGTCTTCTTTGCCCTGCCCGGAGTCTTTACCTTCTTCTCCAGTACAGGGGCCAGATACTTGTCTGCCTTCTTCACGATCGGATTCAGCAGATAGGCGATGACGCAGCCATAGACTACCGGCTTAAGAACCTGGAATATCTTTGAGAACCCTTCGGACAGATTCGTCACTCTAAGCAGGGCAAAATAAAACAAGATGCTGGCGGCCACCACCAGAAAATACGTCATTCCCCTGCTAAACTGCTGCCGGAGTTTTGACGGGCCGCTTCCACCCAATTTCGGCCGGCTGGAATAATACGCGTTCTGGCCGCGATCTTTCTCCTTCTGTATGCTGTCCACGCTTGCTTCTTCTTTGTTCATTCTATCTTCCTCTTCTCTTACACAGATAAAATAATTATACCCTTTGAACAAATATGCGTCAACCAAAAAGGAAGCCCGAAGGCTTCCTTTTTCTGCTCTGCTTCTTAGTTGCATCCACACTTGAACGTGGCACATTCGGTCTGCTCGCACTGGCAGGCATTGCTTCCTTCCACGCTGATCTTTCCCGCGTGGCACTCGCATTTCTCATTATAGATACATTCTGTAGCCTTACAGTCGATGCTGCTGCATGCGGATGCCTGTCCATTTACATCGCTGTGGAAATCTCCCTTGCGCTCCTCGAAACTGTCGCAGCAGGTTTCTTCAGAACGCTTTGCTGAACTTCCTCCTACGATAATGCGCTCCAGGTCACAGTAGAAATTCTTGTTGTGCGTACATGTCTGTACTGTACATTTCAATTCTGGCATAATATTACCTCCTAATCATTCAAGAATATCGAGATTTATTATGCCCTGTTTTTTCATTTTTACTCTGTACTTCCTAATCCTCTTTCGTAACTTCGCGCTGAACCTTTGCCTGTATCTCTTCTTTGATCGCATCGATAAATGAGGCGATGTCCTTCTGGCCTTCATCCCCGGCAAATCTGCTTCTTACGGATACCAGATTCTGCTCTTCTTCTTTTGCTCCCACCACGAGCATGTATGGGATCTTGTTCATCTGCGCTTCCCTGATCTTGTAGCCGATCTTCTCAGCCCTCTCGTCCAGTTCCGCGCGGATCCCTGCTTCTTCTAACTGTGCCAGCACTTTCTTTCCGTATTCCAGATGCTTCTCAGATATTGGAAGAACCTTTACCTGAACTGGCGCAAGCCATGTCGGGAAAGCTCCGGCAAAATGCTCGATCAGAATTCCGATAAAACGCTCGATGGATCCGAATGCAACACGGTGGATCATGATCGGGCGGTGCTTCTCTCCGTCAGCCCCAGTGTACTCCAGGTCAAAACGCTGCGGCATCTGCATGTCAAGCTGGATGGTTCCGCACTGCCATGTCCTTCCGATGGAATCTTCCAGATGGAAGTCGATCTTTGGCCCATAGAATGCGCCGTCTCCTTCATTTACCATATAATCAAGCCCCAGATCATCCAGAGCGCCTCTTAAGCCTTCGGTCGCCATCTCCCAGTCTTCATCGCTGCCCATGCTGTTATCCGGCCGCGTAGACAGTTCTACATGGTACTTGAATCCGAACAGGCTGTAGATCTCGTCAATCAGCCGTGCTACGCCTTTGATCTCGTCCCTGATCTGCTCCGGAGTCATGAAAATATGGGCATCGTCCTGGGTAAAGCAGCGGACGCGGAACAGGCCGTGAAGAGCGCCTGACTTCTCGTGTCTGTGTACCAGGCCAAGCTCGCCCATGCGAAGCGGAAGGTCTTTGTAAGAACGCGGCTCGGACTTGTATACCAGCATGCCGCCCGGGCAGTTCATAGGCTTGACCGCATAGTCTTCTTCATCGATCATGGTGGTGTACATATTGTCTTTATAATGATCCCAGTGCCCGGAATTCTCCCACAGATGCCTGCTCAGGATAATAGGCGTGGATACTTCCACATATCCGTTTTCTTTGTGCAGTTCTCTCCAATAATCCAGAAGCGTATTCTTAAGAACCATTCCTTTTGGAAGGAAGAACGGGAATCCAGGGCCTTCGTCGCACATCATGAACAGGCCAAGCTCCCTGCCTAGTTTTCTGTGGTCACGCTTTTTCGCCTCCTCCATCATATGGAGGTATTCTTCCAGGTCTGCCTTCTTCGGGTAGGAGATGCCATAGATTCTGGTAAGCATCTTGTTCTTTTCGCTTCCGCGCCAGTATGCGCCTGCAAGACTTGTCAGTTTGAAAGCCTTAACCGCTTTTGTAGACATAAGGTGCGGTCCTGCGCACAGATCTACGAATTCGCCTTGCTTGTAGAAACTGATCTCCTCGCCTTCCGGCAGATCTTCTACCAATTCTACTTTATATGGTTCGTCATTTTCTTTAAAATATGCAATGGCTTCTTCCCTTGTCTTGGTAAAGCGTTCGATCGGCAATGCTTCTTTGACGATCTTTTTCATCTCCGCTTCGATTTTTTCCAGATCCTCCGCGACAAATGGCGTCTCGCGATCCAAATCATAGTAGAATCCATTGTCAATGGATGGGCCGATGGCCAGTTTTGTCTCCGGATAGAGACGCTTGATCGCCTGGGCCATAATATGGGATGTGGTATGCCAGAATGCGCCCCGTCCGTCTTCAGAGTCGAATGTCAGCAATTCCAGTTCGCAATCCTTGGAAACATCCGTCCTCAAGTCAACGATATCCCCGTCTATCTTTGCGCAGGTCGCTGCCCTTGCCAGCCCTTCGCTGATATCTTTTGCAATATCCAATACGGACATGCTTCTTTCATACCCTTTTTCAGAACCGTCTTTCAGTGTGATCTTCATAATCTGTAACCTCTCTTTTCTTTCTTGATATACTCTATTTATTTTTGTGGTCTTCCAGACCTTTTACAAACATGTTGTGGAACTCCAGACACGTCTGCTTCAGCGCAAGCGGCTTTCCTTCACGGTTAATAAAGCAATGCCTGGTGATTCCCCGGCAGTGAACCATCTGGGTCTTGTCCGAGATCACCTCGTATCCCACGGTCAGCTTGATGCCATTGTACTCCTTGACGAAGGTTTCTATGGTCACCGTCTCCCCGAAATGGACCATCCTCAGATAATCTGCTTCAACGGACAGTACCGGGCTTAGAATTCCCTTTTCTTCCATCTGGTCATACCCCAGCCCCATCTGTTCCATATAATCAGTCCGTGCTTCTTCAAACCAGCGGATATAGTTGGAATGATGCACAATTCCCATCTGATCTGTTTCATAATACTGTACCTTGTGCTTGTAAGGCTTCATCTTCCCCGTCCTTTCCTGCCTTTCGGGCATGTCATAGCATGGAATAAAAAAGTCCCTTACAGCCTGCATGCTGTAAGGGACGAGTTCATCAAGTCTCGCGGTTCCACCCTGCTTGAACTGGCATATTCGCCAGAACCACTTCTTTCATGATGGTAACGGAATCACCGGACTGTTTTGCAGCCACTCGGAGGTAGTCTTCAGAAGGTTCCGTAATAAGGGGCTTGCAGCCTTTGGCTCCTCTCTCTGTAATTCTTCCCCAACCTACTCGTCTCGTCAACGTGTTTTGATATATGTTACCATTATAACACTGTCTTATTCTTTGTCAACACAGAGTTTCTGCAATTTCAGAATTTTCTCCTGCAAAGACTCCCGAACAGGCCGTGCCACAAGGTCCGGACACCCCAGGTAATACCCCTGCATATAATGCAGCACCACATTCCTCTTTTCCCTTTTCTCATCCTCCTATAAAAATAGCAACGTGTCATATGGATACTATAACACATTGCTTCCTCAAAATCAAAAAAACAGCCACATCTTCCACACGGCAAAGCATTCTCTGACCATGTAATTTACAAGCAGCGCCGGATGGCAGCTGGCCGCCAGCGGGTATGGATGGCCGTATCCAAGTCGCCTGGCATAAGCGCAAGCCCGGTACAGATGAAAATTATTGGATACGATTCCAACGTCAGCCTCCCCGCAGTTCATGTATCGTTTGGAGAACTTCAGGTTCTCCTGGGTCGTAGTGGATGCTTCTTCCTTGATGATACGATAAGACGCGATTCCCTGCGCGATCAAATAGTCTTCCATCGCCTGGGCTTCCGTAACGTCTTCTCCTGTGCCCTGTCCCCCGGATACAACCGCCCTGGTCCCAGGATGTGCCTTTAGATAAATCAAAGCCTTATTCAGGCGGCGGTACAGGGAATCCGTGATTTTCCGCCCTTCTACATGGGCTCCCAGAATAATCAGATAATCATATTCCTTCTGTCCCCGTGGAACCATTCCCATGACAATCCTAAGTTCTGTCACGACAAACACGGCTACAGGCAGAAGAAGCGCCTTCCTGGCCGCTGCTTCCATCCCAAGCCGGACTGCGGCATAATCATACAGCCAGAGCCCCAGGCCTGCCGCCAGCCAGAATCTTGAAAATGTGGAATCCCATTTCTTTAGCGCCACGCATAGGACGGCATAGTACAAAAGGCATGCTGCCCCCAGAAGCGTCAGCATTATCTACCACAACATTTCTTATACTTCTTGCCGGAGCCGCATGGACACGGATCATTACGCCCTACCTTCTTTCCCTTGCGGATAGTAGTGGACTCTTTCTGCTCCTTGTACAGTTTCTTCAGTTCTTCCTCCGAATAGATCTCCTTCCACTGTGGAAGTTCATACAGCCAGTCCGCTTTGGCTGCCACCATGTTCTTATATAATTTTTCCTTATCAAAGGCAAGGCTGACTACGGTATCTTCCTCCATCGTCTCAATCGGATTCTCTTCCTTCAGGCTTTCATTGATTCCATCCAGGAATCCAACCATGGTAAGCACTTCCTGGCCATACTTCTCTGCCAGTTCCCTGACGGTGCCCTTTACCTCCTCGTCCGGGTTGGACAGCAGCTTTTCATAGATTTCCTTCTCAATCTGGAAATAGGTGCCCCAGAAATTCTGCAACTGGCCCCTGTCTGCCTGCTCATCATAGGCAATATCTCTCCATTGATCTAATAATGTACGACTCATATTCATATACTCCTTTGTATTCATTTGCAATTTTCTCTTGCTCTTTATATAATATACTAAAGTCTTGATTGGATGTAAAGGATGATTCTGATGAAAAAAGTAAAACGTATTCTGGCTTTGGCAGGCGCAGTCCTTCTATTCTGCATGTATGCAAGCACCCTGGTGTTCGCCCTGACCGACCGTTCGCAGACAATGGGCCTTTTGAAAGCGTCCATTGCCTGCACCATAATTCTTCCAGTGTTAATATATGCCTATACTCTGGTATATAAGGTCACTCATCATGACCAGGATGATGATGACACCAAATAGTACTCAAAAGGCGTCAGTCCTCTTGCTCCCCGTAGCAGTTCTGACTCTTTTTTGGCGTGCTTTTTTTCCTTCTCCCTTATCTTTTTTCTCTTGGCAAGGTATTCTTCCATTGAAATCACTTCTGGCTCTGGATATTCCCAGTCTCTCTTATGCATAAACGATACCTCCATTTCCATTATTTATACTCGTTTTTTGTTAAAACTCCGAACTCCCGACTCTATTATTATATTGCTACGATCCCCATTATATGACTCTTTTGTGTCAATACTATGGAAATTATCTAAAATAATGGTGATGGTTTCCTTAAGAATTTCAAAAGGCACCCTGCCTAAGATTCCTTAGACGGGCGCCTGCATGTCTTACACATTCCTATATATAATATCATTTCTTCCCGGGCCATTCGATACCATGGTGATCGGGTATCCGATCTGCGCTTCGATGAATTCCACATACTTCCTGCAGTTTTCCGGAAGGTCTTCATACTTTGTGATGCCCCGGATATCGCTCTTCCATCCCGGAAGCGTCTGAAGCACCGGCCTTGCCCGATCAAGACGATGCGTGGTGGGGAAGTCCGTGGTAACCGCTCCGTCAATCTCATAGCCTACGCACACCGGAATCTCATCTAAATACCCCAGCACGTCCAGAACCGTGAATGCCACGTCGGTCGTTCCCTGCATTCTGCATCCGTATTTTGAAGCCACGCAGTCAAACCACCCCATTCTTCTGGGGCGCCCTGTGGTGGCTCCGAATTCGCCGCCGTCTCCGCCGCGGCGTCTGAGCTCGTCCGCTTCATCTCCAAAGATCTCGCTTACAAATGCTCCCGCGCCTACCGCGCTTGAGTATGCCTTGCACACGGTGATGACCTTTCTGATCTCGTATGGCGGAATGCCTGCTCCGATGGCTCCGTAAGCGGCCAGCGTCGAAGAAGAGGTAACCATTGGATAGATGCCATGATCCGGGTCTTTTAGGGAGCCCAGCTGGCCCTCCAGCAGAATCTCCTTCCCTTCCTTCAGCGCATTGTGAAGATACAGCGAAGTGTCGCATACATAAGGCTCCACCATCTTCTTATAGTCTTGCAGTTCTTGATAGAGATCGTCAGGATTAATCACTGGCTTGTGGTACAGATGCTCAAGCAGGACATTCTTCTGCAGGGCCACCCTTTTTACCTTGTCTCTTAGAAGTTCGTCGTCGAACAGCTCGCTTACCTGGAATCCAATTTTTGCATATTTATCCGAATAGAATGGAGCAATCCCTGACTTGGTAGAGCCAAAGGACTTCCCTCCCAGTCTTTCCTCTTCATAGGCATCAAAGTTCTTATGATAAGACATTACCATCTGGGCACGGTCTGATACCAGGATCTTGGGCATAGGCACGTCCTTGTCAATGATGGACTGGATTTCCTGAAAGAGAACCGGCACGTCAAGAGCCACGCCATTGCCGATAATGCTGGTCGTATGGCTGTAAAATACGCCCGATGGCAGCGTATGCAGTGCGAACTTACCGTAATCGTTGATGATGGTATGGCCTGCATTGGCTCCCCCCTGAAATCTTACAATGATGTCCGCCTGCTGGGCGAGCATATCGGTAATCTTTCCCTTGCCCTCATCACCCCAGTTAGCGCCTACTACTGCTTTAACCATTTTCATTCCTCCTGCGATCTATAATACTTTAACCTTCAACTTTTGCATTATACTATATTTTTCCCCTCCTGTAAAATGCATTTTAATTCAAATATTTCTATTATTCGATGATATTTTCATGCATTTCATATAAAAGTTCGTTCACCGCTGAAAGGGATGCCTTCTTCTTAAGTCCGAACAAGATGATGCTGTCTCTTTTGTTCTTTACATACAGAATCGGATATTCCGATATCTTCAGCATCTTCTGCATCTCTTCTATGGACAGTTCCATCCCGAATCCAAGAGCAAGAAGCTTATCCCGGTTGGGCTTTCGCGTGCCGGAGAATATCTGGTATGCATAGATTCTGTCCAGCTGGGACTTGCGGATGACATCCGCCTTTTTAAGTCCTTTCATTTTCATCACTTCTTCCAGGTATTGGGGGAGTCCCATATCTACAAACTCCGGTCCTTCCTGCAAATATTCATCAAAACTTTTCTTCTGCTTTAAAAGTTCCAGCAGTTCATCCGTGGTTTTTCGGCTTGTCTCCATATTTTCACCTTTCGTTATTTACAAATGCACAACTTATGATAAAATAAATATCAGAAAATTGCAAGAACAAAGAATGGAGTACTATGGGGAATCTGAAAGCCGAATATCTGGAACAAACCTATATTGACCTTGCGCCTCTTAAGGATGCCGAAGACTGCCGCACCTATCTGACGCGCAGCCAGGTTGACGGAAGCCTGGCAGTACGCAAGGAAATCTGCGCCCTTCAGTACCCATTGTACCAGCAGTTAATCGACTTTTCCCATCCCAGTCTGGCAAGGGTGCTGGAGACTTATACCAAGGATGGAAGATACTTTGTACTGGAAGAATATGTCAGCGGGTCTACCATAGGCTCCTACTTAAAAAGAGGGTATCATTTTCAGGAACATGAAATCTTAAGCTTCATATCCCAGCTGTGCTCTGCCCTCTCCTTCCTTCATGCCCATAACATCATCCACCGGGATGTCACGCCGGAGAACCTGCTGATCTCCACGGACAATGTGCTCAAATTGATCGACTTTGGAATATCCCGAAGCAAAAAGGAGGGCCAGAGCCAGGATACCACTATCCTTGGCACGGTCGGATACGCGGCTCCGGAGCAGTTTGGCTTCGGGCAGACGGATGAGCGAACCGATATCTATGCCACAGGCGTCCTGCTTAACGTCCTGCTGACCGGCAGCCTTCCCAAGGATGATCTGCCTTTCGATCCTCGTTACCGCCAGATCGTCTTAAAGTGTACCAGCATATCCCCTGCGGACCGTTATTCCTCCGTATCCGAATTAAAGAGCCAGATCATGGCCATAAAGCCAACGCGGATATACCAGGCGGAAATCGTAGAGCCGTCGGGGAAAGCGCCGCGAAAAGACTCTCTGATCCGCCGCTTTTTCCGCCATGTACCGGGATTTCGTACCGGCAATCCGGGAAAGATGATCGTGGCCATCATCGGCTACTTCCTGATGCTCCTCTTCGTTGTCGTGAATGGCACCCGTCCTCTGGAGCCAGGAGATATCCACTCAGAGTATTGGACCATCAATTATTTCTTTGTCGGCGTCTGGGCGGCATACGTGAACCTGGGCAATTACTGCGGCCACATAGAAGCCTATGATAAGGTAGGGCCTCTCACCAGGCTTCTGCTGCGGACGGCCGTCGCCCTGGCAGTCTTCCTTACCACCGGCCTTCTCCTTTATTTTGAAAACTATTGCCTGAAATAAAATGTTCCCCTTGTATGCTCGATGCATACCAAAGAAAAAAGGGACTTCTGTATATTATGTACAGAGGTCCTTTTTGCTATTTATCATTATAACTTAATAGAAGCTTCGTCAGATTGACCACAAGTTCCTGCTCTTTGGGGGTGGCTTCTGACAAAAGGCCGGTCCATATGTCTTTGTAAGGCACCTGGTCCTGGATGATAGATTCCTGAAGAAGATAGTCTACCGTAACGCCCAGGCAGTTTGTAATATTAATCAGGCTGTCCAGCGTCAGTTTCCGTTCTCCTCTTTCAATCTGTCCGATATAAGACGTGGAAAGATTCACCTCTTCGGCCAACCGTTCCTGGGTCATATTCAATTTTAAACGTTCTTCTTTTATTCTTCTTCCTAGGGCAATATAATCCATACGCTATTCCTCACATTCTATTATAAGCAATTTTACAATGATTGCACCATAGTTTTAATATGCTATTAGCGCTATTTATATTCTCTATTAGTTGTATTTTGATATGCAAAATGTTATACTTTAAAAAAGAAATTTTAGTAAAAGAGAGGGAATTCATTATGAAAAAGAGATTGTTAACCGTATTGCTTGTAGCATCCATGTGCCTGTGCCTGACCGCCTGCGGCGGGTCTTCCGACGATAAGAAGGATAACAAGAAGACAGAGGATACGGATGCCAAGAAAGATGACAAGAAAGATGACAAAAAGGATGAAGAGCCTGATGACGGAATCATCAACTTCGATGGCAAGGATTATAATGTGACTTACTCAAGGCACGAGGTGGGCACCGACTATGAAGGCAACCCCTGCCTGTTCTACTACTACAACTTCACCAACAATAAGAGCGAGGCTTCCAGCGTGATGGCCGTGGCTATGATCAAGGCTTTCCAGAACGGCGTTCAGTGTGACAGCGCATACATCCTGGAAGAGAATGAGGCGATCAACAATTATATGAAGGAGATACAGCCAGGCACATCCCTGGAAATCTGCCAGACCTTCAAACTGGCTGATATGTCTGAAGTAACGATAGAAGCATCTGACTTTGTTTCCTTTGACGACAAGAAGGACACCCAGATCATCACCCTTCAATAATCATCGCCCGGATATAATAAAACCGGCACGCAGGTTCTTAACAACTTCCTGCGTGCCGGTCTTTTTTACATCAGCGGGGCAACCAGCCTCATCACCTGTCCGGCTATCTTTGTCAGCATGCTCCGGTTCTTCTCTTCAATCAGCGTCACCTTATGGCATCGGGCCAGCGTCTGCTGGAAATCCCGCTCAATCTTATCCACTTCGGAATTATTATAGATAAATGCCCCGCACTCAAAATGCAGATACAGACTCCGGTAATCCAGATTGATCGTGCCAACGGTGGCCGTGTCGTCATCGGATACAAACACCTTGGCATGGACGAAGCCCGGCGTGTACTCATAGATCTGGACGCCGCCTTCGATCAATTCCTTATAATAGGTCTTTGCAACCGCGAATGCATACCATTTATCCGGAATATGGGGCATGATGATAATGACCTCGATTCCGCTTTTCGCCACCCTGGTGAGGGTAGTGATCATCTCATTATCCAAAATCAGGTATGGCATCATAATATGTACATACTTCTTCGCATGGTTCAGGATATGGAAATACACTTCCTCCCCAACATTCTCGTTGTCAAATGGGCTATCCGCATACGGGATGACATAGCCCAGTTCTCTTCTTAACCCCGGATACCTGGGCGTCAGGTATTTTCCATATCCTTCTGCCCGCCGTTCATCCACGTTCCACATTTCCAGGAACATCATGGTCAGGCTCTGTACCGCGTCCCCTTTCAGCATGATCGCGGCGTCTTTCCAGTGTCCGAACCGGACCTTCTGATTAATGTATTCATCCCCCAGGTTGATGCCGCCGGTATAGCCTACTTTGCCATCGATCACGCAGATCTTCCTGTGGTCGCGGTTGTTCTGGGTGGTAGACAAGAAGGGCTTAACGCTGTTTGCCATCTTGCACTTGATGCCATAACGCGCGATCTGTTCCGGATAATTATAGGGCAGCATGGAGATGGCGCACATCCCATCGTACATGAACCTCACTTCCACCCCTTCCCGGACCTTCTCCTTTAAGATGTCCAGGATAGCCCCCCACATATGGCCTTCTTCTACAATAAAATATTCCATGAAGATAAATCTTCGGGCCTTCTTAAGCTCTTCTACCATCGATTGGAATTTATACTCCCCAAGCGGGAAATACTTTACCTGCGTATTGCGGTAGGTAGGGAACCCCAGCTGATGCGACAGATAGTAGGACAGCTGGGCATTGGCCGACTTGCTAGCCCATATGGCGTCCACCACATCCTGATCCTGCTGCATGTAGGGCGCTGTCTCCAGCTTCAGCTTGCCCAGGCGGTCCTTCATAAACCTGGTTCCGAACTGCATCTTGACATATATGTAGAACAAGGTTCCAATTACGGGAAAAGCCAGCACGCACAGCATCCATGTCATCTTAAAGGCCGGATTGCCTTCAGAGTTGATGATGTATATCAATACGATGACTCCCAAGATAGTCAGAATCCCATAGATATAGGTCATATATTCTTCCAGGTAGAATGCCATTCCAAGAAAGACTCCTGCCTGAAGAAGAATCAGCAAAAGGATGATCCCCGTCCTGCTGAATACGATGCGGAAGAACCCTTTTTTGGCGGTTCCCGGCGCTTCATTCTTACTCATACTTTAGCCTCTTTCCTTTGCTTTTTGCGAAAATATATCATACAGTTTATCACAAATTTGGGCGTATCTCAACTTTCATGTATTTTATTTCGATTTTTAAGGAAAAATGATACGATATGTGCTATTATAATCCTATACTATAATCGAAAGGAGTTATAACTATCATGGCAAAATGGTGTAAAAAATTGTTAGGGCTTGCTGCCATCGGCACTGCCGTTGCCGGCCTTATCTATTACTTTAAAAAGAATGATACATGCGAAGATGATGAATTCTCAGAGGACTTCGAGGATGAGGATTTTGATCTGGACAGCGATTTAAAGCCAGTATCGGATCGTGAATATGTTCCATTGACACCCTCCGCAAACCCTGAAGATGGATCAGGGGAAGAAGATAAAGAGGTTCCAAAAGAGGAAGAAGCTCCAAAAGAAGAAGCAGATGCCTCCCAGGCAGCCAAAGACGATGATGAGGATGATGAATAGCCGTAATTATAAGGCAAGGGCGGAAAACTCTGAGGATTCCCGCCCTTCTTTCATGTACATTCCTATTCGATCCAGCAGTCTCTAAGGAGCCTTGCCGCTTCTCTGATCTGATCTTCCGTAAGGTTGGCATACCCAAGCAGTATGGTTGCCTTCTCCTCGCAGTTCTCCCTGATCCGGTAATCGGACAGTCCATATACGCGGATATCCGCTCGTGCCGCCCGGTCAATCAGTTCCTCCTCGGCCATCCCGTTTTGAAAGGTAAGAAGCAGATGCACGCCGGCATTCTCCCCTGATATGGTACAGATATCTGCCATTGGACGCAGTTCTTCGATCAGGACATCATGCCTGCTTTTATAAAGCGCTCTTGTCTTGTTCAGATGCCTTTCATAATACCCTTCTTCAATGAACTTCTGCACGATCAGCTGATCTACTTTGGAAACGGTAGAATTGACAAACCTGGCCTTCTGCTCATATGCCTCCAGTAATGGCTTGGGCAGGACCATATAGCTAAGACGGATCGCCGGGGCAATGGATTTGGAAAATGTGCCCAGGTATATGACTTTATCGCTGGCATCATAACCTTTGAGGGCAGGAATCGGCTTTCCTTTGTACCGGAACTCGCTGTCATAGTCATCTTCCACGATATACCTTCCCTGTTCCTCGCAGGCCCACTTAAGCAATTCCATCCGGCGGCGGATGGGCATGATAACTCCAGTAGGATACTGATGGGAAGGCGTCACATAGGCAATGTCGGCGCCTGACTTTTCAAGTTCTGTCACCTTCATCCCATTCTTGTCCATGGAAACCGGTATGCAGTTATAAGACATGCCCCCTGCCATCCGGTAGGCCTGCTTATAAGTAGGATCTTCGAATGCAATGGTATGGTCCATTCCCAGAATCATTCCCAGCAGCATCAGAATATAATCGCTTCCTGCCCCTACAATGATCTGATCCGGCGTACAATCCACTCCCCTTGCCTGATAGAGGTAACTGCAGATGGCGCTGCGGAAGCCGTACTCGCCCTGGGAATCACCGGACCGGAATAATTCCGTCCGGTCATCCAACAGGATATCCTTTGACAGCTTCCTCCACACATTATAGGGAAAACTTTTCAAATCCACGCCATTGGGCGTAAAATCATAGCGGTATCTGCGGGCTTCCTTCCTTTCCCTCTGGGGCTGCGGCTTATCCTTCTTCAGATGATACAGTTCGTCAATCTGGGCCACAAAAAATCCCTTATAAGGAACAGACTCGATATATCCCTCCGACAGAAGCTGCTCATAGGCCTGTTCTACCGTGCTCCTGCTTACCTCCAAGTGCTTCGACAGGAATCTGGTGGACGGCAGCTTCTCTCCATAAGGAATCCTTCCGCTCTGGATATCCGTCTTAATATAATCATAGATCTGTTCGTACAGGGGGATCCTGGAACGGGTATCCAGGCTGATCGTCAATTCATTCATAATTCCTCTTATTTCGGCAGTTTAAAGGAACTCTTCAGAGATACGATTCGGTTGAATACCAGCGCATCTGGTGCGGAGTCCTTGGAATCGATGCAGAAGTAGCCGTTTCTCACGAACTGGAAGCTGTCACAGGCCCCGGCATCCGCGAAACTGTCCTCTACATAGCAATTATTGAGAATCTTCAGGGAATCCGGATTCAGGTTCAAAGATCCATCCTCCTTGTTATATACGCCCTTCTCCTCATCGATCAGGTTCTCATACAGCCTTACTTGAGCCTGCTTTGCATAAGGCGCGGCCACCCAGTGGATCGTGCCCTTTACCTTCCGTCCGGTAAATCCGGATCCGCATTTAGTCTCTGGATCGTAGGTTGCATGGACGACCGTCACGTTTCCATTTTCATCCGTCTCATATCCTTCGCATTTGACAAAATATGCATGCATCAGACGCACTTCGTTGCCGGGGAAGAGGCGGAAATACTTCTTCGGAGGCTCGATCATGAAATCCTCCCGCTCAATATACAGTTCACGGCAGAAGGGAACCTTGCGCATTCCAAGTTCCGGATTCTCCATATTGTTGTCCACTTCCAGATACTCCACTTCCCCTTCCGGGTAATTATCAATCACCAGTTTGATGGGGTCAAGAACGGCCATCATTCGGGGCTTCTTCAGCTTCAGGTCCTCCCGGATGCAGTATTCAAGCATGGCATAATCCACGGAACTCTGGCTTTTGGATACGCCGCACATATCCACGAACATCTTGATGGATTCCGGCGTAAATCCCCGCCGCCTTAAAGCCGCGATGGATACAAGCCTGGGATCGTCCCAGCCATCTACGATGCCATCCTGCACCAGTTTCTTAATGTAGCGCTTTCCGGTCACCACATTGGTCAGATACAGTTTTGAAAACTCGATCTGCCTAGGCGCCGGATCAAACTCGCATTCCCTGACTACCCAGTCGTACAGAGGCCTGTGATCCTCGAATTCCAGAGTGCAGATGGAATGGGTGATCTTCTCCATCGCGTCCTCAATTGGATGGGCAAAGTCGTACATCGGATAGATGCACCATTTATCCCCTGTATTGTGGTGGGACATATGGGCAACCCGGTAGATGACGGGATCTCTCATATTAATATTCGGAGATGCCATATCTATCCTGGCCCGAAGCACCCTCTTGCCGTCCTGGCACAGGCCTTCTTTCATCTCTTCAAACAACTGCAGGTTCTCTTCTACGGACCGATCCCTGTATGGGCTGTTCTTTCCAGGCTCCGTCAGGGTCCCCCGATAGGCGCGGATTTCTTCCGCGCTCAAGTCGCAGACATAGGCCTTTCCCTTCTTGATCAGTTTTATGGCGCATTGATACATCATATCGAAATAGTCGGATGCAAAGTACAGGTGATCCTTCCAGTCTGCCCCAAGCCATTTCACATCTTCCTTGATCGACTCTACAAACTCCATATCTTCTTTGGTCGGGTTCGTATCGTCAAATCTTAAATGGAAGGTTCCATTATATTTCTTTGCGAGCCCATAGTTCAAAAGAATAGACTTGGCATGTCCGATGTGAAGGTATCCGTTAGGCTCCGGCGGGAATCTGGTGCATACTTGCGTATAGACTCCTTCTGCCAGATCCTTATCTATTTCCTGCTCGATAAAATTTTTGGAAACTGTTTCTTCTTGCATGTTTTTCCTCCTTATAGGTACTTACATTCTGCCCCCTATATTATCATAAATAATGTAGCGAAACAAGGCGTTACAGACGTTTTTTAAGCAGCGTGAAGGCCTGTACGATTATCGACGCGTGGTCAACGGCGATCAGCCTCGGCTAAATCACTTTGAATTTCTTATCCCGGATCAGCCCGCATCCTGCCTCTTCCTCTACCAGCGCTTCGGTCTTAAAGACCCGCTCCTCGTTTTCCACTTTCAGGCTGTACGTGTTCCATACCCTGCCGTCTTTTTGGACAGACTTCAGGCGCTCAAGGCTTACGCCGCACCCGTTCATAATCCCCGTAATTGGCAATCTGCTCCATGACAACACCCTTTACGCCGGTCTCTTCTTCTAATTCTCGCATGGCCGTATCTTCCAGATTCTCCCGCAAGTCGATAAAGCCTCCCGGCAGCGCCCACAGCCCGATGCTTGGATGGTTTCCACGGAATTCCTCCGAAATACACTTGAAGATAAGTGACCGCCTGCCCGAATACCTCCCCCGGCGTCCCCATGGCCCTAAGGATTGCCGGAGCCAGAAGGATGCCCGCTGCGGTCAGGATGATCCCTGCTCCCATCGCGATCGCAATCGTCGTATGGACTGCCTTCCTTACGCCCTCCTTATCCCGGGCACCGAAAAATTGGGAGATGACGACGCCGGCGCCGGCAGACGCGCCAATGCAGAATCAGCGGAATGGAAAAAAACAGTATCTTCCGCCAAATTTTTTCATGCTTTTTTTCCTTTGTAAATATCTTCCCTTACGATTCGCCTCTTTTGAAGCAAAAAAAGACTTTCAGAAGATGTAATCTCCTGCAAGCCTTTGAATATCAAGCTGCCGAGCGGAATCGAACCGCCGACCTCCGCCTTACCAAGGCGACGCTCTACCGACTGAGCCACGGCAGCATGCATATGTGATATGCAACGTTAATAATATACAATATATTGGGTAGATTTGTCAATATCCTTTCGACGATTTTCCAACTTTTTATTTTTCCAGTTCCTTTTCCAGTATCTTCTCCGTCTTGTTCTTAATCCGCTGGAGCGCATTGTCAATCGTCTTGGGGCTCTTGTCCAGGAGTTTTGCAATTGTCTTATAATCGGTACCCAGAAGATGCAGGTACAGCACCCGGTTCTCCAGGGCGCTGAGATTCTCTTCCAGCTTGCTTTCCAGCAGCATGGCATATTCCCTGCTGACCAACAGTTCCTCCGGGTTGCTCTCGCCTCCTGCTTCCATGGTCTCAATCAAGGATACCTTCTCATCATTCTTCTCATAGAGAGAGATATAAGTGTTCAAAGGACTGTGCTTTTTCCGCTTAGATGCCTCGATGGCCGAATACATCTGACGGGTAATGCAGAGTTTTGCAAAACTGTAAAACGACGTCTCCTGTCGCACATCATAATCCTGCACAGCCTTAAAAAGGCCGATCATGCCCTCCTGGATCAGGTCGTCATTCTCTCCGCCCAGCAGGTACATGGCGTTCGCTTCTTTCCGTACCAGGTTCTTATATTTTTCCATGACATAGTCGATCACGGTCTTGTCCCCGTCACGGAGCCTGCAGATCAACTGCTCGTCCGTCATCTGCTCGAATTTAGCCATACGTATCCTCTCTTTCCAGCCAGGAATCTCTACTTTCTTCTCTGTCTGACGATCTCATAGGCCAGTACGCCTGCCGCCACCGATGCGTTCAGGGAGTCGATGTCCCCATTCATCGGAATCCGGGCGGTAAAGTCGCAGGTTTCCTTCACTAGGCGGCTGACGCCCTCGCCCTCATTGCCTATTATCAGGCCGATGGGGCCGGTCAGGTTCAGATCGTACATTTCCTCCCCGCCCATATCCGCGCAGACAAACCATAGCCCCTTTTCCTTCAGGGATTCCATCGTCTTGGCCAGATTGGTCACCTTGGCCACCGGCGTATAGTTAAGCGCGCCTGCGCTTGTCTTTGCCACCGTGGCTGTAAGCCCGACCGCACGGCGCTTCGGAATGATGACTCCATGGACGCCTGCCAGATTAGCCGTACGGATGATAGCGCCCAGATTATGAGGGTCCTCGATATTGTCCAGCAGGATCAGAAACGGATCCTCCCCCTTGCTTTCTGCTAATTTAAGCATATCCTCCACATCCGCGTACTCGTAGGCCGCCGCATAGGCGATAACTCCCTGATGTCTTCCTGTCTCGGATATCTGGGACAGCCTTTCTTTGGTGACGAACTGAAGTATGGTATCATGCTTTTTGGCTTCCCGGACAATCGTCCTGATCGGCCCGTCCTGGCATCCATCCAGCACAAAGAGTTTGTCAATGGGCTTGCCGGAGCGGAATGCCTCCAACACCGCATTGCGCCCTTCTATGATATTTTCATTTATTTGCTTGTCTTCTTTCATTCTTAGAACTCCTTATATACATTCATCCATGCTCTCTAATCCTATTTTAACCAGTTCCAGCATTCTTTTCCACTCTTTTTTCAAATATAGATACCCCATCAGCGCCTCAAAGCCGGTAGCCCTCCGGTAATCTGTGATGGACTGGTTCTTGGCCGGCGACACGCTTTTGGCGTTTCTTCCCCTTTTAAAGACCGCATGCTCCTCTTCCGTCAGATGCTCCTGAATGGCGCGCATCATCTTAGACTGGGCGGATGCCTGAACCCTCATGCTGGTCTCCTTGTGAAGTTTCTGTACCTGCCTGTTACCTTCATTGACTACCAGCGACTTGATGATCAGGTCATAGATGCTATCCCCGATATATGCTAAAGTAAGAGGTGAATATTCCTTAATATCCACCTCTTTCATCTGGAACAGTTCCTGCATATAAGTGTCAAACTCCCACTTTACGCTTTTTTCCATTTTACCCCTTCTCTTGTGTCTTCCAGCACAATGCCTTTTGCCAGCAATTCATCCCTGATCGCGTCTGCCCTTGCAAAATCCTTTGCCTTGCGGGCTGCCTGGCGCTCTTCTATCATCTTCTCGATATCCTCGGCCAGCATTTCTTCCTTCTTATCCACGATCAATCCCAGCACGTCTGTCAGCTTCACCAGAAGATCGAAGAGGTTCTGAAGGAACTCCTTGGACTTATCGGCATCCGCCGTCGTATTAATATATTTGACCAGGTCGAACACGGACGCGATGGCATCTGCCGTGTTAAAATCATCATCCATTGCCCGTTCAAATTCCTGCACATATTCCGCCGTCTTTGCAAATGCCGCTTCTTCTTCCTGCGTCATAGACTCTGACTTGGCATTTCCAAGTAGAAACTTCAGGTTGTCAGCAGCATTGACGATCCGCTCCAGGCCGCTCTTGGACGCTTCCATCAGATCAGCGCTGAAATTCAGCGGGCTTCTGTAATGGGCGCTCAGCATGAAGAATCTCAGGATCTGAAGATCATACTGCTGGCTGATCTCCCGCACGGTGCGGAAGTTGCCCAGTGATTTGCTCATCTTGCGGTTGTCTATATTCAGGAATGCGTTATGCATCCAGTATTTCGCGAATTCCTTGCCATTAGCAGCCTCGCTCTGGGCGATCTCGTTTTCATGGTGAGGGAATACCAGGTCTTCCCCGCCTGCGTGGATATCAATCTGCTCGCCAAGGTATTTCTTGGACATCTCCGAGCACTCGATGTGCCATCCCGGACGGCCATCGCTCCATGGAGACTCCCATGCAGGCTCCCCTTCCTTCTTTGGCTTCCACAATACGAAGTCCAATGGATCTTCCTTCTCATCCTCGCCTGTTACCAGAAGGGAACGCTCTCCCGAACGCAGGTCATCCAGATTCTTGTGGGACAGTTTGCCATATTCTTCAAATTTCCTGGTGCGATAGTATACGGTGCCGTTCTTCTCATAGGCATATCCTTTGTCAATCAAGGTCTGGATCATGTCAACCATGCCGCAGATCTCTTCCGTAGCCAGGGGATTCTTGGTGGCCGGTTTAATATTCATGCCATCCATATCCTTCTTGCATTCCGCGATATAACGCTTGGAAATCTCGTCGGAAGATACCCCTTCTTCGATCGCCCTTTTGATAATCTTGTCATCTACATCCGTAAAGTTGGAAACATAATTTACATCGTAGCCTTTGTATTCAAAATATCTCCTCACCGTATCAAATACGATCATGGGCCTTGCATTTCCGATGTGAATGAAGTTATATACGGTAGGCCCGCATACGTACATCTTTACCTTTCCTTCCTCCAAAGGCACGAATTCTTCCTTCTGCTTGGACAGCGTGTTATACAGCTTCATATCTACTTTCTTCCTCCTTGTCTAATACTTCTATATTTTCCTCTTTCATGCACTTCATACGTCTTTCCATCTCCTGAAGCCTGGTGTGCAGCCTGATATTGTCTGCCTGCAGTTCCCGGATGTCATTGCTGATCGGATCCGGAAGATGGATCTGATCCATGTCAAGCCTTGGGATCTTCTGATCGCCCATCTTCACGATTCTTCCCGGAACTCCCACCACCGTACAGTTGGGGGGAACCTCTTTGAGCACTACGCTTCCTGCGCCGATCTTCGAGTTTTCCCAAATGGTAAAGGACCCTAGGACTTTGGCTCCCGCGCTTACCATCACATTGTCCTTAAGAGTCGGGTGCCGCTTCCCCTGTTCCTTTCCCGTTCCACCAAGGGTGACTCCCTGATACAAGGTGACATTGTCCCCTATTTCTGCGGTCTCTCCGATGATCACGCCGCTTCCATGGTCGATAAAAAGGCCTCTCCCAATGGTCGCGCCCGGATGGATCTCGATCCCTGTCTTCCTCACCGCTCGCTGGGACACCCAACGCGCCAGGAAATAATGCTTTTTCAAATATAACTTGTGGGCCACCCTGTAACGCAGGATAGCCTTGAAGCTGGGATACAGGAACACTTCCATATTCGACTTGATGGCCGGATCCCGTTCCCGGATCACCTGAATCTCTTCCTTGATGTAGGATATCATGCCCATAAAACCCTCTCCTTCTAATCATAGGGAACTTTGTTCCCCATTGCATAAAAAAACTCCGTCTCTTATGCAAGAGACGGAGTATATCCGCGGTTCCACTCTTATAGAGGACATTCGTGCACAAAAACATCCTCCACCTTGGTACACGTAACGTGTGTAATCCCGTACCTGGCTACTTGCCGCACGCGTTCGCCAAATCGACTCCCGGATGCACTTCACAGATACTTCCCTTAAAACTGCTTTCAGCCGGTGACAGTTTCTCTCTTTCAGTTCCATAGCCTGCTACTCTTTCCGTTCAGCGTCTTTTTTCTGTATAGGATATATAATATGTGAAAACGTAACATTTGTCAACACAATTTTCTTAAGGCATGGCCTTATATTTATTTTAATCGGAACCGCAGTTCTGCCTTGAACAGGTCTGCCTCTGTCGTTATCTTAAGCTTTCCGCCCTGCAATTCTGTAAAACTCTTGACGATCGCAAGGCCCAGGCCGCTGCCTTCCGTATTCCTTGCAGAGTCTCCCCGCACGAAGCGTTCTGTGATCTCTTCTGAATCAAAATTCAGTTCCGCAGCCGAGATATTCTTCATCCTTACGACCGCTTCCTGGCCTTCCTGGCCGATTTCTATATAGACCCTTGTATTCGGCATGGAATATTTGATGATATTAGCCAGCAGATTTTCAAAAATCCGGTAGGTCTTCTGGCTGTCCAGCGGGGCGATCAGTTTCTCCTTGGGATAGGCACAACGCAATTCCAGTCCTGCCTCCTGAATCTTATCTTCCAGTTCCAGCTTCACCTGCTTAAACAGGTTGGACACGTCTATGTCCATGATATCCAGCGTGACATTCTTGCTGCTGGCCTTGCTGATCTCGAAAAGATCCTCGATCAGCACCTTCAGCCGGAGGGACTTTCTCTCCAGAACCTGAATATAATCCTGGCGCTTTTCCTCGTCCTTTTCTTCCTTCAGAAGATTGACGTAGGTTATGATCGCCGTCAGCGGAGTCTTCAGGTCATGGGAGACATTGGTGATCAGTTCCGTCTTCATGCGCTGGCTCTTTACCTCTTCGTCCACCGCTTTTTTGAATCCTGACTGGATCTTCTGTATCTCTGCCTTAAATGGGTTGAATACGCCCAGATCGTCGGTAATGCTGGCATCCAGATTTCCTTCCGCGATCTCGTTGGTAGACTGAAGCAGCAACGCATACTTTTCCTTCAAATCATTAAAATATTTCCTCAGTACGAAGAACAGCAGCACCGAATAGATGATCAGCGCCATGATTCCAAAGAACCACATCGAGCAGATGAACACAAGAATCACAAAGTTGCAAGCAACAATCTTCAATATAGTCCTGTTATTCTTCTCGCTGAAATCAATGTTATCGAAGGAGTGGTAAAGTCGATCCAGCCATCCCTTCACCTTGCCCGCTATCCAATGCCATCCCCGCTTGATATATTTCCAAGATGGAACGAGGAAGGTGCGTTCCTTCACATAACGTTTTCCTCCAAGGGCGAACACCTGGCGGAGGCATCCCGCCGTCCAGTATACGATGCCGAATATCACGATCCAGCACAGTACATCGCTAAACATCACGCGGCCTTCATTTCTGATAAACATGTAGCCGCAGTTGTTGCCAAGCGTTGCGGCCATCATGCCAAATACGATCGCTACTGCCTCAAAAGGCGCCCTGAACACCAATTCATTCCCTGTATTTAAAGATTTAAGAAATGGGTACAGAAAAGCTGCTATCGCTACGGCTGCCATAAGGATCGTAATCAGGCTTACTGCCTCTCCCGGCGTATAGAAGCCGCTGTAGTATTCATTATCCATATATTTATCAATATTTTCTTCGGTCATTGCGTAGATATAGGTTCTGTTCTTCGGTCTTTCCAGATCATGCTCGTTTTCAAGCCTGGAAAAAATATTGTCATACTTGGAATCGTCCATATTTCCGATCACTTTACGCAGCTCGATGCTCTGATCCTCCTTGTATTCCCCCTTTGCAATCTTGGCATCAATGGTACCATTCTTATCATAGGTGATCACAATTCCAAGCGCATAAGAGGAAAGCGTCTTATCTGTCAGGCTGGTTCCGGAATTTGCCGTGCTTTTTGTCACTAGTTTCCCGTCCTCGTCTTCCACCCGGTAGTCAAGATACGGGTACAGTTCTTCAAAATCGTACAAAAATGTCGGCTCATTTTCCTCCAGCATTTCTTTGACTTCTTCTGCCGTATCTTCTCCGTCTTCCTCACTGTTCTCCGTATTATAGAGAAGATACCCGGCTCCTATGAATTTCTCCATGAAATTGCTGGAACAGACGGCTGATTTGTCTATGCTTTCCTGGCCCTTCGCGGTCTGCCTGTAGTATCTTGGATATTGCTGTATCACAGCCATTGCAGGCACAAATATGGTTAATGCAATCAGTATGACTGCAAGTTTATGCTTGTTTTTCAATTTTGTATCCAACTCCCCACACCACCTTCAAATATTTTGGCTCTTTCGGATTGATTTCTATTTTCTCACGGATATTTCTTACATGGACCATAATGGTATCCGTATTTACCGCCCGCTCATTCCACACGCGCTCGTAGATCTCCTCCGCGGAGAACACTCTTCCCGGATTCTTCATCAGAAGCAGCAGTATCTTGTACTCCATAGGCGTCATCTTTACCGACTCGCCATCCACCGTCACCTCTACCGTATCTTCATTAATCTCAAGGCCCCCTATAGTATAGACGCTTGAGGAGGCTTCCCTCTGGTTCAGCTTCTCGGCAAACTTGCGGTAGCGCCTCAGTTGGGAATTGACCCTTGCCAGCAGTTCCATCGGGGTAAACGGCTTGGTCACATAGTCGTCGGCTCCCATATTAAGTCCCATGATCTTATCCACTTCTTCTGATTTGGCGGACAGGAAAATTACCGGAAAGTCGTACTTTTCCCTAAGCTTGATCGTCATCTGGATGCCGTCCATCCTTGGCATCATCACATCCACGATGGCCAGATGGATCTCTTCCTTCTCGATTATCTTCAGCCCTTCCACTCCATCCGCCGCCTGAAACACCTGGTATCCCTGGCTCTTCAGATATATCTCCACACCTTCGCGTATCTCCTTGTCATCTTCTACTATCAGCACATGATTCATTTCCATCTCTTTATATATTCCTTTCCCTGTCTTTTCAGTCGTCTATTCCAGCACGCCTGCTGCCATTATACTACATTCGGACTCTTTATGGTATACCCTTATCCTAGGTGCCTTCTGACAGGAGGCAACGTCATAGTCGTCGAAGCGGACCGTGATCCGGGAAAACGGAAGCGGAATACGGTAGTGGTCCCAGCGATTTCGAAGGGAGATCTTTCTGGAGTAAGACAGGGTGACTCCGGTGAGCCTTGCATTACTCTTTTCTGACAGGAAATAAATCAGTTTCTTTGGAATATGCCTTGGTCCCAGCGGGCCATCCATGGCGATCGCCACGCTCCTCGTATCATTTTCCATAGACTTTAGTATCTCCTTAAGCGTGCCCGCGTTGCAAAAACCATAGCCGATCCTTACCGCGTCCCCGCCGGCCTTTTCCAGAAGGTACTGGACATATTCCCCTCTTTCATCTGCGGTCACCAGGACAGAGACCTCCCCTCCCTGACGGGAAATATGCGATAGCACCAGGTTCATCGCAAAACTGTCCTCATGCCAGAACCCTACGATATTATGGAAAGCAAACTGCTCCGGCTGCTGATACTGGATGCGCACCGTTTTCTCAAGACACTTTAAATAGCCGTAGAAAAGACGACACAGTATGGCCCTTTTCATAGATCTGGCTTTCTCCATATCCATATTTTTCTTCTCTCCTTTCTAATACCCTGCGGTAATTCTCTTCTGCCTGGGCAGCAATATAACTCATCCGGTAATTTTCCGCCTTCTTCTTCGCCTCTATCTTAAGCCTCGCCATATTATCCGGATCGGATAGCATCCCGGCAACGCAAGAAGCAAATTCCTTCTCATCTTCTTTTGCCAGATATCCATTGCATCCGTCGCTTACGATGTCATCGACTCCGCAGGCGCTTATGGCTGCCACCGGGAGACCGGAAGCCATGGCTTCTGCCAGCACGATTCCCTGGGTCTCGGACTTTGAGGCAAATACAAAGGCATCGCAGGCCTGCAGATAGTTCCTGACTTCATCGTTGGGAATCTGGCCTATGAAACTTACCACGTCCTCGATTCCTAACTCCTTAACGTAGGCTGCAATCCCTGCCCGCTCCGCTCCATCGCCCACTACCACCAGCCGGACATTCCCTTCTGTCTGCGACTTTAACTGGTACATGCAGCGCATCAGGAAGTACAGGTTCTTCTCCTTATCCAGCCGCGACACCGTGCATAGAAGATGTTCTCCTCCACCTAAATACCGTTTCCTGATGGCCTCCGCCTGTTCCTTATCTTCTTCAAAGGATTCCTTTGCAAGCCCTGTAGGAAGAACCCTGACCGGCGTCTTGATCTTCTGCCCTCTCAGATAGTCCGCCATTCCTCTCGACGGCGCAATAACCATATCGCAACGCTTCATGTAGTTGGCCATATAATAGGGCAGCATCTTCTTTCCCTGCCTGAGGATATGGCCCTTGATCGCCTCCTGACCGCTTTCTTCCGAAAAAAGTTTAATATAATGCAGATACTCTTCATATCTCGTATGGTAGGTATATACCAGCGGAATCTTATACTTCCGGCTAAGGTGGACAGCCACATTTCCGATCAGCATAGGCTGATGCACATGGATCAGGTCAAATTGGCGCCACCGGAATTCCTGATTGATGCGGGCATCCAGGATATTGGGGATAGCCATTCCGTTCTTCATCCTTTTTTCACAGGAGCGGTACCGTATGACATCCTCCTCCCAGTATTCGTCCTCATATTCCGGGGCGAATATGCACACTTCATGTCCTCTTTTGCGCAAACTCTGCGAAAGACGCTCAACGGATATGGGAACGCCTCCTATAAAAGGCTTGTAATTGTTTGTCATCATTGCGATCTTCATGTCGATTCCTCCCATTCTCATCTATTTCTATAAATCCCTATCTCTCCCTAAGTCAGAAGATTCCATACAGAATCCCCCAGAAAATATCCGGCTCCGATAAACACCAGATTCCACAGCACCACTCCCATCAGCGAACTGATCGTATACTTGGCAAAATCCATGGAGATCATACCCGCCGGAATGGAAACCAACGTCCTGACCATTGGAAGAAGCTTGCTGACAAACACGCCTATCGGCCCCTTTCGCCGCAGAACATCAATATTTTTCTCCAGAAGTTCCCTGTGCTTTGGGAACTTCTTTATATAAAACCGGAAGAATGCGTCTCCGCCCAGCCTTCCGAGAAAATATAAAATCCAGCTGCCGAGCAGACCCGCCGCGGCTGACAACGCCATCACCGTCAGGAAACCAATCTGCCCCCGCGCCGCCCATATGCCTGCCAGCGGCATGATTATGCCGGCCGGGAAGCCCGGGAGATTCATATATTCCAGCAGAACGATCACAAACACGAATATGGCGCCATACTGCGTAAAATACTGTGTAAGTTCCTGTATTCCCATCTGTAGTACCTTCCTTTTTCCTGATGTTATAAGCATACCCGGGAATTCTTAAGAGACCCGCCAGGAAAATCTAAAGATATTCTAAAGATGACACGTAACATTTTTCACTTTTGCACGTAACATTTTTCAAAAGTGTTACGTGCAAAAGTGAAAAATGTTACGCGTCCCGTTAAAAACTTGTCACAGTTCCAAATAGGTTTCTTTCTTCCTCGATTTTTTCTTCGCTGCCGATTACGCACAGCTGGTCTGCCTTTAACACTGCCTCTACCACCTTGGAAAGCCTGCGGATATCGTCCTGTCCTGCCTCCAGGATCTCTCTCCTTTCCTTCTGGATCATCTCGGCGCTGACTTTGTTCATATACAGGTTCATAGAACGGTCTCCTTTGGCTGCGGGCGTCATCGGCTGATCAATGTTGCTCATAGTGCCAATGATATATTTCGTCATATCGCGCTCGCTGACGGTAAATTCTTTCAGGTATTCAACGATTCCGTCATATACTTCCAGGGTACGTCTGAGATTCGGATCACGGTAGGATACGAAATACCCTTCCCCGATGCGGTTAAAATTGCTCATGCAGCCGTATGCGCCGCCTTTTACGCGGATATTCTGCCACAGGTACTCATAACTTAAGATGACCTTTAATATCTGCAGAGCGCCCGTATAGGATGCGCCATTGTCAATAAAATTACCGGTCCTCGCTACATACTGGACTTTCGACGCCGTCTTGAACCCTTCATTCTTTTTCTGACAGTGGATCATGCATGGAGAATCCTTTGGCTCTTCATGATTCAGGCTTGCCTTCATGGATGATATCATCGTCTCCATATCCTGAAGCCCTTCTTTTGCAGCCGTATAGCTAAGCATCATATTGTCCGCCCGGAACAATTGTCTTGCCAGGCTCTTAAGATTCTCAACCAGCCTGCCTTTCTCTTCTTCAAAATGTTCTTCGATATAGGCAATCTTCTCATAAAATTCGATTCCATTGGTCATATCTTTTAACTTGGCCGATGGGGACGAATAAGACATCGCCCTTAACGCCGCAGTCGTATGTCCGGACGACTGGAACTTCATTAAAAGCCTGGATTTAAGCATCGCCAGAATCTCTTTCAGACGCTTCTCATCCTCCAGTTTCGACTGGGTTAGAATCTCCGCCATCATGTCAAATGCCACCGGGAGTTTGGCATACAGCGCCTTTGCCTTGATTTCAAAGGTGGCCCTAAAGGCCTTCTCCCTCACGTTCGTCACATCCGAATAAAGTTCTAAAGATGTGCCAATGCCGCCTGTATGCATATTGATCTCATTAAACAATGCTCCATATTCAAAATGTTCTGTATCGATGATTCCGAGCACAGACTGCAGGATGCCTACATAGGAAAGCATCTCTTCTGTCACTCCCGACAGATCAAACATCACATCCACATATCCGATTCCATTGGTCTCTATCTCATGGAAGACTACTGGAACCCCCGAAATATTCATCTCCTCATTAATGATCGGCTCGATATCCCTGGAAATATCTTCTCTTTTAAGAATTGGAATCTTCGCCAGGTCTTCTTCATCATCCGGCGCAGACTGGTATGCTTCCAGCGCTTTGGTGCGCTCCACCAGCACTTCCTGCTCCCTCGCCGAGAGGCTGGTCTTGTAAGCTTGCAGCTTCTCCTCCAGTTCTCTGTCCCTCTGAGCTGTACGGCCCTTCTCTGGCTTTACGATCACGATGGCGCCATGGGTGTTGTCTAAAAGATATTTCTGGATCAATTCTTCATAATATCCGGTTCCAATCTGCTTCTTCAGGAATTCAAACGTATCCAGCGCCTCGATATGGATGAACGGCTTCTCATCATCATAGAGCCAGCTGTCCATCATCTGAAGGCCATACATCAGCCCTTTTGGATAATTTCCAAAATCCGCCTCCCGGTAACGGAATTCATGGTAATTAATTCCTGCTTCCAACGCTTTCTGATCGATCCCTTTATCTGCACACTCTCTGAGTACATCTTCAATCACCTGAATAAAAGCCTTTTTCTGCTCCTGGTTCGCGTTTTTAGATACGATGGAAAAAATAGGCTGGTAGATCCCATTGTCATAGGACCCCATAATATCCTTTCCGATCCCCGCATCTGTCAGCGCTTTCTTAAGCGGCGCTCCTGGCGCGGACAGTAATGCATAGTCCAGAATCTGGAATGCCAGATACAATTCTTTATCCAGACTGGTGCCGATTACCTTATTGTAGGAAAGATAGGTGTTATCCTCCTCAGATTCATCGCTTGCTATGGAATATGGAATCTCCTTCTCCACAATTTTAGCAAAAGGATCCTGGTACTTTATCTCTGAATCTACCGATACAAAGTCAAATTTGCTTAAATACTCTTTATCCAGCCAATCCAGTTTTTCCTCCATATCCATATCACCATACAGATAAATATAACTGTTGGATGGATGGTAATATTTTCTGTGGAAATCAAGAAACTGCTCATAGGTCAGTTCTGGTATTACTTCCGGATCCCCGCCCGATTCATTGGCGTAAGAAGTATCCGGGAAGAGTGTATTAAGAACCACCCGGTCCAGCACGCCTTCTGGCGATGAGAAGGCCCCCTTCATCTCATTATAGACCACGCCGTTATATTTAAGCTTATCTTCCACCGAATCCAGTTGATAACTCCATCCCTCCTGGCGGAAGATCTCCTCATGCTTGTAAATATTAGGATAAAGCACCGCATCCATATAAACGTGCATCAGGTTCTGGAAATCTTTATCATTACAGCTTGCCACCGGGTACACCGTCTTATCCGGATAGGTCATGGCATTGAGAAATGTATTCAGAGATCCTTTCACCATTTCTACAAATGGATCTTTGGCCGGAAAATTCCTGGAACCACACAGGACGGAGTGCTCCATAATATGCGGCACGCCTGTGCTGTCCTGCGGCGGCGTCCTGAAGCCTATGCTGAACACCTTGTTATCATCATCTTTTTCTACCAGCAGGATTCTCGCCCCGCTTTTCTTATGTCTGAGAAGGCATCCCTTTGCTTTGATACCCTTTAAGTCCTCTTCTTTTAATACTTGATAAGCATTTAAGTCTTTGACACCCATAAAGCTTCTTCTATCTCCTTTCATCGCGCTCATTTCTAACAATTATAACACCTTTTCGCACATGGTTGAAGGCGCAACATTTATTTTCTCCTGATTCCACGGCTTTACTTTGTATATCATGTCTTTCTTCGGATTTATTATTCTTTTTCACTGTATTAGAAAAAGGCCCGTCTTGCGGGCCTTCTCTACGACTTTTATATAACGTCTCTATCTCTTTGCTATGTTCTCTTTATTCCTTGCCTATTGTATTCTTAATCACCAGCAGTGTAGCCACCATCAAGGCAATTCCTATCGGAAGACAAATGAATGGATTCTGAACGAATCCCGCAATCACATAGGTTACGAAGGAAACCGCCGCTACCGTTATTGCATAAGGCAGCTGGGTCGTCACATGGTTGACATGGTTGCACTGTGCTCCGGCAGAGGCCATAATCGTAGTGTCAGAGATTGGCGAGCAGTGGTCTCCGCAGACTGCGCCTGCCATGCAAGCGGAGATGGATATGATCATCATCCTTTCGTTGGTTCCAGCAAATACGGCAACAACGATCGGAATCAGGATGCCAAACGTCCCCCAGGATGTGCCTGTTGCAAATGCCAGGAAGCATCCTACCAGGAAAATGATGGCTGGAAGCAGATTCACAAATCCGCTGGCAGCAGAATCCATTACTCCCGCCACGTATTTTGCGGCGCCAAGGCTGTCTGTCATGGCCTTTAACGTCCATGCAAATGTCAGGATCAGGATTGCAGGTACCATGGCCTTAAATCCTTCCGGCACGCAAGACATGGATTCACTGAATCTCAGTACTTTTCTTGCCGCATAGAAGATAATCGTAATGATAAATGCGAAGAAACTTCCAAGCATAAGGCCAACGGATGCATCGCTGTTAGAGAAAGATTCTACAAATCCTGAACCCGAGAAAAATCCTCCTGTATAGATCATTCCGATTACGCAGCAGATGATCAGGGCAATAATCGGAAGTACCAGATCTATTACCTTTCCTCCGGTCTCATCTATAACTTCCTCTGCCGTGGCATACGGCCTGTCCGGCGTGGTATACAGATCTCCCTTCACCGCATTATCCTCATGAAGCTTCATCGGCCCATAATTGATGTTCAAGCATACAATGACAACCATCATGACGATCGTCAGCAGCGCATAATAGTTATAAGGGATTGCACGGATAAATATGGAGAATCCATCTTCTCCTTCCACAAAGCCCGTAACTGCTGCCGCCCAGGATGAAATCGGTGCAATGATGCACACAGGGGCTGCCGTAGCATCGATAAGATAAGACAGTTTGGCGCGGGACACATTATGCTTATCCGTTACCGGCCGCATAACGCTTCCTACGGTTAGACAGTTAAAATAATCATCAATAAAAATCAGCACGCCAAGAACGATGGTTGCCAGCTGAGCACCTACACGGCTCTTGATGTGCGTGCTTGCCCAGCGTCCAAATGCTGCAGATCCGCCCGCCTTATTCATCATGCAGACCATAATTCCAAGAACCACCAGGAACACCAGGATTCCTACGTTATAACTGTCAGACAGCACGCCTACGATCCCGTCCTGGAATACATGCGTAATCGTCTTCTCAAACGTAAATCCTGAATAGAATATGCCTCCTATCAGAATACCCACAAACAATGAACTGTAGACTTCCTTCGTGATTAATGCCAGCACAATGGCAACAATCGGCGGAACCAGCGCCCAGAAGGAAGCATACATCTTTGGGACATATTCGGCCGCTTCATCAGCCGCAAATACCGTCATTGTACTGCAGGCAAGAATGCAAAGAAGTGCCAGAATCCCCCATACCGCTTTTTTCTTTCCTCTCATCGTAAAATTTCCTCTCTTTTCCTTTGAATATAAAAATGCCATGAACAACGCTAATCCGGGCGCGCTCATGGCATAATCTTCAATCTACCTAAAATCTTGTATTATACTCTGATAGCGCTCCACTGTTGTGACAGTCCGCAGCATCTTATGCATACGTCCCAGAACATGCATACGGGCCATGCACATCCTTCGGCGGCCTCCCCTTTCCTCTAAAGCAGCCGCCCGGGCTATGGCTTTTGAGTACTGATGAAATCCGCGCCTCTATCAAGTCCATTATTCATATAGTACATTTGTATCATTTTTCAATGGAATTGTCAATAAATGATAGATTTTTAGCAAAGTTTATCCCGATTATTCATAAAGAAAATTCATATATTCATATATTTCCCCAAAATCAACTTTGCACTCCCCCTCAAAAATCCCAACCGGCACCTTGTCCTCCCCGCCGTAAATAACCGGGTATTCCTCGTGCGCAAAGTCGTACACGACTACCTTTCTGCTCTCCGGATCCACCATCCAATATTCTCTGACTCCTGCATTCATATATTTATTAAGTTTTAAAATTGAATCCTTCTTCCTGGTCGTCTTGGACATAATCTCAACAATAAAGTCCGGCGCGCCATATACGCAGTTCATATGAATTTTTTCGCGATCGCAGACCACAAGTACATCCGGCTGTACCATCGTCCTGTCATCGCAGTCAAGCTGTACATCCAGCGGAGCCAGCATTGGCACGCACTTTCCCTTGCTGTTCCGGATATAGGACTTCAGCTGTTCCCATATCTCTGCTCCTATCAGCTGGTGCACGGAAGTAGGAGATGACATATCATAGATGATTCCATCAATCAGTTCCGCCCTTCTGTCCTCCGGTAATGCGTAATAGTCCTCTATGATATAATTCCCCTGCTGCCTTGCCCGGTACATCGCTGCCGCCTCTTCAATCCTGTCTCCTTCCTGACTTTTAAATGCCTTTTCCAGCGCCTGAAGCGTATCATATCGGGGTGATTCCGTTACGCCTGAGAATATCTTCTGTACAGTACCAAGAGGCACTCCAGAAAGTTCAGCAATCTTGTCATATGTATATCCCAGCATTCTTTTTTGCCTTTTCATCTCTTCCACAGTCATCGGCATCCTCTCCTTCTCTAAGCAATAATCATCATTTTCTTTCCATTATTATACCACTAATTCTCCATTTACTCAACATTTCACTCCAATTAATATTTTTTCTATTTCATCAGCTCAAAAACAACCAAATTTTTTCCATTTTTCAACACTTAATGCCTGAGCCTCAAAAGGCTCAATAACAGCCAAAAAAATCCCGCCT